>JAESGM010000226.1_pt1 | contig 99551 bp, 95 predicted proteins | sample 9269721 | NCBI WGS metagenome assembly JAESGM01 (sample SAMN15720920, study PRJNA650825) | algae metagenome | isolation source: Komarekiella atlantica HA4396-MV6 and co-occurring heterotrophs from... | place: USA: Theobald House, Kauai, HI | collected 2009-07-29 | reverse complement strand
ACGGCGCAGAAATTGCTCGGACAGAGTGGACTCGTGAAGGTAGAGTACCTCTACATACCTTGCGGGCAGATATTGACTACTCTTATTGCACGGCAAAAACGGTTTATGGCATTCTAGGCATCAAAGTTTGGGTGTTTAACGGAGAAATTATCCCTGGACAGGAAGAAACTCCACCCCCACCTGCAACACGCGATCGCGATCGTGAACCTCGCCGCCGTCAACAACAACGCCGCCGCCAGCAATTTGAAGACCGTGGTCAAAAATTTGGAACGCATCCTGACACCGGAGAAACCGTAACTTCTAAGCCAAAAACAAAAAAGGAAAGGGATATACTGTTTCCAAATCCTTACCAACCGCCAGTAAAGCAAGATTTCATGGATAAGATCGATGCTTACATAATATATACATTCCAGTTGATAAGTAAGGGAATTAAACCAGAAATTGAAATAGTCACAGAAAGCCAAACAAATATTGTTCGTATCCCCATGCTGATATATGTAAATAGCATTGATTGGGATTCTAGAGATACACCAGATTTTCAAAGTACATTCCGAATGGGTCAAATTGTAGGATGTTTTGGTAGCTGGGATACAGTCGAAGCATTACAAGCTGATCCATCTGTTATATCTGTTGAAGCTAGTAAACCAGGATTAGGCTGGGAAAGTAATTCACAAAATTTGTCTTTAGATAGCAATACTGATTCATCAGCTTATTCAACTATTTCCTCTATCAAAGCTGACACAATACATCAAATCCCTGAAAAGGGAGACAAAGCATTGATTGCCATCATTGACAGTGGCATTGATTTGCTTCATAAAACATTTCTTGACTCAACTGAAAATAGCACAAGAATTTTAGCAATTTGGGATCAAACTGATGATACTGGCCCAAGCCCTAATATCCCTGCAATGTTTAGAAAAGGTACTGAGTATAGGCAAGGTCAAATTAATCAGTATATTCGAGATAACATAGTACCTGATCAACTTGGGAGAGATCCCAATGGACATGGAACCCATGTGGCAAGTATTGCTGCCGGAAAACCTGTTGGTGAATTTTGTGGTGGAGTTGCACCCGAAGCAAAAATTATTGTAGTCAAAATAGATCCAAAAGATGCCATAGGAGAACCAATGGCGCATGGAGCTGCGCTTCAATATATAAAGTATGTTGCCGCACAAGAGAAGCTACCCGTTGTTGTTAATGTCAGCCAGGGAATTAATGCCGCAGCTCATGATGGTAGATCTATATTTGAATGTTTGTATGAAAGCTTTTTGCACAATGAAGGAATTTCTATTCCTCAACCTGGATATTTAGTAGTTAAGTCTGCTGGAAATGAGCGTAATACTAAACTACATACAAGAATAAATGTACTACCTAGGCAACGTCATTTTTTTCGATGGCAATCAACACCCATTAGCAGAAGCGAGGATTTGATTCAGTTTTGGTTTGATTCGAGTATGAATTTGGAATTTTGCTTAAAAACTCCATCAGGTCATTTTAATCAAAGTATTTGTTCAGCTAATTTAACAGAAATACCTGAACCTATAAACTTACCAGAAGGCAATACTTGTCATATCTCATACAAAAGATTGCATCGTACTAATGGAAAAAGTTTGCTCCAAATAATTATTAACAAAGGAGAGGGGCAGTATATTCAACGAGGTTGGTGGCAGCTTGAAGTCTGGAATATTTCCAAAAATGCTAAAAATAATGTTATCCATGCTTGGATTGAAATTGGTGTTCGTGGCACAGTACTTTTTGAAGAAGCAGAGCAAGAAATTACATTAACTATTCCTGGTACGGCAGAAAATGTAATCACTGTAAGTTCAGTAGATATAGATGATAAAAACAGTTTTTTTAATTTATCTCAAGATTCATCTTATGGGCCAACTCTTGACAATAGAGAAAAGCCAGATCTAGCTGCTCCTGGAGTCAATATCTTAGTAGCTATGTCTGGTACAAAAAACGAATTTGTAAAAAAGAGTGGAACTAGTTATGCAGCTCCTCATGTAACAGGAGCAATAGCTCTTTTGCTATCAGCAATTGCTAAGCAGCATTCAGTCAATACAAATTTGGAAATGCCAAATGTAAAGCAAATTCAATCTTTATTGATAAAAACAACACAGTACAGTAGTGGTAATTGGGATAAATGTGTTGGATATGGTGTTTTAGATGTTCAAAGATTTTTTCAAGAAGGGATTAATGAGATGTTGTGAAGTACTGGATAGCAGTACCTAATATGTTTATTTTGGTATTGCATAGTTGATCACAGTTTGATTTTGCACTACTCCTTACTATTAGTTATTGCACTTGTTTGAGATGATTGACTCCAAGTCATAATTGTTTATTTATGAGAGAGAGATTTTTCTAAATGACAAAATTATCTATGACGCTAGTATTATCCAGTGCCAGCTTAATACTGAAACGTTCTCCCGGTTCACCACTAAAGTGAAATTGGATATTCTGATTTGTAGCTTTAGCGATCGCTTGCATGACAGCGACCCCTTCTTCATTTAAAACCATTATTTGGAGATTCTCTGTTAGATACATTTGACCATTTGTTGGGCATACCTCCACCATGATATTGATCGCCTGCTCATCTTCTGGAGTCAGTGTAAGCACGAGAACTACTGATTGCTGCGTCAGTTGAGTCCCTAAATTAATTAGTTTGCATCTTCTAGCGAAAGGTTCTACTGTACGTCTCATACTGACAGACGGAATTGCTGTCGGCTCTAAAAAAGCTGCAATTTCCTGCCAGGTAGCTTCAAATAATCCCTCTAGCCAATTACTCAGCTTCACTACCGTGTTATTGGGAGAGGCAGTATGAGCAGCTTGGCGGATTTGATTAAGATAGTCTGGAAACTCAGCAAGCGATCGCATTTGACTAAGAGGCATCTGTGCTAATGCTGTCTGAGTAAATCCCAACAACGTCGCCTGCTTCAGCGATGGACTGATTCGGACAGCTACATAGCCTATTCTGTCTGCCCAAGTCTCCGGCGGAATCTGGCAGACTTGTGCATCTAGTAGCACTGGACGACATTCTAATTTGCCTAAGTGTTTAACCCATAAATCAGCCACATCCATAAATTTTAAGCAAATAGGATTGTGACTATCACTTTGCTCTAAATCTGTCTCAAACCCCAAACAGCGGATGTAAAAATCAACTGCATACAACGCTAAAGTATTTAGATAAACCTGTTTAGCTTTTTGAGGATTAGAATGCCAACTGCGAAACTGTTGTGCCAGCGAATGTGCCTCAAAAGATAGTGGTACTGTAAAAATTAAAGGCTTAGCGGTTTTGCTCATCGTCATCTCTCTGTGTGCTTCTGTAATTATTCCTATAAATATTTCTTGAAATAAGGCATGAGCTTTTGCAATCGCCGATTGAAAAAACTACAAAGTGTTTGAACTGAAATTCCTAAGTTAGCGGCGATTTCTATCCAGGTTTTGTCTTCAACAAATTTTTTTAAAGCTAAATACTGAAAAGTAACTTCGTAATTATCTCTAAGTCGTTCATTTTTGAGCAAATTTTCTGGATCTTCCTCTAGAAATTGTCTTAGTAATTCGTCGTCAGAACGCTCATCTTCTACTGGTATGCATTGTTCCAATTCATCCAAAAATAGAAAACAAGTTGTTTGACTTCTCTCAGATTTGGGAATATAGGTTATTCCTTGTTTCTTATAGTCATTGACCACATCAATAAAACGATTTCTCAAGATAAAATTCACCCATGCCATCACTTGATGTTCTGAGTTGTAGTAATCAACTTTTTGACAGATTTCTAGTAAAGTTTTCTGGAGTGCCTCGTTATAAAGGTCTTCGTAAAGATTGAGTAGCCATGAATCTCTTTGAGGATGATGCAGCCGATTTGATTGTAAAATTTCACTGACCAACCTTTGTAAGGCTCGCTGCCTTTGAGGACTCTGAGGTGGGTGTTGTTGAGCTTCTTCTGCTAGCTGTTGAAGTAACTGATCAAAGTCATCGCCTGATAAAGCATTCTCAAAACCCTCATTCATTATCTAAATCTCCTTGTTCCTCCAGTTTTAATTCACCATTGGGGTAAAGGTTCAAGCCAATTATTTCAAGAAAGGACAAACTCAGTTGTGTTGCCTTTTGGTTTACATTGTTCTCTCCGTAGTATGGAGTTTGCTTTGAGTATTTCTATTGACGGTTCGGTTATGGTAGTACAGAATTCTGCAATTCGTTACAAAAGTTGATGCAAAGCTTGACTGATAACTGTTTACCGTTTACTGATAACTGTTAAAGAGGGCTGCCGCTTGACATTACAGTGAAGACGAAGCCTCCAAAAAAACATTCCCAGCCGGAGGCTAGGAACGAGATCACCTAAGAATTATGTAAGTTGAGTTAACACCAGTTTACAGATGTGAATCTATACCTGGGATTATGGTTCAAATAGATGAAAAATGCTGTCAAGTCGCTGTAATGTCTAATTAACTTGCAACCGTAACTGACTTTTTGCGGTTGGGACGCTTACGCTCTGATTTTTTCTTTAGTCCAACGGCTTGGGCTTGATCGCTATCTGTGCCATATTGTCCACGCACAACTTCTTTCATCGTTAATATAGCATTGTGAAATTCCCACTCTGCTAATCGGGCAGCATCGGCAGCAGCACGGTATAGAGCTAGTTTCTCGGTTTCGGCTTGTCGCTGAGTTAACATAACCTGATAAGCTTGCTGTAAGTCTGCAACAGAGGCATTAGCACGAGTTGTGTTGTAGGTGCTGATGGTCTGCAAACCGTGCAATGAATTGATATCTTGACTAATTAATTGAGGGCGCAAACGGCGTGTCATATCTTGAGTGGGCATAAATGTATACCGTAGTAAAGTATATATTTAATGTACCCATTGCAACTTAAAAACTTTCAGTAAGAAAAACTTTTTAAGTAAGGCAAGGTTAAAGAAAGGGTAAGCTCATTTATACAGGTCGATGCAATTGAATTGTCAGTTGATGCAATTGAATTGTCAGTTGATGCAATTGAATTATCAGTCGATGCAATTGAATTGTCAGTCGATGCAATTGAATTGTCAGTCGATGCAATTGAATTGTCAGTCGATGCAATTGAATTGTCAGTTGATGCAATTGAATTGTCAGTCGATGCAATTGAATTGTCAGTCGATGCGTTTAGATAGCAGGGCAATACAAAAGACTTTTTGCAAAAATTGGAGTAAGACCAAAATAAACCACAGATGAACACAGCGAAAAGTTTGCGCGTCCGGGTTTCCCGGCGCAAAACTTTTCAAGACAGCGAAAAGTTCTGCGGAGAGAAGTTGCCATAGCGCAGCGTAAAGCCTACGGCATGGCTACGCTTAGAGCGAGTCTTGCCTACGGCACGCTTTGCGAACGAGCGTCGGAGGGTTTCCCTCCAAGCAAACTTCTCCCAAGGGGAGACGCTGCGCGAACGGGGAGGGCAACCCTGGGCAGGAAACTTTTCAAGACAGATAAATATCGGTGTTCATCTGGGTTTATCTGTGGTTCAATTTCACAAATCTCGACTTATGTAAGAGACTCCATAAACAGAGTGAGCGCAAAGCGCACGCTATGCAAGCACAATGAGGGAATGAAAATATTTCTTTCCCAGTCCCTATTTTCAAGGCAGGTCTAAAGACTAAACCGTAAAACGGCACTAAAATGATTTTAGTAATAGCTGCCCGATTTACGATGTTCTAGAGCAGTTACGCCATCATTTTCCAATACTTCTCCTTTATCTACTACAGCATAAATTAACCATCTGTCACCACATTCAAGCTGATTTGTTACCGTACATTCTAAATAAGCTAATGCCTCATTCAGAATCAAACAACCATTAACAGCAGTTTGTGTGGAAAGATTGGCAAACGGATTATCTCCTAAAGTACTTTGACGAGAAAAATAGCGCCGGATATTTCTTCCTTCTTTGAGGATATTCAGCACAAATTTATCACCGGGATGACGCATTAAATCTGCATTCTGTTCTTGAGCCACAGCAATCATAATTCCTGGCGGGTTAAAAGTTGCCTGAGATAGCCAAGAAGTTAAAACCCCTTTGTGGGTTTCTTCATCACGAGTTGTCACAACACACAAAGAACCAATGATCCGCCCTACTGCTTGTTCGGTACGATCTACTTGAGTTTCTGTCAAAACTTGGCGGGGAGTACGCAGTTTCTTGGTTTTCTTCAAGTTTTGGGCAAAGGAAGCACCTGCTTGTTGACACTGTTGTAGAATTTCAGGAGTAGGGCTAAAGCGGACTCGAATTGTTTCAAACCCTAAACGATAATTGGCATCTTTGAGCTTGCTTTCTAATACATCAATTGCCTCTCCACTCCAACCGTAGGAACCAAACACCCCTGCTAACTTAGTTTTAGCTGCTGATGAGAGGGCTATTCCTAAAGCGGTTTGAATTTGAGTCGGTGCATGACCGCCTAAAGTGGGTGAGCCAATAATAAATCCATCGCAAGCTTCTACAATGCGGGTTATCTCTGTAGAATCTGCTAGTTCACAGTTTATCGATTCTACATTGACTCCATTTTCAATTAAACCTTGAGCGATCGCATTAGCTAAAGTTGCAGTATTTCCATAAGCAGAGGCATAAAGTAAAGCGACACTAAACTCTTGAGATTTTTGCCCTTGACACCATTGACGGTAATCATAAGTAAAACGACTTAGGCTGTAACGCACAACCGGGCCATGAGCCGGAGCATAACATTTTGCGCCAAAAACCGAAAATTTCTCTAAAGCAACTTCGACTTGTTTAGCTTGAGGCGCATGAAGACAATCAAAATAATAGTGACGTTCCGCATCTAATACCTTCCAATCTTCATCAAACAGGGCATCTTCACAAATATGAGCGCCAAAAAACTTGTCTGTGTAAAGAATTTTTGTGATGGCATCGTAAGTACAAAGTCCATCCGCCCAACGAGGAGTCGGTACAGTAATAAATGACAAATGATGTCCCTGTCCTAAATCTAAAGTATCCTCGGAACGCACAGATTGAATGCGTGATTCCCATTCAGGAAAGGCGGTTTTTAGAGCATTAGCTGCGGGACGAGAACAAATTAAAGTAGCTTGAGTAGCTTGAGAAAGCAACACTTTGAGGGTTGCTCTGCGGTTGGGGTTGACATGACCAAGAATGATGTAATCTAGGGTATTAAAATCTAGATGTTGTGCGAGTTGCTCAAGGTAGATTTCGGTAAAGGATTCACCGGGAGGGTCAATTAAAGCTTTTTTATCACCTTGGATTAAATAAGAATTTGCTGTAGTTCCCCGTTGACGAGAATACTCAACCTCAAATTTTAGTCGTTCCCAAGTCCGCGATCGCAAGATTAGGGTATCTTTACCAATTTCAACAACCTGGACATCTCTTTTACGGTTGGGCGTTAAGGTAGCAACAGACATAGTAAACCTCTTTGGGGATTGGGGACTGGGGACTGAGGATTGGGGGTTGGGGTTAGAGGAGAGATGATAGGGAATAATCGGCGTTGCGTAAACAAGATATAAAATTTGGCGTTGCATATTTGCGGGATGTTTTTTTATCACTGCTAAGAAGAAAACTTATTCTCTTCGCGCACTTTGCGCCTTTGCGGTATGCCTCCGGCACGCTACGCGAACGTTAATTCATCACAATCTTATGCAACGCCTAAAATTTTTTATGCATTGAGATCTAAAACTCCTCATTCCCTCTGCGCCTCTGTCTTGAAAAGTTATGAGTCTCTTTCAGAGACGCTGCGCGAACGCCGGGAGCCGGCGCACCCTGCGGGAAGCAAGCTACATACTTTTCGCTGCGTCTCTGCGTGTTAGCAAAGCGGGGCGTAGCCAATAAATCATCCTGTAAATATGCAACGCCGAATAATCTGTACCCTATTCCCGGCCATTGGTTTGGGCTAATTCTGGTTTGACGCGATTTTTATAGCGTTTAGATACTTCTTGTTCAGGATCAATGCCATCAAAGGTGGGGGGTAGCCAAACTCGGAGTATCAGTAGTACTCCCAGAACTAATAAGAAAGCACAAGTTGCTAAAACTTGACTCCAACTTGTTTCTAGAACACCTTTAACGATGACTTCTCGCAAGGCGGAAACGATGGAAACTTCAACAGCTACCCCAATAGATACTCGATGTTCCTGTAGGTAAATAATTAGCAGTCGGAATAACTCAACCAAGATGAGTAAAAAGAGAATATCGGCGGTAACAGCATGAAAATCCAGAGGGGGAAGCAGGGAGAGGAACATATCTCTCACCTGAAGCACCATGAAGCTAAATAAACCGATACACAAGGAAATTACAATTACATCTTGAATAAATTCCAAGGTTCGCACGACGCGCCCTCGATTGATTTCGTACATAGTAATTGGGGTATTTTCAACAGCCTTGTACATAGGAAGAAGGGGGAAGGGGAGCAGGGGGGCGGAGGGGCAGGGGGGCAGAGGGAGAATAAATACTGACTCTTGACCCTTGTACAGACGCGATTAATCGCGTCTCTACTCTTGTACAGACGCGATTAATCGCGTCTCTACTCTTGACAGACGCGATTAATCACGTCTCTACTCTTGACAAATGACTCTTTAGTAATGATTGCCAATTTTGCGGTGATGGACGGCAGTAAGTGCGTTGACTTTGGCAATTCGTCCGGTTTGGACTGTACTGTAAATGACCCAATGATCACCACAATCCATACGGCTAGTAATTTCACATTCCATATAAGCTAGAGCTTCAGCTAAAATTGGCGATTCATTAGTAGCAGGATATGTTTTAACACCAGCAAAACGATCCGCGCCAGGAGCAAAACGCTTGAGGAAATGTTTCATTAATCCTTGATAGTTTCCTTCTTCTAAAACGTTTAAAACAAAGCGATCGCCAACATGCATAAAAGATTCAATTGCCCGCTCTTTAGCTACTGCGATCGCTACTCCTAAAGGATTAAGACTTGCTTGTGTCACCCAAGAAGCGAACATAGCGCTCTGAATCTCTCCTTTTTTGGCAGTGATAATATACAATCCTGTGCTAATACGTCCTAGGGATTTTTCTAGATCTGAATTGATAGATTTGATTTGTTTAATTGTGCGATCGCGGGTCAACCATTGACCTATATCTGTCCCTGCTTCATCACAAAGTTGTTCGGTTGCTTGTGTTGGATTTTCTTTAACTAAGATAGGGGGGAATGCTTCAATTAATCCCAATTCTTGAAACTTATTACGTAAGGGATAAAGCGGTTCATCTTCTCCCCCTCCTGACTCTAATAAACCAATTGCTTGCTTATTATGAACAGCAGCTAAGATGGTACTCAAAGCAGCTTGAGCCGTTATTGAAAATTGAGGAGGCATTGCAATGATTAAACCAGAAGCTTGTGCGACTAACTCTCGAATTTCTTGAGGCTCGGCGCTATTTAAATCTACTAATTCTACTGCTACGCCTGTTTTCGCACATCCATGTGCTGTAGTCCGCACCAAATGCTCACTAAATCCGTAATCTTCAACGTAAAATAAAGCTACTAATGTCTCTGTTTTCGCTTGTTCTAAACTCCAGTTTTGATACCGTCCGAGCCAATCTGAAATATAGTGTTGCAGTAAAGGCCCATGTCCTGTTGCAACGGTTGCAATTTCTAACTTTTCAATCCGCTTTAGAGCAGCCAACACAGACCGCGCATTCGGCCCCATGAGACAATCATAATAATATGCAAAATCCTCTTCTATTGCAGTGAGATTTTCATCATAGGTGTGGTCATCACAATAGTGCATCCCAAACACATCGCAGGTGTAAAGAGTGCAAGTTTTGTGGTCATAAGTAAAGATTGTATCAGGCCAGTGTAAGTTCGGTGCAGAGATAAATTCTAATACGTGTCCGTTGCCTAAATCTAAGCGTTCTCCACTTTTTACCTGTATAGTTTTAAAGGGCTGGTGAACCATATTTTCTAAAAATTGAATAGCTACCTTAGCACCAACAACGGTAATGGAGGGAGCTAATTGTAAAATATTTTTCACCAAGCCACTGTGATCGGGTTCTGTGTGACTAATAATTAAGTATTCTATTTTAGTCGGATCAATTAATCCCGCCAGTATCTCAAGATATAACTGCTCAAACTTGCGGTGCGAAGTATCAACTAAAGCAACTTTTTCTCCCTGAATTAGGAAAGAATTATAGGTTGTGCCATTCCTTAATCCAAATTCGATATCAAAACGCTCTCTATCCCAATCGAGGCAACGAATAGCAGTAGTTTGGGGAGCAATTTCGACAGTTTCAATCGTCAAACGTCCTGGATTAGGAAGAACTTGAGTAGGCTGTGTGAGTGCAACCATTTGTTTTTTCCAAAAAGATATTATCTAGAGCGATTGTTGTTCTTCTTATAATTACCTGAAATCCTTGATTAGTAAAATGCCAATTTCTAAGGCTATTCATTAGAAATATTTATTGTTTGTTCTGATAGAATCACCATTGAAATTACTCAATGTTTATCATTACTTTTATCCTCAAGAAGGAACGCGAGAGAGAATAACTTTCAAGTTAGATTGTTTACCCATGTCGTCTATGTTTCTTCCTCCTCAAATGCAGCAGATTAACAGCGCGATCGCCCACCATGCCAATGTTGATTTGTATGTGCTGCGCCTCGATCTCATACATCCGTGGGTTAACGGCAACAAGTGGTTTAAGCTGAAGTACAACTTATTGGAAGCCAAACAAAAAAATTGCCCAACGCTGCTGACTTTCGGAGGTGCTTATTCCAACCACATCTATGCAACTGCGGCGGCTGGGAATCTTTTCGGTTTTCGCACCATTGGCGTAATTCGTGGGGAGGAAAGGCTACCGCTGAACCCCACACTAAGTTTTGCAGTACAACAGGGTATGCAGCTTGTGTATCTCAACCGCGAGACGTATCGACAGCGGTACACAATAGCGCTAAGAGAATATCTGCGGCAATGTTTTGGTGAAGTGTTTATCATCCCCGAAGGTGGCTGCAATCTGAACGGTGTGCGCGGTTGCACAGAGATCATTAACACAGCGGAATTTGATACTATATGCGTGGCTTGTGGTACTGCTACTACATTGGCTGGGATTGCGCTTTCGTTGCATGAAGGACAAAGAGCGATCGCTTTCCCCGTACTCAAAAACGGAGCATTTCTTGCACAAGAAATCGACAGCCTATTAACGAATTATCTCGCCTCTGGTTTACCTGTGCCAAATAATCCAGGCTCTTGGGAACTGGTATGTGATTACCACTTCGGCGGCTATGCAAAGGTGAACAACGAACTACTAACGTTTACTCAACAATTCAAAGCAGCACATGGCATACCCCTTGATTACGTATATACCGCCAAAATGTTTTATGGGGTGATGGATTTGCTACAGCAGGGATTTTTTGCTCAAGGCGTTCCCCAAAGGGGTTGCCGCAGGCATCGCCTGCTGTTATTACACACTGGCGGCTTGCAAGGCAATGTCGGCATGGAGGAGCGACTACAAACATTTTCTAGTACCTGAGTTGCTGCTTAGCCAAATATCAGTTAACTTTGTATGGAATTTTACTAACCTGAGCGAAATTCTCTACTCAAACTTGATATTTACTCAAAATTAAGCCTATCTTATACCTACTACTATTATTGAATGGTCTAGGGCCAATGCACTCCCAGAAAAAGCTCTTAACATATTTGTTGAGGAACGAATCAACATCTTATTAGAGGCTTTAAAGCAAAAATTAGATGGAATTCAATTTAATGTTTTTGATTTGGGCGATCGCATAGATAATGTTCATTTATAAATAATTACTTATTTTGTTGATATAGTCTCGTGAAAATCCAGATACCCGACTTATCAAAAAAGTCAGGTATCTGGACACTTAATTAATTGATAATAGTGCAACTCAAGATAACTACTGTATTTTCAAGCTCCTTTTTTTGAACTTTGACAATAGTAAATACAAAAGTCCCGCTACTATCAACGATGCTGAAAATGTGGGTTCTGGAACAGGTTGAGTATTGTACCCAGGCTGGTAAGCGATGCCATTTCCTTGATTTGGGTTGAGGGATGCTAAAAGCCGCTGAATGTCGGTAGATATATTTCCGCCATTAATATTAGTGCCTTTAGAAAGGATGAGTCGGTTAAACGTTTCGGCGTCTGATACTTCAAAATTTCCTGTTAACCCCACAAAATCTTTACCTACTTTGCCTATGAGGGAGTTAATCAGGTTGTCAACATCAGTTTTGCTTCCTTCTGGAAACGACTCTAAACCACCAATAGTTGTGTTGTCACTATCTACTAGCCAGTTGCCATTACCAACAACTTTATTGCCACTAGTAAAAATCCAATTGCCATTGCCAATAACTGTGTTATTACTACCAAAGTCCCAGTTGCCGTTACCAATAGTTGCGTTATCTTTTCCGAATTGCCAATTACCATTACCTAGGGTAGCATTGCTACTTCCATCGTCCCAATACCAGTTGCCGTTGCCAAGTGTTGCGTTGTCTTTTCCGAATAGCCAATTGCCATTACCTATAGTTGCGTTGTTATTATTAAAGTTCCAGTTACCATTGCCAATTGTGGCGCTATCACTACCATAGTTTGAGTTGAAATTACCTATAGTTGCGTTACCACTTCCGAAGTTCCTATTGCCATTACCAACGGGTGCATTGCTCGCATTAAAGGTTGGCTTAGCAATATTGGAGGTGTTACCGCTAAAGGGTATGTTGTTACCAAGAACTTCTTTCAACGGATCGAATGGCGATTGTTGAAGCAGACTTCCACTGCCAGAAATGGGACTACTTCCACCTGAAAATGGGTTGTTACCACCGCCAGAAATGGGAGCATTGCCACCAGCAAATGGGTTGCCTCCGCTTGCCAATGCTTTATTAGTATCCTTGAAAAAATCTTCACCTAGAACTAGCTTCAAACGATTAGAAACTAATTGCTGAATCTGACTACCAGCATCACCAGCAAACGGGTTGATACCGCCACCTGGAATGTTATTGCTATTTGTACCAGAGGTATTAACAGTGCCACCTAAAAAGTTTAAACCCTCAAAAGGCGATCGCGAAGGCAAATTACCACCAGATGAGGTATTACCTCCACCATTCATCGAGTTAATATTAGACGTTTTCATCAGCAATGATTCTCCTATTTTTAATTAGACAATTCAACGAAGCAGAGAAATATAAAAAGGGACAAATTTGAAATTTAATTTATAATATTATTTTTTGTCTTTAATAGAAATTTTAAATAATAAATATAATGGCTTGATTGCATAAAATTTTATCTTAAAATGATTTACACAATAGTTTTGATGACAGTAATGAAACTGTCATCAATTCATAGTAAAAACGAACTTAAAAATCCAAGTTTTTACTCATGGGTAGCACCCATAATCTGACTAAGCAAAAGGATTGCCGCCACCTGCGAACGGATTATCGCCACCACCTGCAATAGGATTGCTGCCGCCTGCGAACGGATTATCACCACCACCTGCGAACGGATTATTGCCACCGCCTGCAATAGGATTGCTGCCGCCTGCGAACGGGTTACTGCCGCCTGCAAACGGATTGCTACCACCAGATGAATTTCCACCACTAGCCCAAGGGTTTCTACCACCAGTAAACACGCTGCCTTCAGCACGCGGATTACCAAGGTTAGCAAAGGGATTACCGCCATATGGCGCATTACCACCAGACGGGTTGCTACCAGTACCAAACGGGTTATCACCACCCCTACCACCAACAGCACTCCCAAAACCCTGGAGTATGGTGTCTGAATCTACACCTGGAATATCAAACAAGACACCAAAGGGTGATTGCCGTAGTAGCTCACTAGGATCATTAGTAGAGGAGTTGCCACTACCAGCATTAATAGAATCTGCCATCAGGATTAATTCTCCTATTGTTAGGGTATAAATCTTGTTAACGTTGCAACATCAGATAGACAGAGCTAAGCCTAATTCGTAACTCTACTTACTGTTTTTCTTGTTGCCAGAGCTAATTAACAGCTCTTGGGTCATTAAGGTAGTTTTGTTACCTTATGGAAAGTAGATAGTCAGTTTGTAATCAATGCTACTTACACTTAACAATTTAGGTAATTTAATCTCTAACTGCAATGAAAAATATGTTGATTATTTATCAGTTCTTTAGATATTTTAAAAAAACAAGTGAGAAAAATTGACTAAGTTATCTGTATGAAAAAATATTATCTAAATTCTACGTATGATATTGCAATGATAAATATTTTGATATATTTGTCAATTCTTTAGATCTTTGACAACTAGATTCCCGATTTTTTTGAGAAGTCGGGAATCTAAGTTAGCCTAAAAAAATTGATTTTATTCAGATTTACTAATAAGTTTATGTCTTTCTGCCAACCAGGTGAATAAGACAATACCACATAAATCAGCGGCTAAGTCAACTAAATCGAAGCTGCGATGAGGCGTAAATAGTTGAATTGTCTCGTCAATAATACAAAAAAAGATCAGAATCAGTGGTGCAAGTGGCAGAGAAATATTTAAGAATTGAATCTTACGTTTGTTTAAGGCAAGATGACTTAAGTAAGCAGCAATTCCTAATAACAAGAAATGCAAAATTGTATCGTAATAGGGAAATTGCGCTACTTCGGTTGGGATAACTTTCAGGTAGGCTGATATAGAAATTGATATTAAAATCCCAAAGTAAACCCAAAACGCAAACACCCAACGCTGATTAAATTTCATTTTGATGATTTTAAAGGATATTTACAATTACAAATACAACAAAGAGCATTCCGTAATTTGGAACGCTCTATTTTAGTCAAATCTATTAAGATAATGTGAGTTTCAATTGAAATTTCTAGTTGATATTAAGCATGAAGATTTGCTTGTTCTTGCAACCACGGATCTACAGGTTGTCCATCCTTACGGCGTAATTCAATTTCTACTACCATCACTTCCTTTGAGCCTGGAGGGGCAGGTTTTTGATGAAAAATAACATCATAATCTAGTGGATTATGATTCCGTTCTTTCAACCATTCATGTACCTTGGTTGTAGCAAATAATGATTGTCCTTGCCCAAACATTCGGGTAATTTGCATTTGTAGCGTGTAGGGATTTATGCGACTCATTTTCTACCGCCTTTGTAGAGTAATTTTGAGAGTGGGGTTGTGTTCACTTGACATGATCTGATGTTAGTTTAAGAGTAGGTAAGATGCTACTCCACATCAAAGCAGATTTTCAACGGCTTTTTTACATTCATTTTGCAATACCAATACTGCGATCGCAGCAAATCATGCTTCACTAAACTAGTGCGATGTCTGACTACAAGCTGCTCAACGTCTACGCACCTTGCAGTGGCGTTAAAGCAATGACGCCATTCTCTTTTGTTATGAGGGTTCGGTAAACCTCATAATCCATAGTTGTTGAGTAGCCGTCAAAGTTAATCTATCTCAAGGAAAAGCCGGAAAACTTCCTGAGTACGGTAAACTGCAATACAAAACTTATTGAGTGTTCGTTAAAATCAAAACTAGAAAGCGATTAAAGGAGCCACCAAAATGCAAGTTACATACAATTCTGATAAACGCAAATTGCTATCATCTCTGTCTCATGGGGCAATTTTCTTTAGTACAGCATTGTTTTCCATTGGGGTTCCAATTGTAATCAACTTAATGTCTGATGACCCAGTTGTTAAAAGTAATGCCAAAGAATCGATTAATTTTCACTTCAATGTTTGGTTCTGGGCAACTTTAATTGGAATCCCAATTGGGATTCTATCTTGGATTACTTTTGGTATTGGCGGGCTTTTGTTCTTCCCCGTTATTGCTTTTGGCTTTGCACTACACTGGGGACTGACAATTTGGGCATTGTTGCACTGTTTTAGCCAGCCTGATGTACCGTTCCGTTATCCGTTTATTTTTCGATTGTTTTGATCACGTCAACTCAAAATCAAGTTTGTTTTGGGAAAAGGGATTGAGATATGTCCCTTTTTTTATTTATTATAATTATGTGATCGCTTTAGATAATTATCTCTTAAATGAGATCGACTGAGTATTTGACAATTTCTGCATCCACGGTTGCAATAGTTAAGCCGTGATGTAAAGCTTGACAGATGAGCATCCGATCAAAGGGGTCTTTGTGCAATGATGGTAGACTGATAAGCTGAACAACGCTGCCTTCATGTAGATCAAGATTCGCAATTTGATGGCGATCGCGTTGTTTGGGAAGATAGATTTCAGGAGATTCTGGTAGTGGTAGTCTGCCCAATTGATATTTGATAATAGACTCCCATATCGAGACAACACTGAGATAGGCTTTGTTGTCTAGATTCCAAATTGCATCTCGAACATCTGCTTGTAAACGATTATCACCACTAATAAACCATAAGAAAATATGAGTGTCCAGAAGAATTTTCATCTGCTTCCAAATGCATTTATAATTTCGTCAGGCAAAGGTGCATCAAAATTATCAGGCACTATAAATTCTCCGGCACACAAACCAAATGGACGTCGCTGTTTGTTGGTGGTTGTAATTGGTTTTAATTCAGCAATAGGCTTATCTGCTTGGACAATAACAAAGCTTTCACCTGCCTCGACTTGATTAAGATATTTCAAGGGATCTTGTTGGATCTCATCAACTGTGACTCTTTGCATCTGAGTATTTCGGCGTAGTGGTATGAGGATAGTACGTTGCCTAATTTAATTGTAGTGCGATATTTGACAAGAAGTTATTTCCTTGCACTGCACAAGATCTTAATTTTAAAATATATATGCAGCTTTCTCATTTACCCTGTGAAATCTCAATTTTGCTCAATATCTATGTCTCAAAAGATTCAAAAATATTTCATTCAAAAAACTCCGGGAGTCTGCGGAGGTAACGCACGCATCCGCAATACTCGCATTCCTGTTTGGACTCTAGTTTCTTTTCGTCAGCAAGGAGCTTATAATGAAGAATTACTAAGAAATTATCCAATGATCACACCCAAAGATTTAGAAGCAGCTTGGTCGTATTATAAAGAACATTCACAGGAAATTGATTTAGTTATAGCTGACGACGCGTAATATCACCAAGTTTATGCAAATGAAAATTTTTCTCTTAGCCTATGAAACTATATTATCTCCAAGAAAACCTTGAATCAAATTAATAATTCTTTGTGATTCTTCTGGAGCCGATTCAAATGCACTCTTAATTAGGTAGCTTGCCACAACTGTTTTATCAAAAGTCAAGATTTTCGCTGCTTCATAAAATTCATTATGTTTACCAGCCCTAGATGCTGAATCTAACATTTCATCTACTTCCGCCTTTGACATTTGTAACTCTCGTTCAAATCTTTCATAAAATGGTTCTCTACTCTTGGTGTTAACAATCCATAATTCAGGCCACTCATTACCAGGTAGAAATCCCAGGCGTTTCTCTACCCAATCTTTAGCCTCTTGTTGTTCAGTAGGATTTTCAAGAGCTTTTAAGAATTCTTTAATATGCTCATTCTTTTTCGATGATTGATCACCGTCAAGAAGTACACAAACTTCTATCTTTTTGTATGTTTTATGTATTATTTCTTTATATTTAGCACCAAGATGTCGCATAACGGCTGCTGCTGAGCCGATAGGCAAAATTTTTGTACGTGAGCGAATATCTTTATCTAAAACTGTTTCGACTACTAATTTAGCTGCCTCATCTTCTACTAAAATGTCTAACTCAACATTTGGATGACCTGAGAGTTTTCCAGTGGCATAAGCTGGCGAGATTCCAGGTATGACAATAGTTTCACTACCAGTGCGTTCAAGAAAAATTCTGCCTTCTGGTGGTAAGCATTCAAGAATACGAGAAGAATGAGTTGTACAAATAATTTGAAACTTACGTTTTTCACATATTTTCTTGAATTCTCCAATTAAGCTTTCTTGTGCTTTTTCATGAAGACCTAATTCTATCTCGTCAATTAAAATAAGAGAACCATCTGGACACTCATTTATTATTGAAAATAACTCAAATAAATAGTGTTCACCCGTCCCCATATTAAAGCCGGAGTAGACATTCTGATCTTTTTTAGCCACAATAGGCAAACGATATCTTGCATGTCGTCTATAACTAAAACTGGTATAGTCAGTACCAAGGATTCTTCCTACAGTTTCACGAACACTATGTTCCCACCCGTGGTCTGTTACTGGCTTAAACTTACCTCGATAGCTTTTAGATACACTTCTTTCTGCATGTGGAACAATGCGTTCAACACCAAGAAATACAACTGTACGTACAACTCTTGAATCATAGTTATTCCAGCGACCTCCAGACTTCTTAAAGCGTGCCTGCCATTTTGGCCCTGCCTTGTCGGGATTATCCTTCATAACTCTCCAATCGTTGTGAAGAATTTGATATTTGATTAATATATTACCAAGTGCAGCTTCCTCTTTAGTCTGGATAAAGAAATCTGAGAATGTATAGTAGGGATGTTTTCTTCCAGGCAACTTAAAGCCATTAGGCTTGTTGTGAAAAGCACACGCTGATAGAGCCAAAACTGTAGTTTTACAGGAACCATTACGTCCTGCTATGGCTGTAATTGGATAGCGAAAGTCGATAGTAACTCCCTTGAGACCACGTATCTGACCACGTAAAACTCTTATCGTAAGCAGTGTTGTACGGGAGATATCGTTGGGAAACCATTTGAGGTTTTTCTGGTCTAAATCTGAGTAGCTATACACCATTTTGCAAGTATTCGTTAAAAGTTACGCATGGAGCAGTCTAGCACACTTAAAATTTTAAGCAGTATAAATTATAGCTACCAATCTTGGTTTTCGGCTTTTAAATAGAGAAAGGAGAAAAGCCAGCTACGCATTTCTCCTTTGACTCATTAAATAAAAGATAAGGTGGTTAACCCAACGCGGACTTTAACTCACTTCGCGCTTGTTCCAAAGCTTCTGGTAATTTACTCGCGTCGCGTCCGCCGGCTTGGGCTAAGTTGGGGCGTCCACCGCCACCACCACCGCAGATTTTCGCTATAGCACCGACAAATTTACCTGCTTGCAAGCCTTTTTTGTTGACTTCTGGGCTAAAAGCTGCAACTAAGCTAACTTTAAGAGCTTCGGGAACGGAACCCAATACCACCGCACCATTACCGAGTTTTTGCAACAAGCGTTCGGCTGCGGTTTTCAAAGATTCCGCGTCAACTTCTTCCAACTGGGCAACGATAATTTTATAATCGCCTATGATTTCGGCTGTTTGCAGCAAGCTATCAGATTTTGCGATCGCTAACTGTCCTTTCAAGGTTTCTAATTGCTTTTCGGCTGTTCGCAGTTCGTTTTGCAGACTTGTGATTCTGTCTGGTAGTTCTTCGGGTTTAACTTTAAAGCGATCGCTTAAATCCTTCACTACTTTATCTCGAACGTTGAGATAATCCAGTATTGCTGGGCCTGAAACAGCTTCAATGCGCCGCACTCCAGAAGCTACACCAGCTTCAGAGATAATTTTGAAGACGCCAATCTCAGCGGTATTACTAACATGGGTTCCACCGCACAGTTCCATTGATACGCTGGGAAAATCAATTACACGTACTTCTTCACCGTATTTTTCGCCGAACATGGCAACAGCACCCCTAGCTTTAGCTTCTGCTAAAGGTAATACTTCTACTTTTGCAGCATGTGCCTCAGCTATCCAAGTGTTAACTTGTTCCTCAATTTGTTGAACTTCGTCTGCTGTCAAAGCACGAGGACAATTAAAGTCAAAGCGCAACCTATCAAAAGATACCAACGAACCTGCTTGTGATATCCCATCATCGACAATTTTTTTCAATGCCGCTTGCAGTAAGTGAGTTGCAGTATGGTTAGCTTGGAGACGACGCCGACAAGCACGATCAATTTGGGCGGTGACGGTATCGCCTACGCAGAGTGTACCGCGTTCGATGCGTCCGAAGTGGACGAAGAAATCAGATTCTTTTTTCACGTCTTCAACACGAACTAAGATTCCATCACCGGAGATATAACCGCGATCGCCAATTTGTCCCCCAGATTCGGCATAAAATGGCGTTTGATCGAGAACAAGTTGTATTTCTGTCCCGGCTTCTGCTTCTTCTTGGAATACACCTTCTACTAATATCGCTTCGACTCTCGCCGTCGCTACTGGTTGGGTATAGCCGATAAATTCGGTAGCTTGGATGTGTTCTGCTAGCTTGTCGAGGGAACCTTGCACAGTTAAATCGATGGTTTCGTGTGCTGCTTTGGCACGTTCTACCTGCTTTTGCATTTCTACATCAAATCCAGCTTCATCAACTGTGAGATTGTTTTCCTCGGCGATTTCTTGAGTGAGTTCGAGAGGAAAACCGTAGGTATCGTAGAGAGTAAAAACACTTTCACCGCTAATTTGAGTTATTCCTTGCTGCTTCACCTCTTGAATGATTTCTTCTAAGAGTTTTTCGCCTCTGTCGAGAGTTTTAAGAAAATTGCTTTCTTCCCGTTGTAGTTCAGCTTTGATTGCTGCTTCCCGTTGGCGCACGTTGGGGTAAGCTGATTCGCAAAGAGCGATCGCAGTCTCAGCAACTTGAGTAGTAAATTCCCCAGCAATCCCAATTAATCGCCCATGACGCACCACACGCCGAATTAATCGCCGCATTACATAACCCCGCCCCACGTTAGAAGCGCGGATTTCATCGGCTATCATGTGGATGACAGCACGAATGTGATCGCCAATGACTTTTAAGGAAACCTTGGTTTGATCATCGCTATTGTGGTACTCAATGCCAGCAATTTCCGCTGCTGTTTGAATAATTGGGAAAATTAAGTCAGTTTCGTAGTTATTGGGGACTTTTTGGAGAATTTGTGCCATTCTCTCCAAACCCATGCCGGTGTCGATGTTCTTGTTTTGCAACGGTGTTAAGTTGCCTGAATTATCCCGGTTATATTGCATGAAGACGAGATTGTAGAATTCGATAAACCGGGAGTCGTCTTCCAAATCGATGTTGTCGTCACCGCGTTCTGGGTGGAAGTCGTAATATATCTCTGAACAAGGGCCACAAGGGCCAGTGGGGCCAGATACCCAAAAGTTATCGTCTGCGCCCATGCGCTTGATTCTAGCTGTTGGTACGCCAATTTGATCGCGCCAAATTGCAAAGGCTTCATCATCTTCTTCAAAGACGCTAACGACGAGATTTTGAGGGGAGAAGCCAAAGACTTTTGTGGAGATTTCCCAACCCCAAGCGATCGCTTGTTCTTTAAAATAATCACCAAAGCTGAAGTTACCTAGCATCTCAAAAAACGTGTGATGCCGTTTGGTGCGTCCGACATTTTCGATGTCGTTGGTACGGATACACTTTTGCGAAGTAGTAGCCCGCTTAAATTCTGGTGTGCGCTGTCCTAGGAATATCGGCTTAAATGGTAGCATCCCCGCGATCGTCAGCAGCACGGTAGGATCTTCTGGCACGAGAGAGGCACTTGGGAGAATTTGGTGTTCTCTTTGGGCAAAGAAGTCAAGGAATAGGTTGCGAATTTCGTTACCGCTGAGTTTCTGGGGGTTTAAAGACATGGGTGGACTGGAGTATGAAGTATGAAGTGTGAAGTATGAAGCAGTTGGTTATTTTCCCGTACTTTATCCTTTAGCTTTTATCCTTCACCTTTTCTGTAAGTTTATATATTTTCGCATTTTGTTCCGTGTTGCTGCTAGGTGACTTTGCCAATTGGTGAGTTATGTACAGTGATTGTGATATTTAACCCCAATTACCTAACTCTAGCGGGATGAGCGATCGCCTTTTAATCAGTAATATTAATCCTTAAGAAATAATTTAGAATACACGTACTAGGGTAGCAAATGGCACTAAAACTGAAAGTATCGAATATTACTTGTGAAAAATGTGCAGATACAATTACTGAATCGATTCACGTAATGGAACCTGATGCCAAGGTAGATGTTGATGTCAACGCTAAAACTGTCACAGTAGAATCAGCCGCTTCTGAAGAGTCAATCAAACAGGTAATTGTTGCTGCTGGTTACACAGTTGAAGGTTATTAATCTAAATTTTTAGCAAAATTTTAGATCAATAGCGAGTTGCATCAAAAAATTCTTTCCTAATTTTTCCGTTCTTTAAATGAGCGGACTCACATTCGTCCCCTCATCTGAGGGGAGCTTTTTAAATTATGTTTTTTATTTAATAAAAATGATGTTGGTTAAGTAAAATAACACAAAAGTTACAAGAATAAAAGTTTTTTTATTTATAATCCGCCATACATTAAGCTTATTGCAAAAGTCTTAAATTGCCTTCAGCTAAAATTATTTTCATTACTCACATTTTGGTTTTTGCAATTTCGTTAATTACATATTTTAACTATAGCCAAAGTTGTAAGCTTATAGCGAAAGTAACTTAAAACTGAGACTTTACATTATTTTCAATAACCGTCTAAGAATAAATTATTAGGCTAATGTCTAAAGTCTTATAAAGAAGACTAAATCATAGTTTAAATTCACAAAATGTAGAGTTTAGCTATTAGCACGGAATTTGATTTCCGGGCGGGATAGTAACGAAGCGAGAGATTGAAAATATATATATAATAACAAGGATTAAAGTCTGGGACTACCTGAATAAAGCCTATTCCATAAGTCTTTTAGGTATGAAGTTCGCGGATGTGGACTGTATTATTGTAGCCCAAACCTCAGTCGTCAGGTACTTTTACCCACCAAATTATTAAGTGCCAATTTTTAGATATTTTATTTCTCTCCACAACAAATAAATGCAATTTTGGCAGGTAATATAACTATTGACTAAATACCATTTAAATGCGCTAAAAATTAGCATGTTTATAGTCAATAATACAATATCTCAGAATTTGCAGTTAAATAGAAAATTTAGTAAATTCTTAAAGTTTCTATTCAAGTTAAAAAAATTTTTCTTGTCTGAAATGGTGAATAGCGAAAAATCCTGATTTTGCAATTATCTCAAATAACTAACACCTGGAAATTACAGTAATACTTTTATGTTGAAGAAGAATATTCAGTATTTATACCGTTTGAAAAAAAATACTGTAAAGATGACATTAGGTATCATCAGTTGCAGTCCTACTGACTATAGTAAAGATAAAGTCTTAAGAGGAGATTAAAAGTGCAATATCCTTGTGTATTTAGCATTAAAATGGTCAAATACCAGGAATATACCCTAACCAAAAATTCTGTAATTTTTATTATTAGGAAGAATAGTAGCAAGTTTTACTACAGCGGTTCTTACTTGAGTGAGGTACACAGAAGAAGTAATTAACCACAGCGAAAAGTAAGCGAAGTCCGGGTAACAGGAGCGCAAAACTTTTCAAGACAGCGAAAAGTTCTGCGGAGAGAAGTTGCCATAGCGCAGCGTAAAGCCTACGGCATGGCTACGCTTAGAGCGAGTCTTGCCTACGGCACGCTTTGCGAACGAGCGTCGGAGGGTTTCCCTCCAAGCAAACTTCGCTTAGGGTTTCCCTCTCTTACGAAGACGCTAACGCGAACCGCAGGAAACTTTTCAAGACAGATAAACACCGATAAACACCGATAAATTTGTACCTCAGCCAACTAGGAAACGCTATAAGTTGCTCTCCTCAAAGTCAAAATAGAATAAAAGCAAACAATGAATATTTCTATTCTGGTCTTTGGAAGTAATAACTTTCTCGCTAAACTTCCAGATCAGATCTGTTATGCAAACGCTTTTAGTGTAGAAGTAATTACCAATTTAGATCAGGCGGTATCACGCATTCAAGTTACGCCGCCCGATGTAATACTTGTGCAAGCTAGCCTGGATGGTAGTATGGAACTATGTTGCTGGCTTAAAAATCAGACAAAGCTATCCTGGATATACTGTATTCTCTTTGAGGATCGTCCTCAGCAGCTTGCTGATAAAAGTATGTATGGTTGGCACAGAGAGCTAGAAATGACTGCTGCTGCACTAAAACAAGGAGCAGATGCTTATATTTGGCAGCTTCCCGAAGATAAAACAGACTCTAAGGCATTGGCTACCAACCATCAACTAATACTAGCCCAATTGACAGTTGGCTTGCGGAAGGCACAAAAATACCGCGATTTGATGCGGACAAATGATTTGTTGTCAGCGATCGCTTTGGCTGATTCATTAACAGAAATGAATAATCGCCGTGCTTTAGAATGGGATTTACCTAGGCAAATTAAAAAAGCTAAGACTCAGCGAGAGCCGATGAGTTTGATTATTTTGGATGTGGATTATTTCAAGAAAGTCAATGATACTCATGGGCATTTAATTGGCGATCGCCTCTTGCAATTGCTGTGTACTCGGCTACGACACAATTTACGTTTTCAAGATACAGCATTTCGCTATGGTGGCGAAGAATTCGTGATTCTTTTAGCTCACACTACAGGTGAAGAAGCATTAGTTGTAGCACGTCGTCTCAACCGCATAGTTAGCGAGCAGCCGTTTGCACTTAACAATAAACTTACTATTAATATTACGATTAGCCTGGGCACAGCCTGTTTAGAAGCAGAAGATGACGATCAAGGAGAAAGTCTACTCTATCGTGCTGATCAATGCCTGTTGCAGGCTAAAGCTGCTGGGCGTAACCGGGCGATCAGTTGGGAGTACTCATCCCATGTCTCACATCTAAAAGCTGTTTCTTCGTAATACCACCATTACTCAGGACTCTCGATCGCACTTTGACAATCTGCTACTGAAGCGCGTTGTTGCATAGCCTTGACTAAGGCTTGATAACTAGACCAGTTTTCTTGCAGTAAGTTTTTTGCCTGAAGGGCATGAAACCGCTGTTTCTGCTGGCAAATAAACTCAGAAAAGCCCAAAACTGTCAATACACCTGCTAGCTTATTTTTGTCATCAGCCCCACCTTCAGCATTGTCAAAAACTAGGGTTTCAGCAGCAATACCTGCCATCCAAATAGTGCAGTAGCGGTCTAGCATTTGGGCGCTGATTTTTCCCATTTCTAGTTGAGTTGCTAATTCTGCATCATCAAAAGTAACGCCACCTTGCCCAACTTGCCCTTGCTTCCAGGCTTCCCACGCGCTAAGTGTGTAGTTGGTAACAGGAATATCCAATAGGTAAGCAACAAGAAAATGCCCTGCTTCATGATGGACAATGCGATCGCGGTGTTCAGGAGAGAAACCAGCAATCCAATCTAAAAAGATTGTACCTCCCTTACCTTGCAAGCTAAAACTATCTAATGTCGCTATACCCAAGATTGTGAACGTAACAAGTGCTGGTACTGTAGGCGACAAGTTAAATAACGGCCCCAGTAGGGTAGAAAGGGTTATGAGAAAGATAGATATTGCAACTAAATTTAGGGCAGTTTGGCTCATGCGGAGTTTTCTGAGTGCAGCTTAATCTTTCTTCATTATGAGGCGAAATTAGCAAACAAGATCGTGGCATTACAGTTGCGATCGTCATGATCTTGCCATTATGTGCCATAACTCGACAAGACATAATCGGCAATCCCAATTGATGCAGAGTACTCAGTGCAGATTTAGCAGAAGAATTTAAAAATTTTTCCTTTGTTCTTTCCAACGGTACAAGACTTATGTCAAACAGTAGTGCAAAAATCAAATAATTATAAATGCTGAAACTCCCAGCCACTCAGAAGCATATCCGTAAAATAACTCTCTTTGTAGCATTCCAGCATAGTTATGAAAAAAACTAACGCGTTTAAAACAAGTGGAGATGTCTACATGAAAATAACAACGGAAAACACATTCGGCTCAGGCATGACTGATGAAGATTGGTTTAACTTAGGAAAATCTGATGCCTGGGCAGGAAAACCGAAAGCGCCGCCAGAACAAAATTCTCAAGCTGCTAGTATGTACGAACTGGGTTACTGCGAGGGAGAAATTAAATGTCCGCCAACTGAAATTAGTCAGTACCCTACAGCAGAACCTCGGCAAAATACAACCGATGGTTGAGGCAGATTGCAAACATTATTTGCTCTCCTTGCATAAATTCCTGAGAAAACTTTGATAACTCTAGAGAAGGCGTTGCTTTAGTTTCTTTAGCATGGCTAAGCAAATCTGCTTTCATACTTGAGTCAAAGAGAATCCGAAAGGAAAGCGGTAAACATGGCGCAACTAGAAGAACTGTTGAGAAAAGCTAGTTTTAAACCCCCTAAAGTAGGAGCACCTGATAATCGCCAAGGAGGAGCAACGCGTTTAGTTAGAGTGCCGGATAAAAAATTGGGATAGGAAGTATTGTATGAGTTTAAGAGGATGTTTCTAAAGTCCAAAATAGTATAAAAATGTCATTCTGAGTGGAGCAAAGCGTAAGGAAGAATCTAGATTTTTGACCACATATTCAGATGTTTCATTCCGCTACGCTGCACACCCTGCGGGATCTTGCTACAACATGACAGACAAAGACTCTTTTAAAACATCCTCTAAAGGTCAAATTTGACAGATTTTAGTCTGTTTAAAATTAGAAGCTTTAATCAAAAACCTCATCCTAAAAGTGGGTGCGGTTGTTGACTTAGACATCAATATCTATCTGTTCTATTTGTCTAGCAGCTTTGTCCCAAAGCTTTGCTGAAGTCTCATCTTTCCAATGAGTTCTGAGATTTTCGGCTTTTTTGTGGCATATTCGCTCTAACATCTCTAGAACTGCGGCTAATGTCAACTTATCAACGAATGCTTCTAAACCATCCATATATTCTTTTGTCATAGCCAACCTCCTTGATTACTGCTCAGGTCTTCTAAAAAGATTACAGGTTGAGATTGCAAATATAGGTTGCGATTGCCCTTAACATCACACTAACTGCAAAACTTGAGAAATTTGTGAGGTCAGTTTTCCTGAACCAATAAAACTGACTTCACAGGTCGCTTAATGAGATTTCCCTCCAAATCAACTTTCCCATAAAAGGTCTTACCGTTGTAATAGAGTGAAGACGAACTTCCCCCATCTAGGTTCATCGCTTTTTGAGCACCAAGAGTTTTCATCAAATCTGCCAGTGCTGGTAAGGATATCCCATTAGCGGCAGCGTTTGGTTTTTGAGCCACCATTGCTAAAATCAGACTGCCATCACGAGTAATACCTATGGCTGTCCTGGCGTTGGGTTGCTTGCTACCAAGTGCATCTCTTCCATTGGCATTATCTACAAAGCCCTCTTTCACTAAGGTGAGTTCTGGTAGTAGGCGTGGCCCTGCACCCATGGCGTCAACTAACTGACAACCTGCTGGCGCTAACTCATTATGCAAGGCAATATCATAACGGACACTCTGTCCACATGCATAGCGCCGGAATTCTGTGCGATTGAAAATCTGACTCAAGTAAGGTTTTAAGTTGGGATTATTCACCAGCCGCTCGTTTTCTTTGGGGTTAGCCACCACTTGACCAGAAATGACAACATAGGATGTAGATTTTCGGTTAGCTGGGTCAAAAAAGCCTGCATTTAAGATTGCGATCGCTTGATGTTTCTGGGCAAATTCCTCTACAGTGTTTACCGAGCGTGATAATGCAGGAGTTACCAAAAATCGGCTATTAGCTGGAATCACAAGGATGTGAGCTATGCTTTGAGGCAAGGTACGCTCAAGGTAACGGATGGTTTTTTGGGGTGAAGGTCTAACAGTTGGTATAACGGAAGATACAGACGGTAGATAGGAACGTAAGACAAGCCACATCGCCAAACTAAATAGTGTCATCATTAACCAGATTTTTCTCACTTGTTCCACCCAAAACACCCTTAGATTAGCTCAAAAAGAAATTTTTTTGTTGAAATCAATATAGACTATGCAATGCAGATATTTTGTGTTTCTAGGTTTTAACACATCTGCGATCGCCTCATTATCATAGTGAATTTTTATACTGATTAAATATTTATAAAATAGCTATATGGAGAGATATTTTAGATCTATTGCTGAGTTAAAAAATAAAGTAAAATATTTAATGCGTCGGGACTCTATCTGTTACAAACTGTTTCAACTAGGACTGGAGTGGCTATCGTTTTTGATCCTCCTTCAATGTAAGAAAGTCTCCAAACGAAGCTATCTTATGTTTAGTCAGGGAGAAAATCACAATTAAAATTTGTGGTTCTAAAAGTTCCTAGTATTACACAGATGTGTATGACAATATGGGGGTAATTGATTCTAGCCAAATAACATTCAAGCAAAACTGAGCTTTGATATTCTGATCAGGAAAAGCCCATGAAGCAATTTAAAATCATCATTGAGAAGCATTCAGATGGATATGTTGCTTACCCAGTTGGCATTGTAGGAGCGGTTGTTGGTCAGGGCGACACCTACGAAGAAGCCTTAGCCGATGTGAAGTCGGCGATCGCTTGCTATATTGAAGTCTTCGGTAAGAAGATTCTTGACGATACACCTTCCGTCGAAGTTTTCATCGCTGAGGCAGAGATTGCTGTTTAATAGCGTTCCGGTAGATGCCCCACAACGCCGAGTAATCGCAGCATTTGAGTTGCTGGGTTTTGTAGTGGTTCCTGAACGTGAGCATATAGTTATGAAAAAAGAGAACGAAGATGGCACGGAAACACCATTAGTCATGCCAAACCACTCCAAAATCAAAAGTGGCACTCTGAGAGCAGTCTGCACACAAGTTGGCGTTTCCAGGGAAGAATTCTTAAATGCCTACAGTCAGATTTGACTCGTCGCAGCACCGGAATGCCGTAATATGGTCGGTTGAGTAACAAAGGTTATCTGTGTTCGGTGAGCTTGGTCGTTGTGCCGCTTAGGTTGTCGGTGAATATTAATGTTAAGGCAGGTATACAAGACACTGTGGAAGCATGACACAAACGAGCGCCTATGACTACATCGCAAAAGCTGCACTTGACCAGTATGGTATGGCTCAAGGGCAACTTTGGTTTTTAGGTCATAGTGGAAGCGTAACCTTTTGCGTAGAAATGCAAGAGAAAAAATTTCTTCTGCGTATTCACCAAGCAATATCTGGGCTTCAGGACAATGCATGGCAAAGACCCGATGTTATTAAGTCTGAACTTCTGTGGCTTGCTGCTTTGCACCGTGATACAGAGATAGTTGTGCAGGAGCCAGTAAAAAATCTACAAGATGAGTGGGTCACTCAAGTTTTGACAGATGAAATCACAGAAGTGTTTTATTGCTCATTGTTGCACTGGATTGATGGCAACATCCTTAACGCACAACGAACTCCACAACAGGCTTACCAACTCGGTTTGTTGCTAGCTCGATTGCACCAGTATAGTAGTCAGTGGCAACTACCACCAAACTTCGTTCGTCCAGCCTACGATCAGAATCGGCTGCAAGCAGCACTCTTAGCACTTTATCCAGCAGTGTTACAAGAATTAATTTCAGCAGAGAATTACAAGATCCTCGAAGTAGCAGTTAGCCGAGTTCAAAGCATGATAGAAACACTTGGTAAAACACAAGATATCTGGGGACTGATTCACGCTGACCTTCATGAAGGCAACTATCTATTGCATAACGAGGAATTCCGTCCAATCGATTTCGCTCTCTGTGGCTTTGGATACTATCTTTATGATGTTGCTAGTTCGCTTCAATATTTACTTCCTACTGTCAGAGCTTCATTTTTTGAAGGTTATCAAACTATCCGAAAACTACCTGAAAATTACTTACAAATTACAGAAGGTTTCTTGATTATGGCACTGATAGAAGTGCTTTCTTTTCATGTGAATAATCCACAAGAGCATGAGGGGGTTTCAGAAACAGTGAAGTATGTAACTAGGGAGCATATTCCTCAGTATCTTAAGGGCGAGTCGTTTTTGTTTGACAAGTACTAAGGTAGTTGTAGGCGATCGCTTTTATTGGCTCCAAGCCCATCACTTTCTGTAAGTGTTTTGCGCGATCGCCTAGATTTTTCGAGACGACGTTCCCATATTTGTTACTTTGTATCCAATATAACTTGACTGAAGTTCTCAAGGAACTGTGTAAACCTAATGTCTGAAAAGCCATATCAAAAACGTCTTTCCACCTCACAAACCCCTTACACAAACAATGTCCATCACTCAGATAAATGGCAACAGCGGATAGCGCAAGTAGCATATCGCTTCAACCAACAGTATCAAAATCAATCCTTTGAACTACCAACAGAAGTGCAGGCGATGCCAATATTTCGAGAGTGGGCTACTGGGATATTAGCAGGGAAAATTGTTTCTCCTTTCTGGGAAATTGCTCAACCTCAAAAAAACCAACACTGTTTAGATATTGGCTGTGGTGTCAGCTTTTTGATCTATCCTTGGCGAGATTGGCAAGCATTTTTTTATGGGCAAGAAGTCAGTAACGTAGCAAGAGATACTCTCAATTCTCGTGGTTCGCAGTTAAACTCGAAGCTGTTCAAAGGTGTTGCGTTGGGCGCAGCACATCACTTAAATTACTCGTTAGATCAGTTTGATTTAGCGATCGCCACAGGTTTTAGCTGCTATTTTCCCCTAGAATACTGGAATGCTGTGTTGGTCGAGGTCAAACGGGTATTAAAACCAGGTGGACAGTTTGTGTTTGATATCCTCAATCCAGAACAGCCTTTAGCAGAAGATTGGGCAGTTCTAGAAACTTATTTGGGTGCTGAGGTATTTCTAGAGCCTGTGGCTGAGTGGGAAAAAATGATTAAAGCTGTTGGTGCTAAGGTTGTAGCGCAGCAATCAGGAGAATTATTCGATTTGTACAAGGTACGGTTTTAAAACCTTAAGTAATACATCAGTTGGGCGATCGCATCACCAGAAAGTTCCAATCGTCGTTGGAAATCAACTAGATTCCGGTAAGGCCCAGCTGATAACCTATTTTGCACTACTGCTTGCGCCAGAGACAAATCTATAAATGGAATCTGTGCTAGCTTCTGCGCTGTTGCCGTATTCGGGTTTACTAAATGCGTAGAATTAGTGAGAGATTCGTCATCATAGTAACTAAAATTTAGCAGTGGTTTTAGTGGCTCTAATCGCGGTAATGGCATACTCAAAGCCGCAGCAATATCTTCAATACAGTAAAATTTAACACCTGAACGTGAAAGTTCTACAAGCGATCGGGCTTGATGAATTGACAAACCAGGTAAGCGCAACCAATCATCTACAGTTGCTTGATTCGCATCAATGCGGATACCCAATACTGCCGCTATCTGAATTTCTTCCCCAGATTGTAGTCGATAGTACGGATCATTGAGTAGCTTAGCACGGAGCTTTTGCAACTTGGGGTTTAAAGGTAGCCAGTTGTTCATGATTGTCGCTTGTATCAAGAAATCTGGTCTAGCAGCTGACGGCGCTTTTGCTCAAATTCGTACTCTGAAATTAGTCCATCTTGACGCAGAGCATCTAACTCACGCAAAGCGTTAGCCACCACTCCTACCTGATTGCTCGCTTGCTGTGAGTTCCTGGCTGCTGACTTACCCAGATTAAAATTACGGTCAAAGGCTTCCTCATCTTGTGCTAAGTACCAAACCCCCTCAATAGCACTAGCTACCTTGGGGATTGGCGTCCAAGAAAGCAAAACATACAACAGACCCCAAAGCGGCTGTCCCAAATAAAATTTATGTAACCCTGAAATTGTCAGCGTCCCAGAAAGAGCTAAAATAGCGGCGACGCTTCGGCTTTTGCGCTTAGTTAACATATTCTCAATAAATCTACTACTACCACAGTTCCTAAGACAGCTATAGTAGCAAAGCACTTTAATAAATTAAGCATTACAGAATTCTTAGTTACCAGCAAGCATATAAATCTATATCTATTTAACTAAATTGTAAGGCAGCTTCGATTGATCATAACGGGTATGTTGAACTGCTACCACATAATGCTAAGGAGAACTAAACTCAAGAGTGTGTGGGGGGGGTTGACTCTAGTTTTACCTTAAAAGTCAAGTCCACAAATACTTCTACGGCACACTCACTGTTTCAGGTAAATTTGAGTAAGTTTAACATCACATACATTAAGCTTTGATGCTAACTTTGATTTTTTAACGGCTCATATCATACCACTGCAATGTCACAGACTTTCTTACCACCAAAATGGCTTGAGCAGCTTTTTGATCCCTACGCTGTGCTAGGAATTTCTGTGACTGCTGATGAACGTCAGATTCTCAAACGCTATCATACTTTAGCGAAGCTGCTACATCCCGATCGCCACCCCGCAAGCCACAATCCAGACCAAGAATTAGCAACAGCAATATTTAGCCATCTGATCAATCCAGCTTACGAGCAACTCAAGCACACACAAAAGCGTTTTATCACTATAGCTACACTGCGTTTAGAAGCAAAATGCTGGAAGCAAAAGCAAACCACATCTTCTCAAAGTCTCCTAGCTCAAGAACTGATGGAAATGTCTGCACTGGAAGCAGAGTTTTTTTATGAAGAGGCGATCGCTTCCTATGCAAAAGCTCAATATAAATCAATCCGTCAATTTTATCAGGTAAATCAGCAGATCAGTATACTCAATTTACTTTACTTAGGGTTGCATAAACATGACCTGTTCTTGCCTCAACCTGATCCAATCATTCTTGAGATACAAGTCAAGCCAGTTGAATTGGCATTATGTGAAAAAACTAATGTCAAGCCAGTTCTAAAAAACTACGCTCAACGTCATTATCAGCGAGGTATTCAGTATGTCAGACTAGCCAACTGGAAACTAGCTGTGCAAGAACTGCGTGATGCGATCAAATTAGAGCCAAATAACAGCGACTATCATGCTTTATTAGGGTTGGTACATCTCCAACAGAAATTTCCAGGGATGGCGAGGGTTTATATGCGTCAAGCCTTAAAACTTAACCCGCAACATTCACTAGCTTTAAAATACGCTCTTAAACTCAAAATTAAACCAGGTGAAAACGCCAATCCTCAATCAATGGCCAAAGCTGTGAGTATTGCGGCTTTATTAAGTTGGTTTGGTGAGGGGAAACGTTCTCAAGTCAAGTGTTGAAATTTCGGTAAAAAACCGTACTAAAACCGAAGCTTGTTCCTTTTAGTAGTCCCCTAGACTAAAATAAAAGTATAAGCAAAACTGTTAAGTTACTGAGCATTATGCCTCAGTTTAATATCAGCAATATGGGATTCTTCGATTCTGAGATAGTTCAGCAAGAGGCAAAACAGCTGTTTGAAGACTATCAAGCGCTGATCGCACTTGGCAACAACTACGGCAAATTTGACCGCGAGGGCAAAAAGCTGTTTATTGAGCAAATGGAAGCCATGATGGATCGGTATCGCGTCTTTATGAAGCGCTTCGAGCTGTCAGAAGATTTTATGGCACAAATGACTGTACAGCAACTCAAAACTCAGCTAGGTCAGTTTGGTGTGACTCCACAACAAATGTTTGACCAAATGAACTTTACCCTACAACGGATGAAATCAGAGTTAGAAGCACAGTCTTAAAGGGGACTAGGAAATAGGAACTAGGGAAATTCTTCTCTAATACCTAATACCTAATCACCAATACTGTTAATTCGACTTAGGACGAGGAAACTTAGAAGGTGGCTTGAAATTTTCTGTCGGTACGTTCTTGAGTGCCTTTTGCATAAAATCACGCCAGACGGGAGCAACCATACCACCACCCGTTGCACCACTAGCTAACTGTTTGTTGTCGTCTCTCCCCACCCAGACAGCAGTTGTTAACTGTGGCACAGTCCCAACAAACCAAATATCCTTTTCTGAGGAAGTTGTTCCCGTCTTACCCGCGGCTGGGCGACCTATGGCGGCACCTTTACCTGTACCATCAGTCATTACTGTTCGCATCACATCGATAATAGCTGCCGATGCCCAAGGATCGAGAACTAACTGGGGCTTGGGCGTGTTATCTAGTAACACGTTGCCACTACTATCGGTGACACGGACAATTACCGTTGGTGGCGACTGCCAGCCATAATTGGCAAAGGTAGCATAAGCACTAGCCATTTCTAGAGGTGTGACGCCAATTGCACCTAGGGGTAAAGAAGTCACGGGTTCCATCGGACTCATAATTCCTAAAGTGCGGCAGGCTTCTATCACTTTATTCATCCCCACACTCTTACCAATCTTAATCACAGGAATGTTGCGTGACACGGATAGAGCTTGGCGAATTGACATAGAACCACTAAAGCCACCATCATAGTTTTTCGGATAGTACCAACCATCACCATCTCGATAGCTAACTGGAGCATCTACCACTGTTGTGTCTGGCGCAAATTTACCAGTAGCAAAAGCAGTATAGTAAACAAATGGTTTAAAAGCAGATCCCGGTTGACGCTGAGCTTGGGTTGCCCGGTTGAATTCGCTGGTTTTAGAATCGACGCCACCCACTAATGCTTTAATAAAATGCGTGCGCGGATCAATCGCCACTAAGGCTATTTGATTCTTAGATAAGCCTTGACCTAAGAGTGACTTATGCCACTTGCTGACAGTTTGCTCCGCCATTTGTTGGAAATCGGCGTCAACAGTTGTTTGCACCCGCATTCCGCCTTTGAGCAGTGCATCGCGCCCAAACTTCTTAGCTAACTCCTGCGCTACTGCATTGGTTACGTAAGGTAGGGCACTACCTTGAAAAGACTTAATTTTACCAAGTTTAATTTCTTGCTTGAGAGCATTATCGTACTCTTGCTGGTTGATCCAATTCAATTCCAGCATTCGTCCCAGAACTTCTTTTTGTTTCTGTTTTGCCAGCTTCATACTCACAAACGGGCTAAATTCTTCTGGCGCTTGGATCAAACCCGCCATCATTGCCGACTCGCCCAAGTTTAAATATTCTGCTGACTTGTTAAAATAACTACGCGCTGCGGTTTGTACACCATAATTGTTGTGACCCCAATAAACTTGATTGAGATACATTTCCAAAATTTGGTCTTTGCTGAGAATTTGCTCTAAACGAATTGCCAGCACCCCCTCTGCAATCTTTCGGGTAAAGGCACGCTTGCGAGTCAAAAACAGGTTTTTCACCAACTGCATAGTGACAGTAGAGCCACCTTCTCTGACTCCACCTGCTGCCCAGTTAACCACCACAGCCCGCCCAACGCCGACGGGGTTAATTCCGTGGTGATCGTAGAAGTGACTATCTTCGCTTGCTAGTACCGCCCGTTTTAAATTTGGGGAAATTCTATCTAGGGATGCAACTTCTCGATTGGCTTCCCCGTGAATACTCGTTAATAGTTTGCCCTTAACGTCATAGATGTAAGTCGTTTCTGACGGAAAGAAGTTACGTAGTTGTCTGACATCTGGCAAATTACGGAAACTAACGGCTAAACCAACTAGTCCTCCGGCTACAATGGAACTTGCCAGCATGGTAATTGATAGGAGAGTACCGCCAGTTACCTGACCTACTCCTTTCAAAAACTCAAAACCCGATGAAGCCCGGCGTTGTGGCTGCTTATCTTCAAAAGTCCTAGACGAAGACACGGCTATTACACTTCCTCACTTGTAAATATAACTGTAATTCATTGGGCGAAGCAAGGCGGTTAATTTTTTGCAATTATAGTAGTTTGGCAGATGAGAGAGTGGATAAATTGCTAGTGAATATAACTAACCTAACTTCTAGAGTGCAAAACATAGTTAATAATGAATCTCCTAGTATGGCGCAAAATTTTGCTTGGCTGCGTCGTGGCATAGTGGAAGTCTTTCCTCAACCAGCTGATGCTGACAGTGAAAGTGAAAGTTTAGAAAAGCGCTTGCTAACTACAAACCAGCCCTTAAGGGTCAAATACGGAATTGATCCTACGGGTGCTGACATTCATTTCGGTCATAGCATACCAATGCGGAAACTGCGAGCGTTTCAAGATGCAGGTCATACAGCAGTTCTAATTATTGGCGATTTTACAGCGCGTATTGGTGATCCGACGGGTAAATCTGAGGTGCGCCGTCAGCTTACAGAAGCAGACGTAGCCCAAAATGCTCAGACTTATCTTGACCAATTGCGACCTATCTTGGATTTTGACACACCAGGAAGGTTAGAGGTGCGTTATAACTCCGAATGGCTCTCCCAGCTTGATTTAGGGAAAATTTTGGAGTTACTTTCCACGATGACGGTGGGGCAGATGTTAGCCAAGGAAGGATTTGCAGAACGCTATAGAAAAGAGAATCCAATTTTTATCCATGAGTTCCTGTACCCGTTGATGCAGGGTTTTGATTCTGTCGCGGTTGAGGCAGATGTGGAATTAGGAGGGACTGATCAAAAGTTTAACATTGCTGTAGGTAGAGATTTGCAACGCCATTTTGGTCAAAAGCCTCAGTTTGGGATGCTGCTGCCAATTTTGATTGGCACGGATGGAGAGCAAAAAATGTCTAAGTCTCTAGGTAATTATATTGCCTTGTCAGAACACCCAGCTCAAAAGTATCAGAAGTTACAAGGAGTCCCCGATCATCGCTTGGAGCAGTATTTTGAACTGTTGACGGATTTACCTTTGGATAAATTGCCAGAAAATCCCCGCGATCGCCAAACACTTTTAGCATGGGAAGTTGTTAGACAGTACGATGGCGAACAAGCAGCTAATGAGGCAAAAGTTGCAGCAAAAAGCGGTGGTCAAGAAGGTGCTGTTCCAGAATTTTCTTTAGCTGGTCTGTCACCTCCGGTTAAGTTAGCTTATATTCTCAATGTTAGTGGCTTGTGCAAAAGTACGGGTGAAGGAAAGCGGAAAATCCAAGAGGGTGGGGTGCGCCTAGATGGCGATCGCATTACCGATGTTGATACTACTTTCGCTTCTTCCACTTATTTAGAAGGCAAGGTTTTACAAGTTGGTAAAAATAAGTTTGTGCGTTTAGTGGCTTGAATGGGGACTGAGGACTGGGGACTGGGAACTGGGGACTGGGGAATGGGGAATGGGGAATTATATAGATGGATATAAATGAGCGGGTTATTGTTGCCCTAGATGTAGCAGATGAAGAGAGTGCGATCGCCTTTGTGGATCGACTTCCGCAAGTTGGTTTCTGGAAGGTTGGTTTAGAGTTGTTTACCAGCACTGGGCCGAAAATTTTGGAAGTGCTAAAGTCTCGGCAAAAGCGGATTTTCCTGGATTTAAAATTTCACGACATTCCTAACACTGTTGCTGGTGCTTGCCGTAGTACTGCTCGTTATGGTGTGGATTTACTCACAATTCATGCTACCGCTGGTAAAGATGCTCTGAAAGCGGCAACTGAGGCGGCGCAGGAGGGGGCTGCACAAGCAGGTGTGAAACCACCTAAATTAATAGCCATTGCCTTGCTGACGAGCATTTCTGCTAGGCAACTGGCGTTTGATTTAAAGATTCCTCTAGAATTGCCAGAATATGCCCTAGAAATGGCATTACTGGCGCAAGAAACAGGGTTGGATGGGGTGGTTTGTTCGCCCCAAGAGGTGGCGCAGTTGCGGCAAACTTGTGGAGATGATTTTCTCTTAGTTTGTCCAGGGGTACGACCAAATTGGGCAGATAAAGCCGATCAAAAGCGATCGCTCACCCCAGTGCAAGCTATTCAAGTGGGTGCAGATTATTTGGTGATTGGGCGTCCCATCACTGCTGCAAGTGAGCCTGAGTTAGCCTGGAAGAGGATTTCTGAGGAGTTAAGTGCGATCGCATGAATCCAGGAGTCAGAAATAAAAATTATCGTTTGTGGTTTGTCGCTTGTGGCTTCTGGTTTTTAATATTAAACAGCCTAGAGCCAGCCTTATCAAAAAACCTCACCCCTAACCCTGTGTTGGCACAGAAGCAAAACATCAATAGTAGCGTAAGACCTTTATGTTCTGAACAAAACTTAGAAATATTAACTACTCAATTATTGCGGGATTTACCTAGTTATGCTAATCGAGCCAGTCAACGCGCTCGCCGCCTTAGTAGAAAAAGTGACGTTTACAGCTATATGCTAGTGGCAGGAAAACCTGATTTGACTCCTTTGCCTCTTAACTCTGAAGAACATAGCGCAGATGCGCCTAAAAGTGCGGCATCAGGAGTTGAGCAAGTTTTCTTTACTACCTTGGAGCGGCAGTATACAGGTAAGAAAGCGGTAGAATTGCAGCAATTCCACTGGCTGTTGTTGACTAAAGCTAAAAGTGGTTGGCGTTTAGTGATGATGTTTACCCAAACAGGTGCTTATCCAAAACAACAACCACCATCGCCACCACGTGATACTAGTAATGGTGCGATCGCCCAAGGTGTTAAAGCTTGGTTACGCGATTGTCAGGCGGGAAGTGTGCGGATGCGTTCTGAGAATCTATGAATTTAATTTTATTAACCGCGCCTAGCTCAGTCACAGCTACTACTGCTGCCAGAGTCATAGCTACTGCCACAGTCATAGCTACTGCTGTTGCCTGAATCATAGTTATTACTAGAGTCATATCCTCCAGTATCACCAACATACCAACTACTGTTACTAAAAGAATTATCAAAGTTGCTCCGACGCCTTTTATGGGAACTGTTTCTAGAAGGTGAAGCAGCACCTATGATAAGAGCGATAAAGCTTAGCACACCCAGCACAATTAGTAAAGATATGATTAAGCTGAACATGGTTCTTCTCCTGTGGCAATTTTTTCAAGATTAACCAGCCGATGAAAGTCTCAATATAGACTTCAGCCCCATCAGATGTTTTTCCCGATTTCATCAATTTGGCACGCACTACCTGGATATCCTGCCACATCAGCCTAAAACAACATCACTAAATTCATAGTTGGTCATATTCAGCATCATCGGGATTATCCCAGATTTTTTGCAAAGCTTGCTCAGAAAGCTTTGCAGTTGATTGAGTGAGCATTCGATCTGAATTTTGCTGATACAAACAATCTATAAAGTCTTCTACTAAAGTCCTTACTACAAACTTTTGGGCGATCGCACCGAGCATAAGCGCTTAACAGCTAGGCATTTCACTTGGTATGCATCTGCTATTTCTTAAGCTTTTGACCACTAAGCACAGATTTATAAGCTTTAACTTGCAAATCAATTCCTGTGATAGCTGTGCCAACTACAACAGCATAAGCACCTAAATCTAATGCTTTACGAGCCATTTCAGGTGAAGAAATACCGCCTTCACAAATCGCAGGTATATCTAACTGTTGCACTATCTGCGTGAGGAGTTCCCAGCCAGGAGGAGGATAATTACTTTCAAGAGTGTAGCCGTAAAGGGTTGTTCCCACAATATCAGCACCAGCATCTACGGCTGCTTTTGCCGCCTCAATTGTATCCACATCTGCCATTACTGATTTACCCAATTCCTGACGAATTCGGGCAATAATATCCGCCATTTTTTCACTACCAGGACGCTTTCTGCATGTTGCATCTATAGCAATAATGTCCGCTCCTGCTTTTGCAACAGCAGCCGCATGGTGAAACTGTGGCGTAATGTATATATCAGAACCAGCTATTACTTGCTTCCATAAACCAATAATTGGCACTTTTACCCTTTCACGTACAGCAATGATGTGATTTGGCGTATCAATCCGTACACCCACTGCACCATTATTTACAGCAGCTTGTGCCATTGCTGCAATTACTATCGGTTCATGCAATGGTGAATCAACAGGTGCTTGACAGGACACAATCAGTCCCCTGCTTAAGCTTTGAATTGGGCATTGAGCATTGGGCAAAAACTTTTGGACTCAGGACGGGCTAAACGCCCCGCTACCGCTAACAAGACTCAGCACGGGCTAAACCAGAGCTATCCGCGCTTCATCACTCAGCACTCCTATGTGTTGGTATCCATACAGTAAAAATTGAACCAATACTGACAGTGGATTCTACTTCAATTCGACCTCGATGGAGTTCCACGAGTTGTTTAGTTAAAGCCAAACCAAGTCCAGTTCCTTCATAGCGGCGGCGATAGGGTGTATCGAGTTGTTGAAATTTTTCAAACATTATTGGTAACTGTTCTTCAGCAATGCCAATCCCAGTATCTTCGACTTGAAAGATAGCGGTGTTGTCTTCCACCCAAAGGCGCAAAGTAACGCTACCACCTTCGGGGGTAAACTTAATAGCATTGGTTAACAGATTCCAGAGAACTTGCTCTACTCGTCCTGCATCCGCAGTAAAGCGATCGCGCCGTGGGTCAATTTGCAAATCGAGTTTAAGATTGACTTGCTCGTTAGTCGCTTTTCCTAACAGTGACTCAATCACATTCTCTGCGATTTTTGTCAATGAAAATTCTGAAATATTTAAAACTGCTTTACCAGCCTCGATTTGCGATAAATCCAGGATGTCATTAATCATTTCTAATAAATGTTCGCCACAATCGTGGATTGTTTGCAGATAACCTCTTTGTCGTTGACTCAACTCACCCAAAGGCCAACGTAACAAAGTAGAAGACATGCCGATAACGTAAGTTAAAGGAGTGAGCAATTCATGGCTGATGGTGGCGAGAAATTCACTTCGGAGGCGACTAGCGGCTTCGGCGGCGAGTAAGGCGTCACGCAGTGCCATTGTGCGCTCAATCACTCGTTGTTCGAGAGTTTGTTTTTCTTGGGTGAGCGTTCGCGCAGCATCTCGTAGAGATCGCATTAACTCAGCTTGGTGAATGGCGATCGCTAATTGTTCCGCGATCGATGTCAGCAAACTTTTTTCACTCTCAGTCCACTGACGTGGCTCATTGCAATGATGAGCAATCAGCAAACCCCACAGTTTTTCTTCAAATATAATTGGTGCTGCTAACTTAGCCCGGACTTGGCTTTCCCTTAAAAAATTTAACAAACACTCCTCCAGAGCGTAAGTTTTTTCAACATCATCCACAGCTAAGGTAAAGCCCTGGTTATACTTCTCCCAACATTGGGAGGTTCGCATAAAGCAATTCTGTTCCTTGTAATTCAACACTGATGGGATTGCATCTCTAGCACGGGCTTCGTAGACAATACAACCTCCATAATCTTGGTAGTCTTCAAGTGGAGATTGGGGATTGACTGACACAAAAGATAAGTTTTGCCCATTGAACATTGAAGCGCTAGCCGCATGAGTAGAGAAGTCAGAATACGGGTTAGCAGCACTTTGAACTGAAGACTGGTTTTTATTGAGATTGTGACGTCTCGTTGTAGCAACTGCTGTTCCATTAAGAGATATGACCTCGGACTGGTATTGTTGAGCCTTGACTTTAGAACCCTCAAATCTATAGATTACTAATCTGTCTAATTCCAAAAACTCACGTACCTGTATAATTGCCGTTGCCATAATTACCGACAAATCCAAACTTTTGCGGATTTGAGTTGTCACCTGATTCAACAACCGCTCTTGGGAAATCTGTTTTTTCAGAGCATCTTCCACAGGCTGACAGACATAAACTTCAGGTTTAATTGCGCTTGAAGATTCTGTCACTTCCTCGTTTGGCTGCGGCAGGAGATACTCTAATAACAACAGCGTGAATTTACTTTGGAGCGTAGCATCATTAGAACCCAGAATTTGACGATAGCGTTCAAGGTTTTGGTGAGTGTAGGAATCACGCTCAAACAAGTCTCTCAACTTCGAGATAAAGGAGGCGATCGCCTCTGAATTAAATGTCAACCTTACAGTCAGTCCTGAGTTCTGATTAGATGAAGCAAATTCTCCCTGTGTCCCCTTCTCTTCCGGGTTTCCCACCAATAACGCACTAAATCGCTCAGAAACAACCAGTGAAAACTTTTGCCTCTGCCACTCTACAGGTAAATGAATCCGCGCCAGCATCGCTTCTGTAAGTATCAAAACTTCAGTTTCTACTGCTTGAGCCATCTGCTGGAACAATTCCCCAAGCTGATTAAATACAACTAAAGGCAAATTTCGAGAAAAGCTCAAATCAGGAGAACTAAGCATTTTCAATTATCTGGTAAAAGAGAGCTGAATGCTGGGCTGAAAGGTTGTTTTGATTATGTACTAACCAACAGTTTAAAACGGTAATACAGGATTATGCATCGTATAAGTGCCACATCAGGCGGATGGGATCAGTCAGAAGGTTTAATTTTTTTAGAACAAACTCCAGCGGACTTCGTATTGATTACGGCTGCTGATACCGATATTCAAACTCTGGCAGCTGCGGTGACAAAATTACCAGCAACATTTCCGACATTAAGAGTTGCCAACCTGTTGCAGTTGCAGCAACAAATAAGTATAGATACTTATGGGGAGCAAGTTTTGGAACTTGCTAAAGTAATTATTTTGCGCCTGTTAGGAGGACGTTCCTACTGGGCTTATGGTTTAGAAGTGGTGCAAGAAATTGTACAACGGAATGGTACAACCCTCATTGTAATGCCAGGGGACGACGCTCTTGATCCTGACTTAATTTCTCAATCTACCTTGCCTTTAAATATTGTTAACCAAGTTTGGCAGTACTTTAGCGAAGGTGGCGTAGAAAATTTCGTTAACGCCCTCCAATTTATCGCTGATACTTGCTTGTTAACTTCATTCAATCCCCTCCCGCCTCGACCGATTCCTCGTGTGGGATTGTATGAATGGGGGCTGGTGGCTGGGGATTGGGGAGCAGGGGAGCAGAGGGGCAGTGTTTCGACTACGCTCAACAACCGAGCAGAGGGGCAGAGGGGCAGGGGAGAGTTAGAACTGGATTTATCCACCTCGGAACCTCAAAGCTTCCAATCCCTAATGCCTAAAGTCGGCATCCTGTTCTACCGCGCCCATTATCTATCGGGAAATACTAAGGTAATTGAAGCATTATGTGCAGCCTTAGCTGAGAGAAATTTACAACCATTACCAGTGTTTGTTTCTTCACTGCGTGACACTGAAGTTCAAGCAGAGTTGAGCGAATTTTTCCAGCCCAAAGATTCTGAGCAAATTGCACTGCTGCTGAATACCACCAGTTTTTCTCTAGCACGGTTGGAAACAGACACGCCCCAAATTGACCTGTGGGAAAAATTAGATGTGCCAGTGTTGCAGGTTATCCTTAGTGGCGGGTCAATTGAGCAGTGGGAATTGCAGTCTCAAGGGCTGTCTCCCCGCGATATAGCGATGAATGTGGCGCTACCAGAAGTAGATGGACGAATTATTAGCCGTGCTGTGTCTTTTAAAGCAGTGCACACTCGTAATCCCAACCTAGAGACAGATGTGGTAATTTATGAACCAGTGAGCGATCGCATCGATTTTGTTGCTAATCTAGCAGCAAATTGGGTGCGTCTACGTTCCAAACCACCTCAAGAGCGGAGAATTGCCCTAATTTTGGCAAATTACCCCAACCGTAATGGACGCCTAGCTAATGGTGTGGGACTGGACACTCCAGCTAGTTGCATGGAAATTCTTCAGGCTTTGCACTCGGCTGGGTATGAGGTGGAAAATTTACCCACTCAAGGAGATGAGTTGATTCAATGTCTGACAGCTGGCGTCACAAATGATCCCGAAGGACGAGAATGGCGTCCGGTACAGCAAAGTGTTTCTTTAGCAGATTATCAAGAGTATTTTGCTTCTTTACCGCCAGCAGTGCAGCAGGATATTAGTGAGCGTTGGGGTAATTTTGAGCAGGGAAGCAATCAAGCATTCTTCTCCTCTGCCTCTTTTCCTGTTCCTGGAATTAAACTCGGTAACGTTTTTGTGGGAATTCAGCCAGCAAGGGGCTATGATATTGACCCCAGCTTGAATTATCATGCGCCAGATTTGCAACCAACTCATGATTATTTAGCTTTTTATTATTGGGTTAGGAAATGTTTTGGGGCTGATGCTGTGATTCATGTGGGAAAACATGGAAATCTAGAATGGCTGCCCGGTAAAAGTGTAGCTTTATCTAGTAATTGTTATCCAGAAGTAGCTTTTGGAGCACTTCCCCACTTGTACCCGTTTATTGTGAATGACCCAGGTGAAGGTTCACAAGCAAAACGTCGTGCTCAGGCAGTGATTATAGATCACTTGACGCCACCCATGACTCGTGCAGAACTCTATGGCTCTTTGCAACAATTAGAAAATTTAATTGATGAGTATTACGAAGCGGAAAGTTTAGATCCTTCACGTTTACCAGCTATTCGCGATCGCATCCGCGAACTGGTAATCACAGAAAATCTTTACCGGGATTTGGGAATTCAAGATGAAACCGAAATTGGAAATTTGGAATCTTTAATTTTGAATTCAATTGATGGCTACCTTTGTGAATTGAAAGAAGCCCAAATCCGTGATGGTTTACACATTTTTGGGCAATGTCCTCAAGGGCGTCAACTGCGAGATTTAATAGTTGCGATCGCCCGGACACCCAATCGTTATTCTTCAGGTTTAACCCGCGCCATAGCTGAAGATTGGGGTTTAGATTTTGACCCTCTCACAGCCGATTTGTCAATGTCTAGTGAGCAGTGGTCAATAGTCAATGGCAAAGAATGCCGCACCCTCGGCGATATTGTCGAGGTTTTAGAAGAACACGCAGCAGAGTTGGTAGAACAACTCATCACTCAGCACTCTTGTACAGACGCGATTAATCGCGTCTCTACTCTTGACTCTTGTACAGACGCGATTAATCGCGTCTCTACTCCGCACTCATCACTCAGCACCGTTCTTGATTGGATACGCGATCGCCTCCTCCCTGCTGTCCAACAAACTCACCAAGAAATCACCAACTTATTACACGGACTCGATGGCGGATACGTCAAGAGCGCTCCATCTGGCGCACCCACACGCGGACGCCCGGAAGTCCTGCCAACTGGGAGAAATTTTTACTCTGTAGATATTCGTGCTATTCCTACAGAAACAGCTTGGGATGTAGGTAGAAAAGCAGCTGAAATCCTCATTGAATCTTACACTCAAGAACATGGTGAGTATCCGAAGACACTAGGATTATCATTGTGGGGAACTGCCACCATGCGAACTGGGGGTGATGACATAGCTGAGGCGTTGGCTTTACTTGGCGTACAACCCGTATGGGATGGAGCAGGGCGGCGGGTAGTGGATTTTGAGATTTTGCCACTTGCGATCGTGGGGCGTCCCCGTGTAGATGTAACCTTGCGAATTTCTGGATTTTTCCGGGATGCTTTTCCCAATTTAATTGATTTATTTGCTCAAGCAGTTGCAGCAGTAGCAAACTTGGATGAACCACCAGAACAAAACCCCCTAGCAGTTGCAGTTCGCCAAGAAACTGAGTTATGGACTACACAAGGTTTAACTTTAGAAGCAGCGCAAGAGCGATCGCGCTATCGGATCTTTGGCTCGGCTCCAGGTGCTTACGGTGCTGGACTCCAAGGTTTAATTGAGTCACAAAACTGGACAGATGACCAGGATTTAGCTCGTGCCTACATTAACTGGAGTTGTTACGCTTACTCTTCAGGAAGCGGAGCAGAGGGGCAGGGGAGCAGAGGGGCAGGGGGGCAGAGGGGAAAAATTTCTTTCCAATCCCCAATCCCCAGCCCCCAACCCCCAGCCCCCGCACCCGAAGCATTTGAACAGCGCTTGGCACAAATGCAAATTGTGCTGCACAATCAAGACAACCGTGAACACGACTTGCTTGATTCTGACGATTATTACCAATTTCAGGGTGGATTAACCGCAGCGGTGCGTTCTCTACAAGGAAAAAATCCCCAAACCTATTTTGGCGATAATTCGATTCCTGCTCAACCACGCGTTCGCCAACTGAGAGAAGAAATTGCACGCGTGTATCGTTCTCGCGTGGTTAATCCCAAGTGGATTGCAGGGGCGATGCGCCACGGTTACAAAGGTGCATTTGAAATGGCGGCAACAGTGGATTACTTATTTGCCTACGATGCTACAGCTAAATGTGTGGAAGATTACATGTATCAAGGAATAGTACAAGCATATTTGCTTGATCCAGTTGTCTCAGAATTCATTCAAAAAAAGAACCCGTGGGCATTGCGTGACATGGCTGAAAGATTATTAGAAGCATACAAGCGCGGTTTATGGCAGGATGTAAATATACGGACATTAGAAAGTTTGCGGAACCTAGTACATCAAGCTGAAGCAACTATCGAAGAAAAATAAACGGTGTAGGAAATAAATATGGAAAACCTTGCGTATTTGCACTTAGCTTTCGCCTACGAAGACAGCGAACCCAATGAATTAATCTCTCTCAATTCTTTATTAAACAAAGCAGCTGCGCCAGACTGGAAACGGCTTTCTAGTAAGGCGTGGAATTATATGCTTCCCCTCGCTATAGCTTTGTCCATTCTCAGCGCTGTCAGCAGCGTCATGGCGCTGGAAAGAGGCGATCAAGGCCCTTCTGTCAGGAATTTACAACAACAGTTGAAAAGAGCAGGCTTTTATCCAGCCCCAGTCACCCAAGTGTATGACTTCTCCACAGAAGATGCTGTGCGACGCTTTCAAAAAGCTGCTGGCTTACCAGTGGATGGCATGGTTGGAGCGACAACCCTGCAAAAATTAGAACGCTGGCGGACAACGCCTGCGAGTACACAAGCTAAAAAACCCAATACTACAAGAACACAAGCCAAAAAACCCAATACTACAAGAACACAAGCCAAAAAAACTACTACTGCTAAATCAACGACTAACCAGCGCCGTAACTCCAACTACCTTTCTAAAGGTGATGAAGGTGAAAATGTCAGGGTTTTACAAGAACGGTTACGAGTCGCAGGCTTTTATTACGGGAATGCCACGGGGATATTTGGCCCAATTACCGAAGAAGCTGTCAAGCGGTTTCAAAATTCTTATAAATTAGATGCTGACGGGATTGTCGGCCCAGCAACACTAAGTAAATTACCGCCAACAAGTATTGGTGATGGAGAAGATTCTCCTAAACGGGTAGTTGATCGAAATAAACTCCGCATAGGCGATCGCGGCGAGCCAGTTAGAGTTCTTCAGCAACATTTAATCCAGGCAGGATATTTAGAGGGAGAGCCAAATGGCTACTATGGCCCCTATACCGCCGATGCTGTACGTCGATTTCAGGCAGCCAATTACTTAAGTGCAAGTGGCGTTGCCGGGCCAACTACCAGAGGTAAGTTATATAACCTAGTTAATACTGCTCCCAAAAGCGAGTTTAATGTCCTGGAAATCCAAACGCGACTACGGGAGCGAGGTTTTTATAAAGGCGAGCTGAACGGCGTGATGGCATCTGATACCAAAAAAGCGATTAAACAAGCCCAGGAATTCTACGGTATCAGTCTCAATGATCTTAAGAGCGGACGCTTTTAGCATCCGCTTAGGAGTTGCTAGCATGAGTTCCCAAATGGTTATTTGCCTCCGATAACAGCGAATACAAATTGCTCAAAATTCCACTTATTTGGTTAATTGAGTAGTTTCGCATTGTTATCCCACTCAAGAACTAAAGCGGCATCAGTGCTCGTTGGCACTTGGGACAAACCGCATGGATTGTCATTTGACAATCAAGCAGATGAAAACCTTCTTTTTGTGCAGTTTTAGCTCCAATTTTTAAAATAGAGTCGTTTTTGAACTCGATAGTTGAGTTACACCTAACACAGATCAGGTGATGGTGATGATGTGGGTAGGGCTGGTTGAGTTCATAATGCTTATGTCCCTCTCCCAGTTCTAATTCCCGCAGAATTCCCATTCTTGCCATCAACTTTAAAGTCCGATAGATAGTTGACAGACTTATTCCTTCACCGTCAGTTTCTAGACGGTGATAAAGATCTTCCGCACTGAGATGTTCACCTTGTGGAAGTTCCTGGAAAATGTGTAAAATTGTTTCGCGCTGGGGAGTTAAACGCCAGCCTCGCTCATTTAGTTCTGCCTTAAGTGAAGTAGTTGTGTAGACAGTCATACTAATTTTTCTCAACAAAGCTTGTTAGTTGAGAATATAACAAATATTTTGGGCAATTTGCAACAATCATTGCTTATTGATAAGCTTTGCTAAATACTCAAGTACAATTAATGAAATCTTAATAAGAAATTAGATAATACATAATCCCCATCCTCAACATATCCTGAGAATAAGCCTGGAGATACTTTGGTTAAATTAAATGCAAATAATTTGCTATAGCCTCTTAAGAGGCTATAGCTTTGGGGATCAAATCAGTTAATTGTCCTTAGTCATTTGTCATTTGCAGTTTTCTAATGACAAAGTGCAAAGTCTTTAGGCGTTCTCGCAGGGTGCGCCGACTGCCCTACGGCAATGCCTAAAGGCGAATCGGCGAACAGACACCAGTGACGCTCCTGCGTCGCTACCGCTACGCTAACGCACAAGTCTCTTAACCCTTTCCCTTGCGACTGGCTCAACTTTGTGAGACCAGCCACACGTGCGGTGAAGCAGCCCGATCTTGGGGTCTCCCCAAGTAGAGGGACTGCTGAACCCGTAAGGGCTTTGCCGCCCTTGTGGACTGGCGTTCGCCTTACAGCCCTTTGGGCATCCTACGGCAGGCGTGCCGGAGGCATCACCCCGAAGGGGTAACAGATGACAAATGACAAATGACTATTGACTAACTTAAAGACTCCAAGTAGTCGCGGATGAGGTTACGTCGCTTTGGTTGGCGCAGTTTTTGCAATGCTTTAGACTCAATTTGTCGTACCCGCTCCCGCGATAAATCGAGAGCACGTCCAATTTCTGCTAATGAGTAAGGATGACCATCTGCTAAACCAAACCGCATCAGAATCACGTCGCGCTCCCGGCTAGTTAAATCAGACAAAAGATGATGCAAATCTCTTTGTAAAGATTCTCGCATTAACATCTCTTCTGGGGTTACACTGTCGGTTTCGAGTAGTTCACCTAACTCTGTGTCTTTATCCTTTCCTACCTTGGTTTCTAGAGAAACGGAGCGAGGAACCCGTAACAAAACTTCCCGTACTTGCGTAGGTGTCATTTCTAACTCAGTTGCTAAATCTTCTAAGGTAGGGGTGCGACCTTTTTCTTGAGCAATTTTGCGTTGAGCTTTTTTGATTTTGTTCAGCTTTTCTGTAATATGAACAGGTAGGCGGATCGTGCGGCTAGAAGTAGCGATCGCTCGTGTAATTCCCTGACGAATCCACCAGTAGGCATAAGTACTAAAGCGATAACCCTTGGTTGGGTCAAATTTCTCCACAGCTCGCTCTAAACCTAATGTGCCTTCTTGGACTAAATCCAACAATTCCAAGCCGCGATTTTGATACTTCTTAGCAACAGACACAACTAGGCGAAGATTAGCCTTAATCATGTGTTCTTTTGCCTGGAGTCCTTGAGACTGAATTTGCTCCAGTTCTTCTACTGTCAACTTGGCAATTTCCGCCCAGCGACGTTTGCCATCTGCTAAAGTCGGTCTGAGATCCGATACCATCACGCCAGCAGTGGCAGCCCACCTTTCTAACGAGGGGCGATGTCCCAGTTCAGAGGCTAGACGCTCCTGAACTTCAACTAATCGGAGATAGGGTGAAATCACTTCATCCCCTTGTTTTGCGGCATTAGCAAGTACTATTCGCATCCGCAAGTAGCGCTGGACTTTTTGGGCTTCTGAAACCTCTTCATCCCGCCCTAACAACCGAACCCGACCAATTTCCTGAAGATATAGACGTACCAGGTCAGTACTGCGACGGTTAGTGTTAGCAGCAAAGTTAACAGGGTCAACAGAAGCCATCTCCAACTCGTGTAGATCATCTACCGGTAACTCACTGTCATCAATCGTGAGATCCGGATCTAAGACCTGTCGGGACTTTTGGGTATTGTAGGCGGCATCTGCGTAAAAAGATGTTGCTGGCATAGGGATCGTCTCAATGGCTCCAGGTAACAATAGATTACGGTCAGCTAAGATTACGTTCAGCTATTTAACTGTTGCTATTGTTCCCGTGATTCAAGATGAACTAACACGGTTAATGATTCCATTACAGTTTTTTTTGAAAATATATGCAATGGTTTTATTAGATACAGTATTACTGAACTTAATTAACTACTAAGCTTTTGATTGAACCAATAGCTATTCAAATCTACAGCTAGGTTTTAAATTCCAAGCTACCTAGTCAATAGTTCAACTTTGACTGGTTTTTGGTGTTATTTTTGTAACTATGTATAAACATATTTCAGTAAAAATCATGCTTATAATTGGCATAGTCATATTTACATGGCTATAAAAGTAATTTCCTGACGATTTACAATTTTTCCCTAGAGAATATTCGGAAATAAGTATAGCTAATAGATTATTGAGAACAGATTAGTAATAACGCCAAAAATTTGACTCTCAGCTAATTGCTGATTAACTATTCTCATTAGTACTGCTACCCTACGTCAGACAAAAGTCAACAACCCTTTTTTTTCGCTGAGATTTTTAGGGAGATTGAACGAGGCAGCCCTGCCACCAACAAGGGGATGGGGTTTTACACGCGATCAATAAAAGTCAATTTCCAAGGTGTGAGCATTCTATCAGCATCAGCGTCTTCAGATTATAAAAAAGCGATCGCCTTTTTTGATTACCCGCAAGAAAGTCCATTATCGCTCTAGAACAAAACCTTTTTTCGTTCTCAAAAGCTGTCGAACGGTAATTACTGCCTACAAATTTTGTAATTGCTTGTTGGAAACGCGCCTGAAACTCCGCTTCCATTTATTGCGTCCATTGTGGCGAGCAGATGAATGGTGAACTGCGGTGACTTTGCGCCTGAAACTCCACTTCCATTTATTGCGTCCATTGTGGCTCTGGCTTTGGCTGAGTACTGCCCAATATATAGACACAGCAAACAGATGATGGTGGCGCTTTTAAGGGGTGATTTTCAGGACACGGGACATTCCACATATACTAAGTGACCACCAAGCTAGATGCGTAAATTGGGCGCACTCAAACCAGGTGAAGGTAAAGACAAGGTAGGCAATAAAGACTGCTTCAATCCCACGGTAAGGTGATTTGATAACCCGCCATAGACACCATCCTAACAGCCCCAGATAGGATGCCATTCCCAGTAAGCCTACCGATAAAGTTGTATCTAAAATTAGATTATGTGCCTTGGTTGTGGGTAGTTGTCTTGTTTGCATTTGCCCGTTTTTGTCTTGATAGTCGAAACTAAAGTCACCCAAGCGAGTAACTTTAGCTATTGTTCTACTGTGGCGCACATTGGGATAAGCTGCGCCGAAGCCATTCATACCCCATCCGAGTAAAGGACGCTGACTGATTCCATAGTTGGCCATTTCCCACAGATAAACCCGGTCGGACGTGATTTGTTTAATTAAAGGGAAATTATTGATTTGTCTGGTGCTGGTAGTGATGCCAATGACGAGCAGACACACGAGCGTTGCTGAGACTAAAAGCTTATAATGCTGGCGTCCTAATAAGTAGATACTCGCTGCTAATAAGGCTAATAATCCCGCCCTGGTTTGAGTGAGCAGCAAAGCTGGGATAATCAAGATGCTAGCAATTGCAGCTTTTGGTGTGTCTATCCATTGCCACTGCCAACCTACAAATGTCATAATTGCCACTGCTGCTAAGACAAATGACGCATGACCCCGATGGGAATATAAACCTATTGGTTGCTGATTTTGGAAAATTGTACTCCGTAAGATGTTGTCTTGTATTAGCTGCCCTGTTGTGGCTGTGTAGTCAATGCGCCAGTTAATGGCTTGGGGAAAGATGCTCAGGGCAAGGATGACTCCGCCAATTACTAAACCTTGTAGTTGAGAACGGGCTAGTTCTGGATGCAGCCTTAACAGCAAGCTATTGCTGAGAGTGAAGATAGCAATGAGCAGCCAGTACAGCAAGCCATCGCCCATCTGTTCTTGACCGAATAGGGAACGCCAGGGGAAAGGACTAGCGAGAGTTGCAATTAACCCAATTCCCAAAAATATTTCCCACAGTAGTCTGCTGATTTTACAACTTTGAGGCAGCTTTAGGTTTTCCCTGTCTGACCAGAGGATTAAAAAGTTGAGTATGCAGATAAGGCTAATGGCAAATACTTTTGGTTGAGTCCAGATTTCCCCGCGCATTGCACCGATTGGGTTGATGAGAATGATGCTGAGGGAAAATAGCAGTGTGTAGAGACGGTTCACGGTTACTTGTCAAATCTAATTTTTAGCGCTTTCACTGTACCCCACGCGCTGAGTGCTAATAATCCAAATGCATATGTGGATTCAGGAACAGACTGAGGAGAACTTTCTTGAGAAAATGGGCGCATTTTGAAACTACTCATACGGTCGTTAAATGCTAGTTGAATGGGGAATAGCTGTTTCTTCTGTTGAACCAAACAAGGAATCGATGCCAGTGATTTTAAAGTTGGAAATACCAGAACCAAATAATGATGTAAAATCTACACTGTCTCCCGCACCGAATTCGCCCAGTATTCTATCTCCTACTGAAACAGTAAATCGATTATCTGGGGCAACGGGGAAATCTAGAATCTCACTAAATAATGTGTCGTCAAGTGCTTGAAATTCAAAACCATAGGGAGTGTGTGGATCGTACCAGCGACAACCAGGAACGTTGTGGAATATTTGCCAGTTACCTTCTTTAGCGTTGGGAAGAATTGGATTTTGTTGAGTTCCGCCTGGGCGTTCTTTACCTACACCACCTCCACCGCTACTACCTACAACATACGGAAAATCTGCTTCGTCGTCGAATACTGCAACATTAAGTTCATAGTCACCTCGGTCTTCCCCACGATTACCACGATTAGCAGCACCTACTTTTAGATTGATGCTGCCATCACTGGATACAAAACCTGTCAGTGCAGAACCGAAACCATCTCCTACTGGACTACTATCACTGTCGCCATTTGTCCGATAACCATACCCATCATATGCTTCTAACAATGTGTTTGGATTGCATCGATTTCCAGGTATGTCATTGTCAATATAGGCATAAAACTTGGAACCTGGAGTAAGTTTTGACAGTTTGAAGTTATCTACTTCAGCACCGGAGGATAGATTGTCAGAAAAACTATTAAAATCACAGATACCTATACTACTGTTAACTGGGCAAGCACCAGGTACAGGATTAGGCTCTTTTTTCTTTCTGTCTACTTTGTTATGCCAACCCCAGCGGACTCCCCCGTAAATCAGAACTGTAGAAACGTTGCTACCAGGTTTTTTTATTTCTTCAGCTAGGTAGAGGTCTGCAATCCAATCATGATCCCATCCAATATCATTTCTACTAGGTTGATCCGAGAAACCGTAAGGAGTTTTAGATTCACCTGTGATGTAGAAAGGAGTTCCAGAGTCACTATCAATAACGCTACTATGATAAATGCTATTAATTCCTTAATTTTCATCTTTTACTGCTTCCTGAAAAACATTTTTACAAGCTGACTATTCTAATAAACTAAATCTAGATAAAACATCTTAAATTAGAGATAAAATACTGTTTTTTTAGAATTATCTCAGGCAAAAGTTGACAGAATTTGTGGTAATTTGACCAGTCCAAAAATCGCCGTATTTTCTTGAGCCTGTAGATAAACGAACTTTTCGTATGGGTAAATCATTGACATATTTCATCCGAATCTGATATTTAGTTTGCTTCAAGTCGTAAAAGCTCAAAATTCCTCCATACAATGCATAACCTGTAAGCTGAATACACTTTTTGCTATACCACTTTAATTTCGCTTCCATCCAATAATCCAAACTTTCTCCAGACATAATTAAAGGAATATCTGACTCTTCTACAAATTTGGTTGTATTTCTACCAAAACTCATTTCCATAAGCTTTCCATATGGATTTAATATTTCTGGTACAAAATGAGGTAGTTCAAATCGATGAGGAGTTGATGAGTTATTAGTAATTCTTACTCCAAATTTAATCGGTGTCTCTTCTCCAAAGATTGGAAGATTATACTTCCGACTTTACACTAAGGTTTCAAAGCAGATTCCATCAACTTCAATAGCATTGGGATTGTTTGATTCACAAGATGACATGTTGGCTATCCTCTCAGGTTCTACTTTTTCATGCGCCATCATACTGATTGGCGTATGACTTAATGACATTATCCCGAAAAATACTAAAACCACAGCTAAAACTGTAGCTCTTGAGTAACGCATGTGATATTTAAAGCGTGTTGCGCGAGGATTTTGTAGAAACAATGTTTCAACCAGAAGCTGAAAATAAATTCTGTACTGCGGCGCTACATCTGAGCAATCAGAGAACATTAAGATAAATGTAAGCTGCTTTTAAGTAGGTGATAACCTAATATTTACTGAATTGTTAAAACAGTATCTACTGAATTAAAAAATAAAACTTTATGCAGCTAATCGTATACCTTAACTACATTTTTATCTCTTTTGTATAGTGATTCACTGCAAAATAACAGTCTTGTCTGCGTTCCAAATAAATCGAATTCTTCAGGTATCTAGATAACCTAATGGCACTCTAATCCCAAGATTTAATCAGGTTAAAGAAAAAGATAAAAAAATCAATCCAACCATCGCTTTGCTAAAATATATCTAATACGGCTGGGCTGATTTTTTCTTTGCAAGTGTCTTACCTCTTGTCAGATAGTAAGTTCGTTTGCGCTGAAAAATACTAATTAATAGTTGTACTCTGGTTTGATATTTCGCAGCATCAGTTCATCAAGTGCTTGTTGGGGTGAGACTTCACTCTGAAGTAATCGATAAACTTGCTCGGTAATTGGCATAGCAATATTTTGCTGCTGAGCTATTTGCACCAAAACTCGGCAGGTATTGATTCCTTCAGCGGTTCCTTGTAAATTTGCGAGAATTTCTGTAAGTGTCTGACCACCAGCTAGTTGGTAGCCAACTTGATAATTACGACTTAGGGGGCTGTTACAGGTTGCTAGCAAATCTCCTAAACCCGACAAACCATAAAAGGTTTCCGTATTTGCACCCCAGAGATTACCAATCCGAACCATTTCTGTCAGTCCACGGGTAACTAAAGCAGCTTTGGCATTTGTTCCTAGTTGCAAGCCATCACACACACCCGATGCGATCGCAATTACATTTTTTAGTGTTCCCCCTAGTTCCACACCCAAGGGATCAGGATTGGTATATACCCGAAATAGATGAGAAGAAAATACTAGCTGCACTAGTTGCGCCGCAGTGGGGACGTTACTGGCTACTACCGTTGCAGCTGGTAATCCCAGTTCTATTTCTTTAGATAAATTGGGCCCTGACAGAACAACTACTGGATGATTAGGGAAAGCTGTTTGCCAAATTTGCGACGGTGTGCATCTGGTTTCTGGATCTAAGCCCTTTGTCGCTGTGACAAAAATCGTCTCAGGAGAAAGGGCGAAAGAATGTACTTGGGAACTAACATCACTCACACCTTTCATCGAAATAGCAGACAAGACTATTTGAGCATTTTGTAGCACGGCTTCCAAGGTTTGTGACCCCTGACGCGACCACACGCGCACTATATGACCATTAGCCGCTGCTAGATTTGCCAAAGCCATACCCCAAGCACCAGCACCCAGAATTGCAATGGAAAGTTTTGAGTTTTGAGTTTTAAGCTTTGAGGTGGAGTAAATCTGATCACTCATAACTCATAACTTATAACTCATCACTTTTTGAGCGGGGGTAACGTTCCATTAATTCCCTCACTTGTTCTGCATGATATGAGCTTCTTGTCAATGGTGAAGAAACGACTTGCAAAAATCCCAGTTCTTCTCCGAATATCTTCCAAGCAGTAAATTGTTCTGGGTGGATAAATTCATCTACTTTTAAGTGTTTTTGGCTGGGCTGGAGGTATTGCCCAATTGTCAAAATATCACAATCAACGGTTCGCAAGTCTTGCATAACTTGGCGGATTTCTGCATCAGTTTCGCCGAGTCCGACCATGATACCGGATTTAGTGTATGTCCAAGGAGCAATTTGACGCGATCGCTTAAGTAATTCTAGCGTGCGATCGTAATTCCCTTGGGGACGCACCCGGCGATAAAGGCGTGGAACCGTTTCCGTATTGTGGTTTAGCACCTCTGGTGCAGCTTGTAGAATGATCTCCAGAGCATCCCAATTGCCGCACAAGTCAGGAATTAGTACCTCAATTGTAGTATGTGGCGAGATGGTGCGAACCGCTTCGATACAGCGCACAAACTGGGATGCACCACCATCCGGCAAATCATCTCGGTTCACAGAAGTGATAACCACATGATTAAGTTTCAACCTGCGAATGGCTTCCGCCAGTCGTCCAGGTTCAGTAGGGTCTAGTGGTTTGGGTTTTTTCTCAAAGTCAATATCACAGTAGGGACAGGCGCGTGTACAAGCTGGCCCCATAATTAAAAAAGTGGCAGTACCAGCGTTGAAGCACTCACCAATATTCGGACAGGACGCTTCCTCGCAAACCGTATTGAGGGCTAAATCCCGCAAAATTTCTTTAACGTTAGCAACGCGCTCCCGCTGAGGCGCTTTCACCCGCAACCAGTCTGGTTTTACAGTCACAATCCACTTTCATTACTAAAGTTATCTACATCTAATCGTAGCAAGCAAAGCCCTTGGGGAAGTAATCTTTATAAATGTAGTTTTGTCATTTACTACTGGTTGTGATATTTTAGGTGTACAGTGCCATCTTTATGGCGGGATGTAGCGCAGCTTGGTAGCGCACTTCGTTCGGGACGAAGGGGCCGCTGGTTCGAATCCAGTCATCCCGATTTTTATGTAATTAGCGATAAAAACAGATTTACTAACGTGCTGTTAACTATATTTTTGTAGCGGAAATCTTGGTTCGCCGTTTCATATACTTGGTTGCTTCTTTGCTTTTGCTACTGGCATTGATTTATCAAATTAAACTAGATGATCCACGTAACTGGTTTAATAAAAATAATCACATTTTTTGATTCGCAGTATGTCGCTTGACAGCTTGACTCCAGAGCAAAAAGCTTTAATACCTCTTACCCGCGAAAAATGGCAACACTTTGGGCTATCTACCAAAGCAATTGACCAACAAAAAGCGGCAGATGCAGTCAATGCAATATATATTGCACTTGGGCTTGCCAAGCCAAAAATAATATTTGTTAATAGTCCTAATGCGGCGTTGGAATACATTTGGAGTTTGGTGCGATTGCATTCCTACAACACACTAGGTAGTGTTATCAATAGTCAGTATTGGAGTAAACTCTACAGCAGTTTGCACTCATTATTACTTGTGCAATTACCTGTAACGCTGCAAAATGACTTACATTCGGCTTTTGAAAATCATTTTGTCAAACAGTTTGCAACTCCGCTAAAACAACAGTTAGAAAGATAGTGGCGAGATATTGCCTATCAACAGTTTGGTAATAAATATCAAGAATTTCTCAAAAATATATTTTCCAGTTGCCAAAAGCCAGAAAGTTTAGTTGCAGGGGGTAGTTTCTTTGAATTTTGCATAAATACTTTCAACTATCGGCAATTTCAAGACAAACTGCTAATATTAGAAATATTCACTAGAAACTGTGGCTGGACATTTTTCTTCAATAATATCTGTATTGTTTGCGATCGCCCTCGAAAAGTCAGCTTCGATAGCAAGAATCGTCTCCATGCAGAAGACGAAGCAGCAATTGTGTTTGAAGATGGCTATACTTTATACACTAACTCTGGTCAAATTCAGCGACAACGCCAGCCCAAACAAATTAATGACACTGCTTGGGCACGCTTATTAGAAGAATTAAACGCAACTGAAATTGATTCCTGGGAAGAATACAAGCTATTTTACACGCTTTTACGCATCGGGAAACGAGCCAACGTCCAGCCTCATCATTTTCTCAGAGCAATCAATTCCGACACAGGGGAAGTGCGAGTCATTAAAATACCACTGCATATTACATCCGCACGCGAAGCAGTAAAGTGGATAAGCAGAGGTCAAGACTGAAGAGTTTCTGTGGGATTTTATAGTTACGTTTCAACGATTGTCGATGTTTGTGTGAGTTTTGCGATCGCACAGTTCAAGTGGACTTGCAATCATCTACATTTTCAGCTTTGTCTCATCGTAATAGTGATTTCACAAGTTAATAGCTGCTTAATAAATACCTACCTATGGAGAGAAGACATACAATTACTTATAAACTAATTGATACGGACTATTTTTAATTAGGATAGTAGCTATAGCGGTTCTCACTTGAGTGAAGTACACAAAAGAAGTAATTAACCACAGATAAACACTGCGAAAAGTTCTGTAGGCGGAGAGAAGTCTGTAGCAAGATCCCGCAGGGTGCGCCGGCGTCCGGCGCTCAGAACTTCTCCCTTCTCTGCGAGAGGCTCCGCCAACGCCTTGGTCTCGTAGAGAAGGTGAGACGCAATCATGCGAACGGGGTTTCCCAACCTAGGTAAACTTTTCAAGACAGATAAACACTGATAAACTTGTACCTAAGTTGACTAGAAAACACTATAAACATCTTAATTAATTAGAAGCAAAGAAGAATGTATAAATGTCAAACGTAGTATTTTAGAGAGAACAACTCATGTTTCATTTTGTTTCCTTTACAGATGCTTTATAAAATCAAGGATAATTTAAAACAATGAGTAAAGATACTATTGTTGTGTAGCAGTAGTTTTTATGAAATGTTATAAATTAATCTAAGCATAAACAAAAGTGCATAGAGAATTTACTGAAAATGCCTGTAAACTTATCGACCAATTTTCCTAAGGTAGTAGCAGCCAAGAATCAGATTTTTTCTGAACTGCAAGGAGAAGCAGTTATTCTTGATATCAACTCCGGGGTTTACTACGGTTTAAATCAAGTAGGAGTAAGCATTTGGAATCTGATTCAAGCTCCGAAAACTGTAAAAGAAATTCGGGATGCCTTGTTAGCAGAGTATGAAGTTGATTCCCAAGCATGTGAAGCTGACATTTTAGTATTGCTTGAAGACTTAGCAACAAAAGGACTAATCGAGATAAGACATGAAGCAGGTGCTTAAATTGCTGCGCCTCACAAACAAAGATCGCTATCTTTTGATAAATACCTTTATTTTGTTGGGATTAATCAAATTAGGATTGTGGTTACTGCCATTTCAAACCTTACGGCAAATCCTGGGTAGCATTAGTCAGCCAAACACTAAACTAGACCAAACCTCCCTTAGCAAAATTATCTGGGCTGTTAATGTAAGTACTCGTTGTATGCCCAGTGGCGCTAAGTGTCTCGCCCGTGCTTTAGCTTGCCAGGTACTCATGACTCGACGAGGTTACTTACCAGAACTCCGTATAGGAGTTGCCAAAAGTGACGAAGGGAAACTAGAAGCCCATGCGTGGGTTGAAAGTCAAGGAAAAGTTGTAATTGGTTATCTAACAGATCTTTCACGCTTTACCCAACTGCCATCTTTGCCAGGAAACAGACTATGAGTGGTATTATCGGCATCTACAACCTAGATGGCAAGCTAGTTAATTATCAGCAGTTCAAGGATATGGTCAATATTCTTGCCCATAGGGGGCCAGATGGGTTAGATGCCTGGTGCGCTGGATCTGTTGGGTTGGGTCATAGTATGTTATGGACTACTCCTGAATCGTTGTTGGAAAAGTTACCTCTGGTTAATCAAACTGAAGATTTAGTGATTACAGCAGATCTTCGTATAGATAACAGAGATGAGTTAATTTATACATTACAGCTTAATAACTATCCACCTGAAAAAATAACTGATAGCCAGCTAGTGCTGGCTGCTTACGAAAAATGGGGTGAGCAATGCCCAGAAAATTTATTAGGTGATTTTGCCTTTGCTATTTGGGATATGCAAAAGCAAATAATCTTTTGTGCCAGAGATCATTTTGGCATTAAACCTTTCTATTACTATGCGTCTGAACAAGCTTTCATTTTTGCTAGTGAAATCAAAGCTATCTTTTGTGTGCCAGATGTTCCTCGTCAGATTAATGAAGTGAGGATAGGTGACTATCTAGCATCAATGTTTCACGAGGCAGATATTACCTCATACAAGAATATCTTCAGACTACCTCCTGCTCACAGGATGACAGTAAGCCTTGAAGGAATAAAATTACAATCATACTGGTCTATTGATCCTAATCGGGAATTGCTTTTAGGTTCAGATGAAGAGTATGCTGAAGCATTTCGTGAAATTTTTAGCAAAGCAGTGCAGTGCCGCTTGCGTAGCGCCTTTCCTATTGGCTCTCATTTGAGCGGTGGACTAGATTCTTCATCGATTACTTGTATGGCACGGAAACTGCTTGCTGAAGATGGAGAGCGGCGTCTGCATACATTCTCGGCAGTGTTTGATGAGTTGGCTGAATGTGATGAACGCCCATATATCAACGCAGTTTTAGCGCAGGGTGGACTTGAGCCACACTATATCAAAGGAGATCAAATTAGTCCTTTGAAGAACATAGACCAAATGTTTTGGCATCAAGATGAGGCCTTTTACGCACCCAATTGGTCTATGAGTTGGGCTTTGTATGAAGCGATTAAAGCGCAAGGTGTTCGTGTTGTCTTCGATGGTTTTGATGGCGATAACGTCGTATCGGATGGTTACGGTTACTTAAGTGAACTAGCACGAGCAGGTCGCTGGCTAGCTTTGGCAAGAGAAATTAAAGAACTAGCTAAAACTTTCAATGTGAATTTTTGGAGATGGCTATGGAGTTATGTAAAACAATATGGAATTAAACCGACATTTTCCAAATACCCACCTCTAAGGCTTTTTCAACGGAGTTGGCAAGCACTTACTCGGTTAAGCTCTCGCCAAGATAACCAATCGGCTAACCAGCCTGCCTGGAGTGCCATATTGAATGCTGAGTTTGTCCAGCGTGTAGGTCTCCAAGAACGCTATCAGGCTTGGCAAAAAATCCAAAGTAACTTTGGCCAAAACGAAAGAGAACGACACTACCGCAATGTCACCCAAGGTTTAGTGTCATTTGCTGCTGAGATGCAAGACAAAACTTGTGCTGCCTTTTCTATTGAACAACGCTACCCTTTTTGGGACAAGCGTTTAGTAGAGTTCTGCCTCTCCTTGCCTGCTGAGCAAAAGCTGCACATGGGCTGGAATCGGGTCGTCATGCGCCGCGCAATGGCTAATGTTTTGCCGATAGAAGTGCAATGGCGTCGAGGCAAAGCAAATTTTTCTCCAAATCTCGTCCATGGTTTATTGTCTTTTGAGCGAGAGCGTTTGGATAAGTTAATTCTGGATGATTTAGGAGTCCTTGCAGAATATATAGATGTTACTGACCTCAAGCAGACATATCAAAGATTTATCTCTTCACAATCTCCAACAGCAGGAAAGGATGTCCACACAATTTGGATAGCTGTTTCTTTAGCTTTATGGTTGCAGTATGCTGCACAGAATAGATCTAATGAATTTGCCGAAAAAGGAGTTTAAATCAACGTCTTCATCTTCTAGAAAAGTTTCCATGATATGTCAAATCATTGTCCTGTTGGCTGTTCTCTTCTAGGCAACATCCAACAGCACAGCGAGTTTGATTGTTACCCAGCTAGATGGCGTGATATCACACTTAGCTGTTTCTTGGTTCTGAATAGAGCCAACCTTGAAAGTAAACAAAACACCAAAAAACAATGGAGAAAATTATGACTGCTAACAAGAAGCCTTACACCCAGCCCAAACTGACTGTTTATGGCGAAGTCGAAGTCTTGACTCAAGGTCTTGGCTTGGGCTTGTTTACAGATAAAGAATTTCCTATCTCGACTCCCAAAGACGATGTAACTTTCTCCTAGCAGGAGTTTGGAACGATAAATAGGTAGATATAGGATACTCAAGTTTTGCCTAATTATCTACCAGTCAATCTGATATATAGGCTTCACAAGCTTAGATAGTCCAGATTATTGATTTACCTCTGTTTAGGTTACAACTAAGCAGAGGTATTTACTCAAATTTAAATAAAAAATTAGTTTGTGTAGGAAAGTAACTTATAGCTACTGAATATGGAGTTTATGAGATGTATAGTTACACTGCTTATAGCTTGAATATCTGCTCTGCTTTACCTTTACCGGAGCTACAAAGTTCAACACATATAGAAGCAGATGTAGTTATCCGCTATGGAGAAGTCAATTGGTTATTACCTACACCTGCCCCATCATGGAGTTACTTTCAGATTGATGGTGAATATACTTACTTGTACTGGAAAGTAGTAGGTAAATTTTTAGTACGTTCTGGAAAGGAAGTTATTATCGAACCGCTTCCAGGTGTCGAAGAAAGCGTTATTCGTCTACCTCTGTTAGGAGCAGTCTTAGGAATGTTGCTTCATCAACGGCAGTTTTTGGTGCTGCATGGTAGCGCGATCGCAGTGGATGGTAATGCTGTCGTTTTTTTGGGGCGATCGGGGCAAGGTAAATCTACTATGGCAGCAACTCTCTATGGACGGGGGCATAAACTGATGGCAGATGATGTAGCTGCTGTGGATGTTGACAGTGCGATCGCCCCCATATTAATTCCAGGATTTCCGCGAATCAAGCTTTGGCCCGACGCAGCCACAGCCGCATTAGGAGATAATCCAGAAACATTAAGGAAGATCCATCCTGACGCTGAGAAACGCGATCGCCCCACTATCGATAACTTTTTACGAACACCCCTAACCATCACGCGAATCTATGTACTTTCTGTAGGTTCAACTCTTCAAATCAAACCTCTCACACCTACAGAAGCCATAACTCAGCTAATTGCTAATTCTTATATCCCCATGTTAGTTGGTAAGCAATTTATCCAGAGTGCTAAGGCATCTGTGCATTTGCATCAATGTACTAGTTTAGTTAACAATCTACCTATCTATAATCTGAAACGACCCCGTTCCCTAGACTTGTTGCCTGATGTAGCACGTTTGGTAGAAGAAGATTTGGCAAGTGATAACCAACCAGTCACAGCATAGATTTTGTGATTTAGCTTAATCTAAATTTAAAATTTTATTAATGTATAAATTTCAAATATGCGAGCAGGCAAAAACATCAAACAAAAAATTCAGCAAACTTTACATCTTGTGCCTGCATTACGCCTGGTGTGGCAAAGTAGTCCCGGTTGGACGATCGCTCGCATAGTACTATTAGTTATCCAAGGTATACTACCCGTAATATCAATCTATCTCACCAAACTAATCATAGATGCAGTAGTTGCCAACCTCAACGTTGCTGATAAAACAGTCGCCTTTCGTAATGTCATCCTCTGGGTTATCTTGGCTGGTGCAGTCACTCTTGTAAGCAGTATTTGCAGTTCACTAACAGAATTAGTGGTTACTGCCCATTCTCAGCAAGTGACTGACTACATGCAGGGAATTATTAATGCTAAATCAATTGCTACTGACTTAGAGTACTACGAAAACGCCCAATACTTCGACGCCCTGCAACGAGCGCAACGAGAAGCTCCTTACCGTCCTCCTGAAATTCTCAATCGTTTAGCACAAGTTGGTCAAAGTAGTATTTCCTTAGTGGCGATGGTGGGTTTACTGCTCTCACTCCACTGGGGAATTATCGGCATTCTTTTTGTAGCAGCCATTCCGGCTCTGCTAGTACGGGTAAAATACAGTCGTGTCATGTATCGTTGGCAGCGTAAACGCACGCAGCCGGAACGGCAAGCAATGTACCTTGCTTGGATGCTGACATCAGACCAGTACGCTAAAGAAATTCGCTTGTTTGATTTAGGTGAATACTTCAGTCAATGGTATCTTCGGATCCGGCGGCAGATATATAAAGAAAAAATAGCCATTTTCAGCAAACGCTCTATAGCTAATTTGATTGCGGAAGCTATAGCGGGTATTTTCATCTTTGGTGTTTATGCTTTCATAGTCTATCAAGCTATCCAGGGTGTCCTACGTTTGGGTGATTTGGTACTCTATCACCAAGCATTACAACGAGGACAAAATGATATTAAAAGTCTATTAGTTAGTTTGTCTAATTTGTATGAGGATAATCTATTTCTTGCTAACCTCTACGAGTTTCTTGACTTACAACCTAAGTTAGTAGAACCTTTAAATCCCCAGCCTATTCCTCGACCGATGCAAACTGGCATCGTTTTTAACAAAGTGAGTTTCCAATACGCTACCACTACTCGTCAGGCACTTGAAGATATCAATCTGACAATTCGACCAGGGGAAGTAGTGGCGCTTGTGGGAGAAAATGGTTCTGGAAAAACTACTTTAATTAAACTTTTATGCCGCTTGTACGACCCAACTACTGGCAGCATTACTATTGATGGCATTGACCTCAGCCAATATAGAATGGCAGACTTGCGGCGGGAAATCAGCGTGATTTTTCAAGACTATGCCAAGTACCACTTCACAGCTCAGGAAAATATTTGGTTGGGCAATATCGAGTTACCAGCGGAGCGAGAAAGCATTATTGCTGCGGCGCGTCGCTCTGGTGCTGATGACGTGATTGCCAAATTACCCCAAGGTTATGATACCGTTCTAGGGAAGTTGTTTGATCAAGGAGAAGAACTGAGTATTGGGCAGTGGCAAAAGGTAGCTTTGGCGCGAGCATTTCTCCGCAACTCGCAAGTGATTGTTTTGGATGAACCCACCAGTGCAATGGATCCCAAGGCTGAATACGAAGTATTTGAACAGTTTCGCCAACTCATCAAAAATCAAGCTGCGATCCTAATCAGCCATCGTTTATCTACTGTCAAAATGGCCGATCGCATTTATGTTATGGCAGGTGGCACGATTGTTGAGAGTGGAACCCATGAAGAATTGATGCAGATGGGCGGTACTTATGCCTACTTATTTGAAACCCAAGCCCAACAGTATCGGTAACATATTCAATCCACTACCTTGAGTAATCCTTTTTGTAAAGCATCAAAAACTCGGCTGATTTGCAGTTGTTCTTCTTCGTTTAAACCTTCTTTGGACAGTAATGTTGACATTAACAACTGCTGATCCTGGCGTGTAATTCTGCGAATAGTAAATACGCGCTCCAACACTGTTTCTAACAGTATTTGGTTTGAGGGGCCAATAGCTCGCATATTCTTTACTGAAACTTTATGTAAGTTTTGCAACTAATTATATTAGTATACTATTTCTTACAAATTTTACATGAGTATCTCTACGTAAGAATGAAGAATTGCTGGTTGCTATTTTACTGCCTCCCCTGCTACTCTTCTTTTCGGTAAAGTAACTTGGCGGTGCAGCAAGGAATAGGTTCAGATGATGACTCAAGCTCGTATTGGGATTATTGGTGGCAGTGGTTTATACAAAATGGATGCGCTCAAAGATATAGAAGAAGTGCAAGTCCAGACTCCTTTTGGTTCACCATCAGATGCTTTAATTTTGGGGACACTGGAGGATACACGAGTAGCTTTTTTAGCGCGTCATGGTCGCAATCACACGCTATTACCTTCTGAGTTACCGTTTCGCGCCAATATCTATGCAATGAAGCAACTAGGTGTAGAGTATTTAATTTCAGCTAGTGCTGTGGGTTCGTTGAAGGAAGAAGCTAAACCACTAGATATGGTGGTGCCAGATCAGTTTATTGATAGAACTAAAAATCGGGTTTCGACGTTTTTTGGTGAGGGAATTGTCGCTCACATTGCCTTTGGGGATCCGATTTGTAAAAATTTAGCTCTGGTGTTGGCAGATGCGATCGCTTCTCTGAATTTACCAGAAGTCACCTTGCATCGCGGTGGCACTTATGTATGCATGGAAGGCCCAGCTTTTTCAACCAAGGCGGAATCAAATCTTTACCGTAGCTGGGGTGCAACTGTGATTGGGATGACAAATTTACCGGAGGCGAAGTTAGCAAGGGAAGCCGAAATTGCTTATGCAACCTTAGCACTAGTAACAGATTACGATTGTTGGCATCCAGAGCATGATAGCGTAACCGTGGAGTTGGTGATTGCTAATTTGCTGCGGAATGCAGTCAATGCTCAAAAGGTAATTCAAGAAACTGTACGGCGCTTGAGTGAAAATCCGCCATCTAGTGATGCTCATTCGGCTTTGAAATATGCGATTTTGACTCAGTTGGATAAAGCACCAACGGCGACGAAGGAAAAGCTGGGATTATTGTTGCAGAAGTATTTATAGTTTATGAATAGGCGATTCCCTCGTTCCCAGATAGAACCTGTTGGTGACAACTCAAAGCGATCGTCAAAAGGTCAAGCGGGGTGTGGATATAAGTCCAAAGTGTGACGCTGTCGAAATTTGGGTTAATATTTAGCCTAATACAGAAGGCGGCTGCCCTCTCAATAGGTATTCCCAGTTTCAAACTGGGAACGAGACAATCATTAAAATGCCCAATTATTGTAAAGTATGAAAAAATAACTATATAAATTTGACTATAATACTAAAATTATCAGTCTCTTCGCCTGCTAGCGTGAATAATAATTTCAGTTAGCAACATCCGAACCTAAAAGGGGTTGCACTGATAGCTAGTCAAGTTGAGAATAAATAGGCGAAGCACACGGGGAAACTAACGTGAGTCAAGGATTTGATTACGATTTAGTGATTATCGGCGCTGGTGTAGGCGGACATGGCGCAGCCTTACACGCTGTAAGCTGCGGTCTGAAAACGGCGATTATCGAAGCGGCTGACATGGGAGGAACCTGTGTCAATCGAGGCTGTATTCCTTCTAAAGCACTGCTGGCAGCATCAGGACGTGTGCGGGAGTTACGCGATGCCCACCACCTCAAGTCGTTAGGAATTCAGGTTGGTAGTGTGGAATTTGATCGCCAAGCGATCGCCAATCATGCTGACAATCTAGTATCAAAAATTCAAGGCGACTTAACTAACAGTCTCAAGCGTCTAGGAGTTGATATTATTAGAGGCTGGGGAAAAATCGCTGGGGCGCAAAAAGTCACTGTTACTGGTGATAGTGGTGAAAAAACCATCACAGCCACAGACATTATCCTTTCCCCTGGTTCAATTCCTTTTGTTCCTCCAGGGATTGAAGTAGACGGCAAAACTGTCTTTACCAGTGACCAGGGAGTGAAGTTAGAGTCGTTACCAGACTGGGTGGCAATTATTGGTAGTGGTTACATTGGCTTGGAATTTTCCGATATTTACTCAGCTTTGGGTTGTGAAATCACCATGATTGAAGCCCTAGATCAGTTGATGCCGGGATTTGACCGCGACATTGCCAAACTTGCTGAACGGGTGCTAATTACTCCCCGCGATATCGAAACCAAAGTGGGAATATACGCCAAAAAAGTCATCCCTGGTTCACCTGTGGTGATTGAGTTAGCAAATTTCAAAACCAAAGAGGATCTAGATGTCATCGAGGTAGATGCTTGCTTAGTGGCTACCGGACGCATCCCCGCGACCAAAAATCTCGGTTTGGAGTCTGTGGGTGTGGAAGTTGATCGGCGAAATTTTATCCCAGTTGATGACCGGATGGCGGTGCTGTCAGCGGGTGAAGTAGTACCGCATTTGTGGGCAATTGGTGATGCTAATGGCAAAATGATGCTGGCGCACGCGGCTTCGGCTCAAGGCATCGTCGCGGTGGATAATATTGTTGGCAGAGAGCGGACAGTAGACTATCGCAGCATCCCCGCAGCCGCGTTTACTCATCCAGAAGTCAGTTATGTCGGCTTAACAGAAACAGCAGCTAAAGATTTAGGTCAAGCTGAAGGGTTTGAAATTGCCATAAGTAAGAGTTACTTCAAAGGTAATTCTAAAGCGTTGGCAGAAAACGAAGCCGACGGCATAGCTAAGGTAGTGTATCGCAAAGACACAGGTGAAGTCTTGGGCGTCCACATTTTTGGACTGCATGCCTCAGACTTAATTCACGAAGCGTCAGCAGCGATCGCTAACCGTCAATCTGTACAAAGCCTCGCTCATCTGGTTCACGCTCACCCAACACTTTCAGAAGTGCTGGACGAAGCTTATAAAAGAGCGATCGCAATTTAGTCATTTGTCCTTTGTCATTTGTCCTTTGCTAATAAATAAGGACAAATGACTCTTGACCACTGACTAATGACTAATGACTAAGGACTAATTATGCAAATCCGTCGCCGTCAACCTAACCCAGCTATTGCTGTGTCGATATTACGTTATCAGGCTGCCGTGCCTGATTCCGCGCCAAACAATATTTTGGAAGAAATTGTCTGGCATAAAGAAGTAGAAGTTGAGCAAATGCGGGAAAAGGTTCCTTTGCGGGAATTGCAGAAACAGGCACTCTCCGCACCGCCAACCCGTGATTTTATCGCGGCTTTGCGCCAAGGTAAGACAAAACCAGCGTTGATTGCAGAAGTCAAAAAAGCTTCACCCAGCAAAGGAATTCTCCGGGAAGATTTTGACCCAGTAGCGATCGCCCTATCCTATCAACAAGGTGGTGCTAGTTGTCTTTCGGTGTTAACGGATGCCAAGTTTTTTCAAGGTAGCTTTGATAACTTAGCTTTGGTTCGCGCGGCTGTGGATTTGCCTCTACTATGCAAGGATTTTGTTATTTATCCTTACCAAATGTATTTGGCACGGGTTAAGGGTGCAGATGCCATTTTATTGATTGCGGCTATTTTGAGCGATCAAGATTTGCAATACTTTGTCAAAATTGCTAACAATCTGAAAATGGCTGCCTTAATTGAAGTCCATAGTTTGGCGGAACTTGACCGCGTGTTAGCTTTAGATGACGTATCCTTAGTCGGAATTAATAATCGGAATTTAGAAGATTTCTCTGTTGACTTACAAACTACTTGTCAATTATTGGACGCAAGGAGTAGCCAATTGCAACAGCGGAATATCTTAGTTGTGAGCGAGTCAGGACTACACAATCCAGATGACTTGAGTTTGGTAGATGCAGCAGGTGCATCTGCTGTACTTATTGGAGAATCTTTAGTCAAACAACCAGATCCTAAATTAGCGATTACTAAACTCTTTGCCATATCTTCATCACCAGCGGAATCAAAGCAGTAATGAACTAGTTATTTCTTATGTAACAATTCATTAGCAAGAGATAAACTCTGATTAATACAATATTCCAATTTTGAAATTAAAATTCAACTTCATGGAGCAAATTCCTCTACCTTCACCTGTCCACTACGAACTTATACTTCAACTTTTAGAAAGACAAACCATGATGGCAGTTAGTGATAATCCAGATTTACGACATCAGGTAAATCAACTAATTATTACTCTCCGAAAAGCTGCTGTCCAACAAAAGCGACTGGAAGAAATTTGCCAGTTTTCTGCTGTAGCAGTTGATCACCGTTGGTCAATCAATCATCATAACAGTAGCAAAGTTGTAGTCCCCGATTGATGTGGCTAGCTTAATATTTTAACCTTGATAGCACTTTCTCAGGTTTGCTTACCATAGTGAGAAGCATACCTTATGATCCCTCAGTCTTAAACTTGGCAATCAGCAACTAACCCTAGCGAGGTAGAGTTGCCTTGGTTGTCATATTTTACAACTGTGCTACTTGTAAAATAAGTAATATTTACACTATTCATTGAACACTATTTATTTAATTAAGCCCTTCCACTTAACAGGTGTAAGTAAATACGTATAATTAATAACAACTTTTAGCACGTAGTGAGCGATTCATCGCTCAAAACAATGATTATCATGACTAAAGTCCTTACTACAAACCTTAATTTATTGACGCCTAGCTACTTAGCATGAAATAAAATTTAATAAATTATTGTACCTGTATGCCAATTCATGAGATTCTAGATAAACGCTTCTATAGAATTTAGACAAACTGGAGAATAAATTTGGTGTCTACTTTCCGCTAGCTGACGACACCCCAGCCTAATATTTATGTTCTTGGTGAGATTGCCTAAAACAAAGGTCTCATCTGAGTTGGAGTCTCAAATAAGTTGCAAAGATCAAGCTGACCAGCTGACCGAAAATTAATTCCCACGATATTTTTGCTATAGATGTGGAGAATACACCCAAGACTCGTGACCAACTGAGTGTAATTTTATAAATGAATGTCTAGAATTTGCCATCATAGTTAACCATTCCCTCACAATTTTGACTTTTATTTTGATATTAGGACACATACATGGACAATAAGCTGATGCTGATGATTCCTGGCCCTACCCCAGTGCCAGAAGCAGCCTTGCTGGCATTAGCCAAGCACCCAATTGGACACCGCACTAGTGAATTTAGCAACATATTGGCAGAGGTGACAGAAAACCTCAAATGGCTGCACCAAACTCAAAGTGATGTGCTGACGCTAAATGTCAGTGGTACGGGGGCTGTGGAAGCAGGTATAATTAATTTCCTTTCTCCAGGCGATCGCATTTTAATTGGCTCTAACGGTAAATTTGGTGAACGTTGGGTGGAAGTCGGTCAAGCCTATGGTCTGAATGTAGAAGAAATTACTACAGAATGGGGAAAACCTTTAGACCCAGAAGTATTTGCCCAGAAACTCCAAGCAGATACCGAAAAGCAAATCAAAGCTGTGATTATCACTCACAGTGAAACTTCAACTGGAGTACTCAATGACCTGGAAACCATCAACCGCCATGTCAAAGAACATGGTGAAGCTTTAATTATCGTTGATGCCGTAACTAGTTTGGGTGCGTTCAATCTACCCATAGATACCTGGGGTTTGGATGTAGTTGCTTCCGGTTCCCAAAAAGGTTATATGATTCCTCCGGGATTGGGCTTTGTCTCTGTTAGCCCCAAAGCTTGGGAAGCTTACAAAACCGCGAAATTGCCGAAATATTATTTAGATTTAGGTAAATATCGCAAAGCCACAGCTAAAAATACAACGCCATTTACTCCGCCTGTGAATATGATCTTCGCGCTACATACCACGTTGCGAAGCATGAAAGAGGAAGGACTGGAATCCATATTTACTCGGCATGAACGGCTCAAAAATGCTACCCGCGCCGCCATAAAAGGCATGAATCTACCCCTATTTGCAGCGGATAGTAACGCCAGTCCGGCAATTACGGCTGTAGCACCACAAGGAATTGAATCGGATAAGATTCGGTCATTGATGAAAAAACGCTTTGATATTGCTCTAGCCGGCGGACAAGACCATCTGTCAAACAAAATTTTCCGCATTGGTCACTTGGGCTTTGTGAGCGATCGCGATATCCTTAGCTGTATAGCATCCTTGGAAGTCGCCCTTTCAGAACTTGGCTACGAAAACTTCACTCCTGGAGCTGGTGTAGCAGCAGCAGCTAGAGTATTTAGTCAGTCCTAAGTATCAAGTGCTGAGTACTAACTTTTAAAGTTAGCACTGAATTAAAAGAGCGGGTTGAATTATCAACCCGCTCTTTTAATTTGTATGTAAATGAGTAGAAACTGTCAGAGTTAATTACCCAATCTATCAACCTTTGTACAAGGTAGAGTGGATGTGACATATTTTAATTCTCCTGAATGAGCTACTCATAAGTTGCCCTTACTTTAAATTTGCGTTCATTCAATAACAAAGAGGCTAGCACGATTGCGTTTCCTCCTAAGTTGAATTTTGATATCTATACCGTCTCCAGCCAATCATAAATTTGTTCTAACTGCTCTAAAGTAATTAACCCATACTGCCAAAGAATCATTGGCAGAGGGCCAGGGTCTTGCTCCCGATGGCGAAGCGCCACCGCCAGAGATGCAGCAGAAATTGCCAAATCTTCTTGCAAAAAATGAATAAGTCTAGAATATGTTGATGGTGACATTTGTATTTCACCTCCTTGTGTCGAGTGTATTGTCATATATTAGTTCACCGTTTTTCAGTAGCCAGTAGCCAGTATTTTATCTGTCATTGTGCTGTTACTGGATATACACTCCAGTAGAGCTTTTTTATCTGTCTCAAAGAGAGTATTTTCACAGAGGGTCGAGGAAGTAGAAATCTTGGTGGGCTTTATGCACTCGATTCTCAAGTAGCATCTTCATCCAGTCAACTGCCTTCATCTTTTTTACTTCAGTGCTTTATTTAATTACACATATAGTAATCAAGATTCCATAGCCTATAGTCCTCTATGGAAGTCTATTTACACGTACGCCCAGAGGAAGATTTTTGCAACCAAACCTTAAAACTGCGATTTCATCTCAAAGATAGTAAGACTTCATATTATTACCACAGTTGTTAAATAGTAGCCTCATAACTGAACTTTTTACCACATTACGTAATTTTTTTTACAAAAAATTTATGTATTTATGTTTTGAGGGACTCTAACAGAGGAATGACTCAAATTTTTATCTTTGCAAAGCACTAGAATCTAGAAACTCAATTTTGACAATATCACCCACTTTTAAATTCAATTCGGCGGCTCGTCCAGATCGAAGTTCAATCACCGTATCGATTGGTGTGTTGGGGCCATAGGTAGGACAAGGCTCACTTTTGCAGGGAGGCGCAGAAGCCTGAATATACTTGACGACTCCTTTATTTAGAAAGACCATATCCAACGGTACAGGTACATTCTTCATCCAAAAACTGACTGGTTGTGCTGAAGGGAACTGAAATAGCATCCCTCGGTTATTTGGTAAAGCTGGTCGATACATCAACCCCTTGGCTTGCTGTGCTGGCGTCCGCGCCACTTCTAACTGAATCGTTGTGCCATTGGGAACAATAGCTTTACCAGAAATTTGTAGTGTTTGACCTAAACTCTCTGGTGCTGGAGTTTGAGTAGAGGTGAAAGTCGGAGGTTTGGCTGTTGTCGGCACAGAACAACTCATCAGCAACACACCCAATAACATCGAGAGTAAACTTAGCCAACGAATCATAATAATTTTTGATTTTGTAATTTAGATTTCGATTTTACAGCTTCACAGCGATCGCGGCAGAAAACCTACGTCTTTGACTCGTCTGTGTCGCGGCATTTAGTTTACAGTATTGTCGTAGTTAGGCAGTGGGAGAATGGGGAAGAATAATTCTTGACCCTTGTACAGATGCGATTAATCGCGTCTTTACTCTTGACCCTTGTACAGACGCGATTAATCGCGTCTCTACTCTTGACCCTTGTACAGACGCGATTAATCGCGTCTCTACTCCTGACTCTTTGTATAAAATATTGCTTTTATATTAACCGACTAGGATTCTCTTAACACATAGCCTACGCCTCGCACCGTTTGAATAAGCCGCTTTTGACTCTCATCTTCGATTTTCAGGCGCAAGTAACGGATATACACTTCAATTACATTCGACTCACCCATAAAGTCGTAACCCCAAACATTTTCTAGAATTTGTTCGCGGGTTAACACCTCACGCGGATGTTCCATTAAGAATTTTAATAGTTCAAATTCCTTCATCGTCAAGTCAATTGTCCGGCCGCTGTGTATAGCGCGGCGAGTTGCTATGTCTAAAATCAAATCCCCAAAGCGTAACTGCTCTGTGGTATCAATATCAGGTTTGAGGTAGAGGCGAATCAATTTCAAAAAGTCCTCTGAGCGATAAGGCTTGAGGATATAATCATCAGCTCCGGCTTCTAAACAAGCTACACGATCATCGACTGTATCTCTTGCCATTAATACCAGTACAGGCGATCGCAAACCAGAACTTCTGATATTTTTGCACAATGTGAGTCCTGATTCTCCTGCCAGCATCCGGTCTAGAACAATTAAAGCAGGTTGGCGATCGCGGCAGTATTGCATACCGCTCGTTGAATCATGAGCCAAAATCGAATCATAGCCGGCTTCTTGCAAATCGAAAGAAAGCTGATTTGCTAGGCTCTCATCGGTTTCAATCACCAAGACACAAGGACTTTGAGCAACTGTCATAACAATTTGGGATATTAGGTTTTGGATTGTATAGACGTTATGGAGTAAGGTCTGTACATCAGCTACAAGTGCAATTACGAGCTTTTAGTGATCGAGCAATACTGATTTGACGTGCTGCATAAGATCTTTTAGCACGTTCAGGCATCAGCCATCGAATTCTCAGATGCAATCTTAATAACTAATTCCAAATACCATTCCTATACCAGTAATTCTGGAAGGAAATCACCAAATTGGGGATTGGGGGGAGTGGGGGAGTGGAAGAGTGGGGAGACAAGGGGGACAAGGAGGACAAGGGAGAGAATAATAACTTTTGACTCTTGACCCTTGTACAGACGCCATTAATCGCGTTTTGTACAGACGCGATTAATCGCGTTTCTACTTCTTGACCTTTGACTCTTAACTAAGGCAATTCTACAGAAGTAGGTTTAGCAATATGTGGCAAACCCCAACCTAATTTTTCTCGCAAGATTCGGAAAAACTCCGGTGGTTGTAGACGAATAAATCGGGCCATATATTGCGATCGCTCTAAATATACCCGATCCTCTGGTAAGATATAACACCCGCCATTGCCATCTACCACCATCACCAGCCGAGGAATATTTACTGGATAGATGTTGACTGGTTCCGTGTCTGGAAAAACTAAGGCTCTCGAAGCTAGGGAATGCGGACATATAGGTACTAGCTGCAAGACAGGTACACCAGGAGACACCACCGGGCCACCTGCACTGAGTGAATAAGCTGTCGAACCAGTTGGTGTAGAAACAATTACACCATCCGCCGCAATATCTACTGGCGCATGACGCCCTATGGCAATTTCAAAATGACACATAGAGGTCAAAGGTTCTCGATGCAGCACCATTTCATTCAAGCAGAGGGCTTCCCACAATATGGAATCTCCCCGAAATACTTTGACGGTGAGCATCGCTCGTTCTTCAATTTCATACTTACCAGTTATCGCCTGTTCTATTGCTTGAGGCAATTGGTTTAAATAAGCCTCAGTTAAAAATCCCATGTGACCAGTATTCACTGTTAATAGTGGAATACCACAGGGAGCGACCTGGCGAGACGCTGCTAAAACAGTGCCGTCTCCCCCTAATACCACTGCAAACTTCATGTCTGAGTCAAAACCAGGGGGCGTCAGACCGTTAATTGGGGTGTGGCATACAGGACTTTCTGGGTTAGAGTAGCCCAGTATTCCACCGATACTCGTAGTGATACATACATTCCAACCGGCAGCGGTTAGCTTGTCTTTCAGTTCGATAGCGACACGACCCGCTATCGGTTTAACATCATTGTAGATAATGCCTGCTTTCGGCACATTCAAATATCCAATTTTTAGGCGATGCTCTGTCTTATGTAATCCTTACACATTTTTGACATCGTAGTCATTAGTCAAAAACGTATTCACTGTGACGACTGTTTAAAAGGAGTCTTTTTGGTTTTCTGCTTTTTGGTTTTATTTTTCTCGTAGTCTAACTCTTTAAGTTTTTTCATGATTCGGCTGAAATACTCTTGTAGATAGCTTTCTAGGGTTGTGGTTTGTTGTTGCTCTAACCCAAAGACTGTGTATACTTCATCCATCGAAGCATTTAATGGTTGACCACTAGCCAATACTTCTGTAAACGCTAGTCTGTCTGACACGTTCCATCCCCACTGAAAGAATCGCATGAATCCCCGCACGGTACGTAGTAAGTTTATTGGCATCCGCGTTACCCTGGCTTCTTTTCCAGATAAGCGTTCGCACAAACTAATAATTTCTTCTGCACTCCATGCACGAGTGCCGACTAAGGGGAAAGTTTGATTTTCTGTTGCTGGCAAACTCAATGCGCGGATAGCAAACTTAGCAACGTCCTGAGTGTCCATGTAAGCAACGGGAGAAGAAGCACCAGTCACCCAAACCGGTTGTCCTTCCAAAATGGGAATTCCGTATTGACCGATTAACCCTTGCATAAAGCCAGCCAGTTGCAAGATGGTGTAATTTAAGCCAGACTCAGCCAGGAAGAGTTCTGTACACCGCTTAATTTCCATCAGTGGCACTTCTGGGTACTTATCAGCATTCAAAATTGAAAAGAACACAAAACGTTCTACACCCGCAGCTTTTGCCGCTTGAATTAATGCGACTTTACCATCCCAGTCCACTTGTTTAATACTTAGTGAATCTGTGGGACGAGATGTTGCAGCATCAATAACTGCGGTTACACCTTCCAGTGCTTGAGCCAGGGATTGAGGATAACACAAATCGCCCGATACGAGTTCTGCGCCCCATTCTTTGAGAAATGCGGCTTTTCTGGCACTTCGGACAAGACAGCGAACCTTATACCCTTCATCGATCGCACGACGAGCCACTTGTCTTCCCAAGGTGCCAGTGGCACCGACAATTAATAATGTCATGAGGATTGTTATAAATCTTAATGTTTTATGAAAAGAATCTTATCAGAATAGCCTATGTAAACAAAAGTTTACATTATTTTTAAGAAAATTAATTAATGTTTTGAAAAAAGCATTGTCCGGTTGGCGGACAAGCTATTTTTCTAGGCAAAGAAAATCATCTGCCCTTACACAAGCAGATGATTGCAAGGATTATTCTTCTGATCCTTGAATTTTAAGTAATAACGCGCCTAGACCCCAGCCTACGAAGATTAAACCGAAGGACAACAGAGCCGCATTGAAAATTTCGCCGCCCATTGATGTGATTCTCCTTTGCAAATTGGTTTGTGTAAACATTAGGTCTACCAGAAGCTTTTCAAAAGTTGCTGTAGGATTAGACCTGTGTAAATAATTTTAAACTAGTTTAGCAGGTAATCCCTACTCTGGAGAGAGGGGCAGAGGGGAAGAGGGAACAAATTGATGACCATAATCTAGAAACTATATGTATCAAATTAATCAATCTAGTTTAATAAAGTTTCCTCAAGAGAAGCGTCCGCGTTTGGTGCTGACGCTGGGCGATCCGGCGGGGATTGGCCCTGAAGTGATTTTGAAAGCCTTGGCAGACACGGAAATAAGTAAAAAATGTGATGTAAAGGTTGTGGGTAGTCGGGATTTGTTGACACGGATTTATGACAACCTAAACTCAACTAAGAACTTAGCACCTTTGGCAAATCCAGCCCAGTTGTCAGTTATTGATGTGCCGCTGGACAGCGAGATTGAAAGTCAAATTCTCTTAGGAGTAGGTAATGCAGCAAGTGGTGCAGCTAGTTTTGCTTACATGGAATACGCGATCGCTCAAACACTTGCTGGTGAATTTGATGGGATTGTCACAGGCCCCATAGCTAAATCTGCTTGGAAAGCTGCGGGGTATAATTATCCAGGGCAAACAGAACTTTTGGCACAAAAGTCAGGTGTTGACCGTTTTGGGATGTTATTTGTGGCGCGATCGCCCCATACTGGCTGGACACTTCGTACCTTACTAGCCACCACACATATTCCTTTATGTCAAGTAGCAAATGCACTGACACCACAACTGCTGACAAAGAAATTAGATTTGTTGGTGGAGTGTTTAGAGAAAGATTTTGGGATAGAAAAGGCGAGAATTGCGATCGCAGGTTTAAATCCCCACAGTGGCGAACAGGGCCAACTAGGAAGTGAAGAACAAGATTGGTTAATTCCGTGGATTACGCAAGAGCGCCAAAACAGACCTCAATTACAGCTAGATGGGCCCATACCACCAGATACGATGTGGGTTAAACCTGGTCAAGCTTGGTACGGAAATTCTTCCATCCAAAATCCAGCCGATGCCTACCTGGCACTTTACCACGACCAAGGCTTAATTCCTGTGAAGTTGATGGCATTTGACCGGGCAGTGAATACTTCTATCGGTCTGCCTTTTGTTCGGACTTCACCAGATCACGGTACAGCCTTTGATATTGCAGGTAGGGGAATTGCTGATGCTACGAGTATAAAAGCAGCGATAGAGTTAGCAGCTGAATTGGTTAGTCAAAGAGTAGCGGTGAGAGATTAGAAATCAAAGCACTTAAAAACTAGATATTCGGCAAGCTTAGGAATGTCTAGATTCTGCTGAGCGATCGCAAATAGGATAAAAATTAGTATGTGCTTAAAAACGAAATGAAGACACCACAAGACGCACGACAATATGCACCAGCAACCCAGCGTAATCGCGAACCAATTATAGAAGTACTTTTACAAGTATTGCCTGCAAGTGGCACTATCTTGGAAATAGCAAGTGGTACTGGCGAACACGCAGTATTTTTTGCTCCCAGGCTCAGCCCTCGAAAGTGGCTACCAACAGATGCAAATCCGCAATTACGAGCCAGTATTATTGCATGGGCTGAAAACTTTCCGTGTGATAATCTTTATCCACCACTTGAGCTTGATGTTAGAGAGCCAGTCTGGCCCGTGGAAAGAGAGGCACTAACTGAGTGGTTTAGTACTTCACCAATTGTTGCCATAGTCAACATTAATATGATTCATATTTCACCTTGGTCAGCCTGTCTAGGACTAATGGCAGGGGCTAGCCGTATCCTCTCACCAGGAGGCATTCTTTATTTATATGGGCCCTTCAAGCAAGATGGAGCACATACAGCACCGAGTAATGCAGCTTTTGACGAATCTTTACGCGCCCAAAACCCAGAGTGGGGTGTGCGTAACTTCGATGATGTTGTAGCAGCAGCCAGCGCACAACATTTAACATTACAGCATACTTGCCCAATGCCAGCAAATAATCTTTCGGTAGTATTTCAACGTTCTGCTAATTTAGGATAATTCCTAGAAACCGATGACATCTTTCTCCCGCAAGCGCTTTACTAACTGAGAGCTTATAAATCAAACTAGCTCAAGTAGAACTGGCAACTTATGAATAACTAGTCGCCGCGATAACTTTGAGAATATCAAAAATGTCCTGATGTTAAACAAAAAATCATGTTGGTTGAGAAAACATCGGGTTAACTCAATCTCCTAGCCAAGCACAAAAGTTTTCACCAATTCTTCTAATAAATGTCCTGTTTTGCCTATGTAAGTGCTGTAGATGGGATTGAGAAGCTTTGGATATTAAGGAGTATTGTGTGAGTGTTGAAAACGAAGGTCGCGGCAGTGGTAGATTTGGTCTGACAAATTAAAGATAGTGATGGTGATACTACTTGCTGCTAAGCATTAGTTAGCAATTTTTATTTCAGCATGATTATGTTTTTTGGTAATGAGATGCTGCCATAATGTTGCTAAATATTAAAGAAACAGTGGCAGTATACATGAATACAATTCTTCTAGTTTTGTCTACCTCTACATCTAAAAACAATTGTAAATTACATAGGTGCGGATGTTAGCTAATGAAAGGCTGTATTGATTGTTAAATCAAGCTGACATTTTACGCTAGTACATCCGCACCTGAGAACTTAATTCTAGTCAAACCTCAGTAAAAGTATTTAGATGCGTCATCTGTAATGCCTATTTATTAAGCGATAAAACTAATACTTACAGATCTGAGTTAATCTTTTTATGAAGCATTCCTTATATCTGGAAGGTTAAACTTTGGTATTTTCAGGTGGTTCAAACTTGTAACCATAGCCCCGAACTGTTTTAATAAACTCCGGTACGCTGGCATCGACTTCCATCTTCTTGCGAAGCTGACCAATATGCACATCAACCACTCGTCCATCTCCTACGTAGTCACAACCCCAAATTTTTTGAATTAGCTGTGGGCGACTCCAAGCCTGACCGGGATGACTTGCTAAAAAATGTAAGATATTAAATTCTAAGGCTGTTAAGGCAAGGGGTTTATCGTTAAGTGTTACCTCTCGACCTTCTGGGTTAATTGCTAGCTGCTTAAAGATGAGACGTTGTGTTGGAGAGGGATTGATATAGCGTATACGCCTCAAAAGGGCTTCTACCCTAACTTCTACCTCTGCAAGACTAAATGGTTTAGTCAGAAAATCATCTGCACCTGCGGCCAGTATTTTAATTTTATCAGCCTCATCAGTCCGGCTAGTCAGTATCATCACTAAAACATTAGTGCGACTCTGCATTTCTTGACAGAGGCTATAACCATTAGCATCTGGCAAATTCCAATCCAGAATTACTAGGGCTGGATTAAATTGCTCAAATAATGAGAGGGCAGTTTTACCGTCTGCTGCCGACTCTATTTGATATTTCCGACTGAGAAAACGATAGACGAGATTTCTGACGCCGAAGTCGTCATCGACGATCATAATCTTGGGATTGGGAGTAGTCGCGGGAGCCATAACCATAATGCAGCCTACTGTTGATTTGCCGAGTTGCTGTTGCGGCAGCTTCGCTTTGCGTGTTGCTGTTGATAGTGTATTTACGCCCATCTCAGCTGAGTATGAGCAGTGTAGTACTTGTGTACACCTAATTTTCCATGAAGTTTATAAAAACTTCAGCCATCATAATGCTTATACAATGTATGATTATTGTATAATTTTGGTATGTTTTTAGAATTAAGCAGTATAAACTTAACTCTACACACTTAAATAAAGCGTAAATAAACTAAATACCTTACTTTACTTTAACTAACGAGTGTGTGCTCTAAAAAGAGTCTGTAAGTATTTACCCAGAGCGCATTAACGCGTAGTTATCCTCTTAAGCATATATGATACTACAAGTTTCAGGCTGAGACTATGGCAAGCCAAGGACTGAGAGCATCACCAGAAGGTATCAGGGCAGCAAAAACAGCTTTAACAGACAAAACTTGGAGTCAGCACAAATTAGCAGCAGCTTTAGGCATTACACGCCAACCAGTTTCCAAATTTTTTGCAGGTGAATCAGTTTCTCGCACTTGTTTTGTGCAAATTTGTCAACAACTAGGGTTATCTTGGCAACAAGTTGCGGGCTTACCTGAAGATGTAATATCGGAGGCAACTGCTAAAGTACAGTCCAACAAAGTAGATGTAGATGCATTGGTGTGGGAAATTCGCCAAAAACGTCAAGGCAAAATTCAAGACCAGTGCGGTACTTTGCAAATGATAGATATTGCCCAGACAGTTCAACTGACGGACATTTACACCAATACCAATGTTTTAGAGAAAATAAACAGTCAGCAATGGCGAGAGATTTCAGATTTGTTGAAAGACTTTAAATCTGAATCGAACTTTAACCGACTGGGAGGATATAAACATCAGAAAAAATTAGCAGGGTTGGAAGCTGTTTTGCGCCACTCTAAGCTAATGGTATTAGGTAAACCAGGGTCGGGTAAAACTGCATTTTTACAATATCTTGCGACTGAATGTAATAAAGGCGAGTTTCAGCCAAATCGCATAGCAATTTTTATCAGGATAAAAGAATTTTTTGAAGATACCAAAAGTGACAGCGAATTAAATATATTTAACTATATAAGCCAAGAATTTATCATCTGTGGTGTTAAACCAGAATCAACTACAAACCTTCTTACTCAAGGTAAGCTGCTGATATTGCTAGATGGATTAGATGAAGTACCATCAGCAAATGCAGACCAAATTACAAGAGAAATTCGCAGATTTGCTCAGGATTTTTACAAAAACCAGTTTGTTATTAGCTGTCGAATTGCTGCTCAGAAATATAGATTTCAGGGTTTTACTGAAGTTGAAATAGCAGACTTTGATGACACTCAAGTAGAAGTTTATGCCAAAAATTGGTTTGTTGCAGTAGCTCTGAAATCTAGGGAAGATGGGGAAGCTTTAGGAAATTTATTTATTAATCAGCTGAATCTACCAGAAAATCAGCATATTCGCGAATTGGCAGTCACACCAATACTGCTTCATTTAATTTGTCTAGTATTCCACGTAAAAGATCAATTTCCATCTAATCCAACTAAATTATATGAGCAAGCACTAAATATTTTGCTGGTCAAATGGGATGAAATAAGAGGCATTAAACGCGATCGCATAGCTCAAAATTTAACGTTATCGAATAAGAAAAATTTGCTTTTCCAGCTTGCAGCTATCAGTTTTGAAAAAGAAACTTATTTTTTTGAAAAACAAAAACTTCAACAAATAATTACTGAATTACACACAGTAGGAGAAATTAGCTTAGAGTTAACTCAATTCCAGATAGATAGTGAACCTCTGTTAAAAGCAATTGAGTCCCAAAATGGTTTATTAGTAGAAAGAGCACAAGGAATATACTCATTTTCTCATCTGACATTTCAAGAGTATTTTACTACTAAAAAAATTGTAGAAAGTTCTAATTTAGAAACTTGGCACAATCTAGTTAATCATATTACCGAAAAGCGCTGGCACGATATATTTTTGTTAACTGTTAGTATGCTAACACATGCTGATGAAATGTTACAGTTAATGAAGCAAAAGATTGATTTGCTATTGGCTGATGATGATAAATTACAGTATTTTCTAACTTGGCTATATCAAAAATCCAGCTCTGTCTCGACTCATTACAAAGCAGTGGCCGTCCGTGCCTTTTACCTGGTTTGCGTTGAGCGAAGCTCTTATCATAGGCGTCGCACTTTTGCTCATACTCCTGGTTATAACCTTGAGTATGCCCTTGTTGGTAATATAGCCTTTGACCGTGATCTTGCCCTTGATGAGTTTTTATCTAGTACTATTGCTTGTGTGAATGAGCTGGACTTTGCTTTTGAGCACACCCTCAACGATGCCCTAGCTTTGGATCATGCTCATGCTCTTACCATTGCCTTTAACGAAGCTGTTGACCTTGTTGTTGAGCCTGAATTGAAGCAAGTGCTGCAAAAACTCAAAAAACAACTACCCTATATAGATAGTGATCAAAATAAATTTGGAGATTGGTGGCAAGCTAACGGTAAAAGCTGGGGTGAACAATTAAGAAAAATGCTGATTAAGTATCGCAACATTGGTCATAATTGGCAATTCAACGAACAGCAGAAAGAATTGCTTCAGCAATATTATGATGCTAATAAATTGTTGGTAGATTGCCTAAATAGCGCTTCTATTGTAACTCCAATAGTGCGGCAAGAAATTGAGGAGACATTATTATTAGCGATCGCTGATATTGAGAATAGACTTTTTGCGTAAATGCTTATATGGTCATTTTACTATGAATTACAACATCTAGTGAGATTTTTACCTACGGAACTAAGGCTTAGCTTGGTTAAGAGCGTGAATAATATAGACACTAATAATTTTTATGGTAATCCAGTCTTAACTGAATTATATTGATTTGTAAAGCTTAAATATATTCAAATAGATTGATCCAAAATATTAGATTTTTTGCAACGTATAGTTATTGTATTTAAAACTAATTAATTGGTAAGAATTTAAAAAAAAAGTCCGTCTATCTGAAGAGAGACTTTGAGAATATTCACACCAAAGAAAGAGCAATTAAGCTAGTCTTTTTCGTTAAATTGCTTTTAAAGTAATCAGCAAAGGACAATTTATGGATAACTTAGTAGGCGGGATCATTCCTCCACAGCCACCAATAGATGCACAATCTGATGTTCATACGCTGAAGTCTCGTCTGGAATGGGGTGAACCAGCTTTTACAATACTTGATGTGCGCGATCGCATGACCTATAATCAGGGTCATATCATGGGAGCAATGCCGATGCCCATAGATCAATTGGAAGAACGCGCAGTAGCGTCTATAGATAAAAGCCGTGATATCTACGTCTACGGTGCAAATGAAGAAGAAACTTCCCAAGCCGCACAAATACTTCGTTCTGCTCAATTTGTACATGTATCTGAACTCAAAGGCGGTCTTGCTGCATGGAAGGCAATCGGTGGGCCAACGGAAGGTATTGTTGAATCCAGAACCCCCGCAGGCGAAGATGATTACAATGTAGTGGCTCGGATGCAGAATCACTTAGAAAATCAGCCAAAGGGAGGCGCTAGTGCCACCGAAAGCATTCAAAAAGGAGCCAGTGACCTCAAAGAAAATATTCAAGAGGGAGCTAGTAACTTGAAGGAAGGCATTCAAGAGGGAGCCAGTAACTTGAAAGAAGGTATTCAAAAGGGAATTAGTGATATCAAAGAAGACATTAACGAGTCTGAAAATCGCTCTTAGGTAAAAAAGAACTCAGATTGATAAAGAGGCGTAGCTTCTCGTGGCGAAGCCTTATAATTTAATCTGCTGGACACAATCAATAATTTGTGTACCTAGAATCAAGTAGGGTGTGATCTGATTCCCCTCTTGATTCCTTCTTTTTCGCCCTTAGCCCTTCCTTGTACGTGTTCAATAAACTTCTTGCATAAGTCAATTTTGTGAAAGTTAAACTCACAGATAAACGCAGGTAAACACAGCGAAAAGTATGTAGCTTGCTTTCCTACGGAACGCTACGCGAACCCGCAGGGTGCGCTGGCTTCCGGCGAACATAACTTTTCAAGATAGATAATTTATTAGTGTTCATCGGTGTTTATCTGTGGTTCTAAATAAACAACTTAGGATTTTTTCAAGACATCTAATCTTGACTGTTCATTGGTTGATCTAATGTTCAAATAAATCTTTAAACTGTAATAAATCCAAAGAAACTATCGTCGGTAAAAAATCAAAGCATTCTTGAGCAAGTTCCCAACGTTCTTCGCGGCGGAGCATTTCTATTAGCTTTTGCTGCACATTGAGTAAGTAGCGTACATCATTAGCGGCATAACTTAGTTGAGCTTCAGATAAATTAGCGGCGTTACCCCAATCAGAACTTTGAGCGCTTTTATCTAGTTCCACTTGTTCTAATTCTTGCACTACATCTTTGAGTCCGTGGCGATTAGTGTAAGTACGGGCTAATTTACTGGCAATCTTGGTGCAGAAGACTGGCTGAACCTGAATCCCCAGATTGTATCGTAAGGTGGCAAGGTCAAAACGAGCAAAGTGAAACACTTTTTGGATATTAGCTGCTTCCAAAAGCTTTTTTAAATTTGGGGCGTTACCTTGTCCTTTGGCTATGCGGATTGCAGTTACTTTGCCTTCTGGGTTGCATAGCTGGACAAGACATAAACGATCGCGCAGTGGTAACAATCCCATTGTTTCTGTATCTACTGCGATCGCCACGGATTCTAAATATTGTTCAAGAGCTGCGTCACTAAGGTCGCGATCGCTTACCTGAAAATCTTGTAATGTCATGAATCACTCAATAATAAATGCAGTATCCACCAGACTAAAGTCTTGTCAGACACTACATTATTATTGTGCAAAAATATTATAAATTAAATCTATTTAGTAGAGCTATACGAAATTCGTAACTTAGAATTTCCCTACTGCAAGCGTTCTATTAATTGGGAATGGGTGATTTATTTGCGGCGTATAGGGGGGCGAGTGTTAGTGTGAATGAAAATTTGAGTCAGGTAGACTTCGCCTTGCTTATTCGCAGCAACACCAATCCCTGTAATATTGTAATTTCCTTTAAGATTCTTCAGATGTCCTGGACTGTTAACCCAACCAGTCACAGCTTCAGCCGCGGGGTTACTATATCCTTGGTTGAAAGCGACATTTTCAGCCGCACTATTGTAAATAAGGGGGATAGCTTTGACTCGCCGTTCAAATCCCTGATGGCTAAACGGAACTTTTCCATTGGCCATATTTTGACTATGAATCCTTGCCTGTTTAGTGATATTCGCATTTAAGGTCAACTTTGGTAGACCTTTGGCAGTTCGATATCGATTAATTTGGTCAAAAATTGATTTTTCTAGATCAGTAGTTTGAAAAGTAGTAGTTGATAATGCAACTTGATTTGAAACAATTGACAATGGCCGATTATTAGTCGATTGGTTACTAGAAGTATGACCTGGTATGGGAGTGGTCGTTAATCCGCTAGCAAGGACAAGCGTACTTAAAGCGATGCCAAAAGCAGTTTGTCGAAACATGGAGAATTAGGTAATGTTGTAGAGATGTAAGACTTATACTCTATCTTATTGTTCTGAAGATATATGCCAGGATACTGTTAAGAATTCAGGAACTTAGAAACTCTTTGCACATCCTTCATAGAAAATACAAATAATCATTGATGACTGTCAATTTTAGGATAGGTCATTTGCATCTGAGTAACTTTTGCTTTTGTTGAGAATCTAATATTTTCATGAATTACTAGAAAAATAATATAGTATCAATTAAACAAATGTTGTTGATACTACATTATTCATCATAAATTTGAGAAAAAACTTAAATTTTGCGAAACTAAACGCGAAGGAAAATTTGTGTTATGTAGATTCTGCCGTTGGAGCCTGTGGCAACACCAATCCCCGTTAGATTGTAATTTCCTTTGATGTTAGCGAGATGTCCTGGACTTTCAAGCCAGCCTTTAACGGCTTGCTTAGCTGGGTCACTATATCCCCGGTTATAAGCGACATTTTCACCGGCAGATATATAGGGAATAGCAATTGCTTGAACTCGCTGTCTAAATCCGCTATGTCCAAATGAAACTCTACCGCTTGCCATATTCTGACTGTGAATCCTTGCTTGAGTGTCGCTGGCAGAATTACGTAACAGCACTGGCAGCCTTTGGGAACCTCTGTAATTATTAATTTGCTGGAAAACTGCTTGTTCTATAGCAGTGGTGTTGATGCTAGATTGGGCAATAATTTGACGATTATGACTTGATACATTTGAAGACTTCGGTGCAGAAGTTTGATTTGGTACAGAAATTGCGATCGCCCCACTGCTGAGAACAAGAGTTCCTACAATGCCGTAGATTGTTGTTCGGATCATGTGCTCAAAGTAAATTTTGAGACTATCTAATCACACTCCTGTTCATAATCAAACACTTACAATTAGGTAGACGAACTAAACGCAAAATAAAATTTCTATCCTTCTTCAGTAATTTATTGCTCTGTGTAAGGTTTTAAGGGACTAAACTATTTACTACTAGCTCTTGGTTAGTTAAGTTATTCTATTTAATACACCTCGTAAGAATAAGTTAAACAAATTCCAGCTAGGATGTATCTTGAGAGATAATTCTCTAACTGGAATGTGCAACTTATGTTCATCTAATGCTTAAAGGGTATCTAACGGCTCCTGTAACACGCGCAGTATCCGGGCAAGATATTCTGCCCGCCAATGTTCACGTTTCTTCGTTACCTCTTCATCTGGCTCATAAGCGTCAATGTCAGCAGCAGATAAAATACCCTGAGCTGCCAACAAACATTCGATAGTATCCAGCCGATCATGCAGCACGGATACCTCACTTGTTAAAGCCATTACTATCGCCAGCAGCTTATCGATTTGTGGGTCATCTAAGTAAACGGGTCGCTTCCCTTTGGCTGTCTTCGACATCCTAAATACCTCTACTTAGTTGCAGCAACCACAAACCAAGTGCCCCGATTGCCTGAATTGCCATTTTGAGAATTGTTATTGGCTACTTTTGCTTTCCATGCGCCGTTAGGCACAAACTTCTCGAATACCTGATCTGCTGCAAAACCAGCTTCCGCAGCTAGCGCCACCAAGTCCAGATTGCGTACAGCACTCCAAAATGGTTCGTTATTGTTAACGGTTTCCCCATCGTACATGAACTGGCTATAAGCATCCATGTGACGATACAAGGGTGCTTCAACATGAAGCATCATGCCGCCGGGAGCTAGAAGCCGATAACACTCTTGCATAACCTTACGGACAGCTGGCGGGGGAATTTCATGCAATAAAATGTGGGAAACCACTAAGTCAAATGATTCATCTGGGAAGTTAGTGTGTTCAGCATTTTGCTGTGAAAAGTGTACCTGCTTACCTAAGACTTCTGCTCGTGCATGGGCGTAACGTAGCATTGGTGCGCCGATATCTATGGCATAGACTTCTGCATCGGGGTAGGCATCTACGTAGGGCAATGTGCTATTGCCAATAGAACATCCCATGTCGAGAATTTTTTGGGGTCGGAAGTTGGGATATTCTGGCTGGAGGTAGTTTTGGACTATAGATAGCCCCATGTCATCGTTTAGCGGCCCCAACCAACCGAGTCCATAAACATAAACTCCGCGATCGTAGGTTGCACCAGCAGCTACATCATCAGCTGTGAATTCACTGTGATATCCTCCTGGCATACAGTGAATGTCTACAGCTTTTTGATAAATAGGTATTTGCAAATTTGGGTCGAGTGTTAAAGTACCCAGTTCACTACCCTTGTCTTTGGCACGCTCAATCAAGTCTGGTAGATGTCTGTCAACACTTGCATTGACGGATTCCCACAACATTTCCTGGTTAATTCGCTTGAGGGCATTTAACCAGCGGTAGTGGGGTTCGTGCTGCATTATCTCCCTAATTTCATAACGGTTTTGGGGAGGACGCTGATGTTCTTGTTCAAACTTAGGTTTGACTCGTTTTTCATAAACTACCTTATTGCCAGGAAGAAGATTCCTGAAAATGTGCATTCTTAGACTTTGGACAAAGTTTTGGCGTGCCAACTCGTCGTGAGTCGGTTGCGGTAGCATTGCATGTTGGAATTGTTGAGCCATCTGGGTTTCATCTCAGACATTTTACGTATATTTATGCAGGGTTCAAAAACTTCGCTACCGTTTGTACATCCTTGTCACCGCGTCCTGAGCAATTAATCACAATCCGAGGACTGCCAGTAAGTTGGGGACATAAGGTTTCTAGGTAGGCGATCGCATGGGCAGTTTCCAGCGCTGGGATAATTCCCTCCAGCCGAGACAATCGCTGGAACGCCGCCAAAGCATCTTCATCTGTCACACTATAATATTCAGCGCGACCAGTATCTTTTAAATAGCTATGTTCTGGCCCAACACCGGGATAATCTAACCCAGCACTAATTGAGTGTGCTTCAATTATTTGCCCATCTTCATCTTGCAGCAGATAGCTCATTGCTCCGTGCAATACACCAATGCGTCCTTTTGTCAAGGTAGCTGCGTGTTTTTCAGTATTAACACCTTCTCCCGCTGCTTCAACCCCAATTAACCGGATAGAAGGCTCATTTAAAAACTCATAGAATAGTCCCATCGCATTGGAACCACCCCCCACACAAGCCATCAAAATATCGGGCAACACACCCCACTTTTCGATTGCTTGAGCGCGAGTTTCTTGTCCAATCACCGCATGGAAATCTCGTACCATCATCGGGTAAGGATGCGGCCCTGCGACTGAACCCAGGATGTAGTGAGTTGTCTCCACATTTGTTACCCAATCTCGAATCGCTTCAGAAGTTGCATCCTTGAGCGTGCCTGTTCCCGCAGCCACGGGACATACTTCTGCACCCATCAAACGCATTCTGAACACATTTAGGGCTTGGCGTTCCATATCGTGAACACCCATGTAAATTACGCATTCCAGCCCAAAACGAGCGCAAACAGTTGCGGTCGCTACTCCATGTTGTCCAGCACCCGTTTCTGCAATAATCCGCTGCTTGCCCATGCGCTTCGCCAATAACACCTGACCGAGGGCATTGTTGATTTTGTGAGCGCCAGTGTGATTCAAGTCTTCACGCTTCAAATAGATTTGTGGCCCCGTACCATCAGGTCGAGCATAATGAGCAGTCAGACGTTCAGCGAAATACAACGGCGTCGCACGTCCTACATAGTCCCGCAACAATTGTTGTAATTCTGCTTGAAAACCAGGGTCATTGCGGTATTGCTGATAAGCTGTTTCTAGTTCAGCAAGAGCAGGCATCAGTGTTTCCGGGACGTACTTACCGCCAAAGCGTCCAAAACGTCCTTGTATATCGGGAACCTGAGCAGTTGATGGGGAACTGGGAGATAGGGGAGTGGTAGTCACAGGCTGATTTCAATCACAGGAATGACTTAATTATAGGAAAGTCTGAACCATATAGGATACGATGTCTTACTGATGAAACGGTTTTGAGTCTTGAGAAGTAATTCTTGTAAAAGGGACTGGTGACTGGGAATGAGCGAGTAGTGTTTCGACTACGCTCAACAACCGGGGCAGGGGGAGATGAAGGAGATAAGGGAAAGATTTTTGACTATGACTATTGACTCCTCTGCTGATCCGAACCGTATTGCTTGATGTCCAGAATTGGGTAACTTTTTAGTCCACTGCTATGGATTGGTAATGTTAGTCTAGAAATTGATTTACCAGCAGAATGGTTACATAGCGGTTTCCACTGCCTCTGATTTTTTCTTAATAAAGATTTATGTCTTCCTCCAATTCCAAATCTTCCGACAAAAGCTTTGTCTACCGTGAATTTGGCAACGAGAACTCCGCCGCTACAGAAAGACCAATTCCAGAATTACCTCCGCAACAACAAAATCTCAAAGTGCAAGCCTCCCGCAAAGGACGCAAAGGCAAAACTGTCACTGTAATTAGCGGTTTTCAAGTCAAACCAGAAACCTTAGCAGATTTGGTGAAACAGTTGAAAACTCAGTGCGGCACAGGTGGTACAGTCAAAGATAACGAAATTGAAATTCAGGGCGATCACAAGCAAAAAATTGTTGAGATTTTGACTAAACTCGGCTATAAGGCCAAAATTAGTGGTGGTTAATCAGTGTGGTTTACCGCATCTTAGCGGTAATCTTCATAAAGAAGGGCAATGTTATCTTTGAAAAGTACAAATATGCTGAAACAGTGATAAATCACTTCAGCAGAAAGATGTTCTTTTTGAGATTAATTAGGAGGTTCAAATGGATTTAGTTCGTCTTTTGTGTGCCATTTTCCTACCACCTCTGGGAGTATTTTTGCAAGTAGGAATAGGTAAAGATTTTTGGATTAATATACTTTTGACGTTTTTGGGCTATATTCCGGGGATTGTTCATGCAGTGTGGGTAATTGCCAGGAAATAATCCTTAACATGGGTAGCGATTGTTTTGAAGGTTAAAAGGAATGGGGAAATTTATTGAACTTCAAGACAATTGCTACAAAAGCTCGATAATGTTCTGTAACAGGAATATTATACGAAAAAAGTCTTAATAATGTCCGCTATGAGGTAAATACCCCGGAAAAATCCTCGATAATAGCCCAATTCAGGCATTACCCAGAAAAAATTCCATATAAGCTAAATTGTTATACCGCTCTGGTTACAGGTTAGGGCGGTAGTTTGAAAGCTATCCATTGGTATTGAATCGAAAACCGTGTTTCTCTGATGGTCGCAAATCCATTAGTTTATTGCCCAGCGTAGGATCGCACAAACCATAGTTTGATCGGTGTTGGATTGGTTCGCCCACTCCTGCAACAGGCTTTCCGGCAGCGTTCTGACCATTTCCACCATGACTCCTGCTACGTCATTTTCAGAAAATTGCTGAGGAATTTTTGCTTGGAGTTCTGGAGAACGCAGACAATTGAGAAATCCTCGAATTAATACCGGAGCGGTTCCCGCAATCGCCGTGAAAATTAACGCCTCATTCTCGGATAAAGACCTTGATCGAAACGACTCTAATTTCCCCCAACCAAGATACTCACACTGCAATAAGTTGCCCACCATGCTCATTGAACTCCTTAAACTGAGTCGGGACTGAGACTGCGGCGACGAATGCTTACTTGCTACTCACTCCAGTAGTTGTCCGTCCACTCATCTCGCTGGAATGAATGCGGAAGATAGCAATCACCTCCGTGCGCCCCCAACTATCGACCCAGGTACGATTAATTGCAGGCGAAAGCGTTGGATTCCGTTCTTTAATAAAGTGCATAGCTCGATCAATGTCTGGCTGCGTGGTGATGCGCTCAACTCGACCTGTTACTATCACACTCCGCCAGTGTGCTGGGTCATGCACTTCTTCAATCTGGAGGCAAACTTCTGGATTTTCGTCCATCGCTTGCGTCTTCATGCCTTCGGTGGTGAAAAGGTAAATGTCTGAGCCTTGGAGATAGTAGTGCATCGGTACAACGTAAGGATGCCCTTTGAAGACACAACCAAGGTGTCCGTGTCCCACTTCTTTCAAAAGCTCTTGTATTTCCTTCAAACTCATTTCATCGATATCTAACATCACCATTCTCCTTTCAAAAAGGAATTTCTGCCTTAAATCTGAACCGCGTTTTACCTGCTGAACAAAAGGTTGTAGGGTCAGCACCGAACGACTGACGCTTCCTAAAGCCAAAGTAGTTTTGTATATGTAGCTAAGAAAACACCGTTTGAAAAACTACGGTTGCAGTATATTTATACAGAACTTTGGACAGTTTTTACCTGAGCCATTAGACACAAAAGCGAACAATCTTGTGCTTATTTTTCAGCGTCCTATCACCCACTTTGACTAAATCCCTACACAAAGTCCAGTATTCATGCAACGCCCAAGCAGGTGAATGAGATTTTGACGCGATCGCCACAGCTTACTGATTTTGAGATACCCTGGCAAACTATACGGGTGGATTTCACTACTATATTTTCTTAATTATCTATTGCACTATATTACCTACAGTCGCAACTTAGACAACGCAATATACAGGAGCTTTTACATGTCAGGTTTTAAGAAAACTACGCCTACTCCTTCACAAGACCCCAATGCTTTGCCTCTTGGATTCACTCCTCAAAGTGAAAATTGGAACGGTCGCTTAGCAATGATTGGTTTTTTATCTGTTATCTTAATTGAAGCTTTTACTGGTCAAGGCTTCCTCCATTTTTGGGGCATCCTGTAAATTGTTGCTCGTATTAACGTAGCCATGACAGCTATTCAAACAACCGTAGTTCTTGCCATGACGGCTGATGGAAAGATTAGTGCTGTAGATCCTAGAGCACCACGCGATTCTGATCCAGCCGATCAAGCACACTTAGAATATCAAGCATCTCTTGCTGATCTAATCTTGGTGGGAGCGGGGACAATTCGAGCCGAGGGGACAACCTTTACAATTCGCAATCCTGAACTGTTAGCAGCGCGTCAGGTTCGCGGACAGTCTCCTCAGCCTATTACTTGTGTGGTATCGCGATCGCTTAATCTCCCATCAGATATCCCTTTTTTTCGCCAGGATGTTGAGCGATGGATATTTACGACACGCACTGGTTTAGAACGCAATTCTGATGCAGCGGCTCTGCAAAAGCAAGCTGACTTAATTGATCTGGGGGATACAGATTTAGACTGGGATAAAGCTTACACCTTAATGGCAGAGCGGGGTATTCGCAAAGTTGTGGCTTTGGGAGGTGGCTCTTTAATAGCTGCTTTGGTGGAGGCGGAGCGAATTGATGATTGGTGGTTGACTATTTGGCCGGTTATTTACGGGGGACAGCGTGCGCCCAGCCCAGTAGAGGGAGAGGGTTTTGCACCTAGTGCTGCTCCTCAACTTGAACTCGTGGAAACTCGCCAGATGGGAAGCGAGTTGTTTTTGCACTATCGCACACTCAAAAATTTGTCCGATTCAGCACAGAGAAAGGTTTATTCTGAGTAATACCGATGATTTTGGGTTTATTGGCTTAGTGTCCTCAGTTCAATGGAAGCGATCGCCTGCCTATTTCTTCTCCAATTGCTTCACAAACTCCCCATGTTCAGCTGAATCTAATCCCAACTGCAACACCTCCAACACCCGCGCCATCTGATTGTTTCGCAGTGCTTCCACAGCTAACCACAACCCTGGAAACACCTGGGAGCGAATGATGCCATCTACACTAGGAGATAGTAATCGATAGTCGCCATCGGTGAGGTGAAACCATTCAATTTGATTCTCGTAAGATTGCCAGATTACGTACTCCAGCACCCCGTTACGGCGATAAACCTGCTTTTTGCTACCCCTATCAATGGCGGCGCTACTGGCGGCAATTTCCACAATAAACTCAGGCGATCCTTCAATATAACCATCGCTGCTCAATTGAGTTTGTCCACCCATAGCAGATTCAATAAACAGCACCGCGTCTGGCTGGGGTTCGTTATCTAAATCTAGCCTGACTGTCGGGGCATCGCTCAAGTCAACACCGGGGGTCATTGCTTGATAGACGCCTAACCAAGTCATAACTCGACTGTGGGGTTTGCCATGCTGTTCATGTCTTAAGGGAGATGCCACGTAAACGATTCCTTCAATCAGTTCCGCTTTTTTAATATCGGGAGCAGCTGCATAACGCCGCTCAAATTCAGGGCGAGTCAGGCGATCGCCACTTTCAAGCGGAGGCAGATGTTTCTGGGGCGAATTGGATTGTGTTTGGGGTGAGTACTCTCTAACCATTTGCCAATCCTCACGGTTGCCGAATAATTCTCACTGTAGCAAACCCTTGGATGTGGGCAGGGGAAGCAGGGGGAGAATAAATACTGACTTTTGTACAGACGCGATTAATCGCGTCTCTTGTACAGATGCGATTAATCGCGTCTGTACTCAGCACTGGGATGGTTTACGCTCTGCTAAATATTGATACATTTGCCAACGAGCGTTTACTTCAGTTTGCGCTAGTTTTAACAAATGCTGTGCATGGTCGGGTTTGCTTTTGGTAAGCATTTTGAAGCGATTTTCTTGGTACATTGATTTTTCTACTGACTGCGTGGGCGATCGCATATCCAATTGCAAGGGATTTTTACCCTGTTTTTGCAACTCAGGATTATGGCGATACAACAACCACCGACCTGATTCTACCAGGGATTTTTGGTGATCCATCGCTGTGGTCATGTTGATGCCGTGGGCAATGCAATGGCTGTAAGCAATGATTAAGGACGGGCCATCGTAAGCCTCTGCTTCTAAGAACGCCTTTAGGGTATGTTCATCCCTAGCACCAAGAGCTACACTCGCTACGTAGACATTTCCGTAGGTCATAGCAATTAAACCTAAGTCTTTCTTGGGTGCAGGCTTGCCACTAGCGGCATATTTAGCAACTGCTGCTCGTGGGGTGGCTTTGGAAGATTGACCGCCTGTATTAGAATATACTTCTGTATCCATTACCAAGATGTTTACATTGCGGCCACTGGCTAGCACATGGTCGATACCGCCAAAGTCAATGTCATAAGCCCAACCGTCACCGCCGACAATCCAGACGCTTTTCTTTACCAGGTAGTCAGCAATTGATTTGAGATTTTGGATTTTGGATTGCAGATTGGGGTTTAGAGTCACAATTTTGTTTAACTGCTGCTGCAACAGTGCCACTTTTTCCCGCTGTTCCCAGATGTCAGCTTCAGATTTTTGTTCAGCATTGAGGATGGAATGGATAAGCTTTTCATCTATTTCACCGCTCAATTGTTGTAGTAGTTCTGCCGCAAATTCAGCTTGTTTATCTAAGGAGAGGCGGAAGCCAAAACCAAATTCAGCGTTATCTTCAAATAAGTTATTTGACCATGCGGGGCCGCGTCCTTCGGCGTTTGTCGTCCAAGGTGTAGTAGGAAGATTGCCACCATATATGGAGGAACAACCTGTGGCGTTGGCAATTACGGAGCGATCGCCAAATAGTTGTGTCAATAATTTTAAATAAGGTGTCTCGCCACAACCTGCACAAGCACCAGAGAATTCAAACAAAGGTTCTTGGAGTTGTTGTTGACGAATCTGGTTCAGTTTCAACTGCCGTCGGTCAGGATTGGGCAAACTCAAGAAGAAATCCCAGTTTTTCCGCTCTTGCTCTCGCAAAGGTAACTGCTGTGCCATATTAATCGCCCTATGCATTGGCTCAGCTTTATTTTTGGCAGGACAAATATTTACACAAATAGTGCAGCCTGTACAGTCTTCTGGGGCAACCTGAATGGTAAATTTCTGGTTAGCAAAGTCCTTGTCTTTTGCACCAGTTGACTTGAAGGTTGGTGGTGCGTTGACTAACTCACTCGCTTGATATGCCTTGGCGCGGATGGCACTGTGAGGGCAAACCATAACACACTTACCACATTGAACGCAGACATCTGCATCCCACACAGGGATCTCTTCTGCTACATTGCGTTTTTCCCATTTGGCAGTACCACTGGGAAAGATGCCATCTACAGGTAAGGTACTCACAGGTAAATCATCGCCTTCCCAAGACATGATTTTACCTAAGACATCCCGGACAAATTCAGGAGCGCTGAGGGGAAAGGGATTGATAGTTGTAGATTGTTGATTATTGATGGTAGGTGGTATGTCTACCTTATGCAAGTTAGCAAGAGTGTTATCAACAGCTTGCAAATTCATGCGGACAACTTCCGCGCCTTTTTTACCGTAAGTTTTGTCAATTGCTTGTTTGATTTTAGCGATCGCTTCTTCCTGTGGCAAGACACCCGCTAAAGCAAAAAAGCATACTTGCATAATCGTGTTAATTCTTCCACCCATGCCACTTTCGCGGGCAACCTGACTAGCATTGATAACATATAACTTCAGCTGCTTATCAATGATTTGCTGCTGTACTTTCAGCGGTAGATTTTCCCAGACGGTATCTGCATTGTATGGACTGTTAAGCAGCAAAGTTGCCCCATTAACGGCAGCTTTCAGAAGATCTATGCGTTCTAGAAAACCCCAATGATGACAACCTATAAAGTTGGCTTTGTCTATTAGATAAGTGGAGCGAATTGGCTCAGGCCCGAAGCGTAGGTGAGAAACGGTCATTGAGCCAGATTTCTTAGAGTCGTAAACAAAATAACCTTGGGCGTAGTTGTCAGTTTCTTCCCCAATAATCTTAATCGAGTTTTTGTTAGCACCGACTGTACCATCGGAACCTAACCCGTAGAACATTGCCCGAACAACGTTATCTGGTTCAGTAGAAAAGTTAGAGTCAAAGCTCAAGGAAGTATGACTAACATCGTCATTAATACCAATAGTAAAGTGGTTTTTCGGCTGCACTTGAGCGAGATTATCAAAGACGCCCTTTACCATTGCCGGCGTAAATTCTTTGGAAGAAAGCCCATAACGACCACCAATGATTTTAGGAGTGCTGAGTAGAGACGCGATTAATCGCGTCTCTACAAGGGAGTGAGGAGTTAGGAATTCTCCCCCTGCTCCCCCTGCCCTCCTCTCCCCCCACGCCTCATGAACGGCAGCCACTACATCTAAATACAACGGCTCCCCGGCGCTACCTGGTTCTTTGGTGCGGTCAAGAACAGCGATCGCTTTTACACTAGTTGGTAAAGCTGCAACAAACCGTTGCACATCAAAGGGGCGATAGAGTCGCACTTTCACTACACCAACTTTTTCACCGCCGGCGTTGAGATAATCGACGGTTTCGTGGACTGTTTCACCACCTGAACCCATGATGACGATGACGCGATCGGCATCGTCTGCACCATAATATTCATAGATTTGATAATACCTACCTGTGCGATCGCCAAATTTATCCATGATCTGCTGGACGATTTCAGGACAGGCGTTGTAGTAGGGGTTAGCGCCTTCACGGGCTTGGAAGTAGACATCAGGATTTTGGGCTGTACCCCGCAAAGTTGGTCGGTCTGGGGTGAGACTGCGGGTACGGTGGGCGAGTACTAACTGGTCATGAATTAGCGATCGCAAGTCGTTATCTAAAAGCAATTTGACTTTCTGCACTTCATGTGAGGTACGGAAGCCATCAAAAAAGTGCATAAAAGGTACTCGCGTCTCTAGAGTGACTGCATGGGCAATCAGGGCAAAGTCTTGACTTTCCTGCACTGAGGCAGAACACAACAAAGCAAACCCAGTAGCACGGGCTGCCATCACATCGCTATGATCACCAAAAATTGATAAAGCGTGGGTAGCTAGGGAGCGGGCTGCAACATGAACTACAGCGCTAGTAAGTTCGCCAGCAATTTTGTAGAAGTTGGGTATCATCAACAATAACCCCTGAGATGCCGTGAAGGTGGTACTCAAGGAACCCGTTTGCAGTGCCCCATGCACTGCACCAGCAGCTCCGCCCTCGCTCTGCATTTGCACAACACTGGGAATAGTACCCCAGAGGTTGGGACGACCTTCAGCCGACCAAGCATCCGCCCATTCACCCATTGCTGAAGAGGGGGTGATCGGATAAATGGCAATTACCTCATTTAATTTGTAGGCAACACGGGCAACAGCTTCATTCCCGTCAATAGTTGCAAAGGTTTTGTTCATGATTTTCTTCCTGTCTCACCTTGTAGCGTAGGCGTAGCCCAACCTAGGCATCGCTTGGTTTTCTCAACTGAATAAAGAGAACCTGTGAATAGCAGAATTAGAAATAGCCACCAGGAAGTCAGTGTATTACATCTTTGATATTAGAATTTTAAATTTAATATTTAAAATGATGATTTTAATTGACAACTGTCGGCTATTAATTTAACTCTCAACAAATACTGCATATATTATTTCACTACCTATATCTCATCTATTAATAGGTATTAATAATGTACTCAAATTAATCAGCCATTATTAGACAATAGTTTTAGGAAATTTATTCCTTTTTATGGGGGAGAGGTTCGGGAAAAATAGGGAAAAACTGCAATCTCAAGCAGACTGGGGTTGTTCTTTTTTGGTCTTACGAGTACTTTTTTTGACTGCTGCCAGAATTCGGTTTTACCACGCCGTTTTTGCTTATGCTCAACGCGGCGGAACAAAAAGCGAGCAACTTTGTATTAGTCCTTTGCACCAATAAACTTGTCCAATTCTTATTGCCCTAAATTGCTACGCAGCTTGGCGATATCACGATGCGGAGGAATACCGAATAGTTTTTTATATTCCCTGCTGAAATAAGACGGATCATCGTAACCGACGCGAAAGCTGGCGATCGCCACGTCCATGTTTTCGCCGAGCATCAGACGGCGCGCTTCCTGAAGCCGTATTTGTTTCTGGAACTGCAAGGGACTCATTGCCGTAACAGACTTAAAATGTTGGTGAAAGCCTGACACGCTCATGCCGATCTCACGGGCTGTATCTTCGATTTTTAGCGGCTGATCGATGTTCTCGCGGATTTGCTTGACCACCCTGGAGATGCGCTGCGCGTCGCCTTCCGTAGCGATCAGCTGGCCCAGGCGTGCGCTCTGTTTTCCTTTTAAAAGCCGGTAGATGATCTCGCGGATGATGAGCGGCGCGAGAAACTTCATTTCGTCCGGCGTGTCAAATAGTTTCACCAATTTGACGACCGCTTCCAGCAAATCGGCATCAACCGGGCTGACATCCATCGCCTTGACTCCGGCACCGCTTTTTTTTGTTTCGATGCCGGATTCAATCATCACCGCAGCAACAAGTGCCGGATCGAGGTCTATCCGAAGATTCAAATAAGGTTTTTCCTCTGACGCTTCGACAACATTACTCATAATCGGCAAATCAAGCGTCGAGATTAAGTAATGACCGGAATCATAGTGAAATAATTCATCGTTCAAAAGCACATCCTTACTGCCCTGCGCGATGACGCAGAAGGCGGGTTTTAATACGGATACCTGACTCTCGGTCGGTTTCGACGATTGATATATGAAAATGCCCGGAAACACTTCCAAAAGGCTGTTTTCGGGAGCGAGACGAATCATTCTTTCGATCAACTCTTCCCGATTGATCTGCATCTTTCGCTTTTCAAATTCTGCTTCTCTTTGGTTCATAAATTTATCTTAAAGGCTTTGTTTCTCTTCAGCACATGACGCGGCGGATTTTTGGAGAATTGTCCGGTTTTTTTCGATGAACGTCCTCACGCTATCCGTTCTCACGCCCGCATAATTGAACTCATACAGCAAACGGTAGAAACGCTGCTGATAAAAACCAGATTGATATTTGGAGAAATTTCAGATTAATAGAGCAACAATTTCAATCTGTGAATCTAACAATGAAAAGGGGAGAAATTATATGAAATATATATTAATTTTAGGGATGATGACTCTCATGATCAGCGGGCAGGCTTACACACAAACAGAACAAAAAGGACAATCAGAAAAGGGAAAAGAAATGGAAAAAATAACACCAAACGCATATACAACTTTTAAGGTAAGCGATAACATTGCAATGTATAAGGTTACTTTTAAAAACCAATACAAAATGAATGTTGCGGGACATCTATTTATTCCCAAGAATTTAGATCAGAGTAAAAAACATTCGGCGATCATTGTTGGGCATCCTATGGGAGCTGTAAAAGAACAAAGTGCCAATGTGTATGCTGCAAATATGGCTCAACGAGGGTTTGTGACTTTATCTGTTGACTTGTCTTTCTGGGGTGAGAGTGAGGGCGAACCACGCAACGCTGTTGCGCCTGATATTTATGCTGAAGATTTCAGTGCAGCAGTTGACTTTCTTGGTACTCGTCCATTTGTTGACAGAAACCGAATCGGAATAATTGGAATTTGTGGTAGCGGAAGCTTTGTTATCAGTGCCGCTAAGATTGATCCGCGAATGAAAGCGATCGCAACTGTCAGCATGTACGATATGGGAGCAGCCAACCGAAATGCACTTAACCGTTCGCTGACCCTTGAGCAGAGAAAGAAAATCCAGGAGGAGGCTGCAAAGCAACGTTATGTAGAGTTTACCGATGGTGAAACCAAATACACCAGTGGGACTGTACATAAGTTAGATGAAAACACACCCCCTATCCAGCGTGAGTTTTATGATTTCTACCGTACACCGAGAGGTGAATACACGCCTAAAGGAGGATCGCCGGAACTCACAACGCACCCGACGCTAAGTAGTAACGTCAAGTTTATGAATTTTTATCCGTTTAATGACATAGAAACGATTTCCCCTCGTCCTATGCTTTTCATCACGGGTGATAAAGCTCACTCAAGAGAGTTTAGTGAGGATGCCTACAAACGTGCAGCCGAACCCAAAGAATTGTATATCATTCCGAAAGCAGGACACGTTGATTTATATGACAGAGTTGAGTTAATTCCCTTTGATAAACTCACGTCATTTTTTACCGAACATTTAAAGTAACGTGAGTTTGGGATAAGACCGAAGAATTATGACTGGGTTTAGACTAGTTCGCGGTGCGAAACCCAAAAGCCTTACAGTGATTGAGATAGGGAAAAATGTACTCAATCGCAAGGCAGACTTGAGGTGTTACGGAAAAGATATCACATTGACCGGGAGTTCAACA
>JAESGM010000225.1_pt1 | contig 101971 bp, 81 predicted proteins | sample 9269721 | NCBI WGS metagenome assembly JAESGM01 (sample SAMN15720920, study PRJNA650825) | algae metagenome | isolation source: Komarekiella atlantica HA4396-MV6 and co-occurring heterotrophs from... | place: USA: Theobald House, Kauai, HI | collected 2009-07-29 | reverse complement strand
ACAAGACCCTGGTCAGTATTATTTCGACGAATTAATGTATCAGCAGCGGTTTGTCATTGAACGAACCAACGCCTGGGCTGACAGCTATCGGACTTTGTTGGTCAGATACGATACATCTAATGCTTGTTGGACGGCCTGGCATTACCTGTTTGCCATCATTCAATGGTGTAAATTCTTAGACAAACTTTAAATCAGTTTAATAACAATCTTCTTGATAGTTCTTATTACAGGCTCGCCCAGAGTTCCTCTAAACGGTAGTTCTTGTCCCCGGGTAAGTAGCGGAAATCCAAAACAAAGTATTAGAAAATCTAAAATTATGTATAATCTCTTTCTCATAAGAATGATTTATCTCAGATAGTATAGAGTATGAATATGAAATTTTTATGATCTCTTGGACTAATTATGCTTCCTGCAAATATTAGCTTTTACAAATGAATGGTGCTTTAATAAACAACATGCAAGAAGTGCGCTATCCTAAAAGGTACTATTTTGAATTGAATTCGAAAGACATATAAAGTCATGATGTAGCCAGTTGGTAATCAGGAAACGTGTTCTGTTATCTTTCAATAATGGAACTGTTAGTATAAATCTAGCGTACTATTATTTTTTTCGTAACTATTCCCCGACCCGTCTTCAGTCGAATTGCATATAATCCCACCCCATGCTCCGATAAATCCAACTCCTCGCGAGAGGCAGGTTTTGCCACTCGGCAAGATACTATTTTCTGACCCAGGCTATTCAATACTTCCACTTCCTCTACGTTTACAGCCGCTTGGGAAAAGTCAATCTTAATTCGTCCGAGAGTAGGGTTCGGGTAGACGGTAATGCTACGACTCAGATTGGCGTTGGGCTTATTGCCGAGTACTAGCTCCTGCGCGGCAGTTGTTTTGCCGGCATCGGTTGTGATAGAAATCTGACCTACCTTTTCACCCGATGCTGGAGACGGAACCGTTACCACCAGCACCGTATCCGAAACCTGCACTACAGTAGCTGGGGTTTCGTTGATGTAAATCATAGTATTTTGCCCGGCTGCATCAAAGTTGTTGCCTTTGATGGTGATCGTTGCCGTACTGTTGGCATACGTATTCATAAACGTATCAATTACCGGCTTGTAAATAATCGTTAGGCGTTCATCCAGCCGAGCCGCTTGGATCGTTGAAACTGGCCCTGAAGTCACGGTTTGGCTCCGATTTGAAGCCGTATTTAAAGCTGGTTGAACTGCCTCTCAGCAAATACACGCCATCGGATGTCGGCAAGATAGCCGTTAAGCTATCTACTTTATTTCCGCCGTAACTCTTACTCTACAGCACATTTCCATTGGCATCGGTTTTGGTGATCAAATAATATTTCACCACATCTCCGTAATAGTCAACACCCGCAGAGGTAGTACCGCCGTAGCCGTTGTCTTTTGTATTAATCACAATGGCTAGAGTACAAGCTTCTGTTAAATCACGATTCCACAAAGCCTTCCCTTTGTCATTGATTCTTAGCAACTGGAATTTGAAGTAGTCGTTTTTTCCCAACAGAATAAAACTACCATCCGTACTTTCAATAACAGCACGTAGGCTGTCTGTTCCGGTTGCTCCTATGGTTGCATCCCAATCTTTTATAAGTTTTTGTGCAAAAGTAATCTTACTCAAAAAGTCCAAAATAAGTACGAGAATTAATGTTTGTATAGCGTAGTTTTTGCCCATAATCCTGCTGAATTTACAAAACAAAGGTCACCAAAAATAGTGGAGGCTCTGATACTTCTATCGTTTGTTTCTTACATCGTCAGTTTTTTCAAAATAGTATCTTTTAAAAACGCAAAACCCTGGCTACTCATTTGCATCCCCGCAAACCCCTGCTATCTTTGCCAGTCAACAAACGAATCACACCTGTATGCCAATTCACAAAATACTCATCGCCAACCGGGGCGAGATCGCCCTGCGCATCATTCGCTCGGCTAAGGAAATGGGCATTGCCACCGTTGCTGTTTATTCCGAAGCTGACCGGAAGGCATTGCACGTACGGGCGGCCGATGAAGCCTATTGTGTCGGGCCGCCGCCTTCGGCGCAGTCATACCTGCAAATGGAAAAGATCATTGAAGTGGCCAAACAAAGCGGTGCCGATGCCATTCATCCGGGATATGGATTTTTGTCCGAGAATGCCAGGTTTGCCCAATTGGTCGAAGACAACGGACTGATTTTCATCGGTCCGTCGCCGGAGTCGATTGAGATCATGGGAAACAAGCTGGCGGCCAAAAACGCCGTGGCTAAATACGACATTCCCATGGTGCCTGGCATACCATCGGCAGTGAGTGATGTGAAAATTGCCATCGAGCAAGCGGCCCGGATCGGCTATCCGGTGCTGATCAAAGCCAGTGCGGGCGGAGGAGGAAAAGGGATGCGTTTGGTCGAGGAAGAATCGCAACTGGAAGAGCAGATGCAACGTGCCATTTCCGAAGCCACGGCTGCTTTTGGTGACGGCTCGGTTTTCATCGAGAAATACATCACTTCGCCCAAACACATTGAGATTCAGGTGCTGGGCGACAAACACGGCAACATCGTACATTTGTTTGAACGTGAGTGTTCCATTCAGCGGCGCCACCAGAAAGTGATTGAAGAAGCTCCCTCGGCCGTATTGACATCCGAAGTGCGCGAAAAGATGGGGCAGGCAGCGGTATTTGCCGCCAAAGCCTGTAACTATTACGGTGCCGGAACGGTCGAGTTTGTGGTGGACAAAAAACTGAACTTCTACTTTCTGGAAATGAATACCCGCTTGCAGGTAGAGCATCCGGTGAGTGAGCAGATTACAGGAGTAGATCTGGTAAAAGAGCAGATCAAGGTAGCGGCAGGGGAAAAGCTTTCATTTGCGCAGGAAGATCTGAAGATTCAGGGACATGCCGTGGAGGTGCGGGTGTATGCCGAAGATCCCAAAAATAACTTTTTGCCTGACATTGGCCAGCTGACTACCTATGTAAGGCCGCAGGGAGCCGGGGTGCGGGTAGACGACGGCTTTGAACAAGGCATGAGCATTCCAATTTACTACGACCCGATGATTGCCAAGCTGATTGCCTTTGGCAAGGACCGTACCGAGGCGATTGAACGTATGAAACGGGCCATTGCCGAATACCAGATTACCGGCATCGAAACCACGCTGGGCTTTTGCCAGTTTGTGTTGCAGCACCCGGCTTTTCTGGACGGCAGCTTTGATACCAACTTTGTGAACAAATACTTTACACCCGAAGTGCTGCAAACGGCAACCATGCCTGCCGAAGCGGAAGTCGCCGCATTGCTGGCTACCCACTTGGTCAAAACAAAACACGTCGCCAAAACCGAAACTGCTTCTGCACAACCGGCACGCAGCCGATGGAAGCAAAATCGGTTAGGATAACGTGAGCTATGGGGTATAGTGCGCATAAAGTATTGATTTTCAGAACTTAAAGCGATGTGCAAAGCACGAGCCTGTATAAAGGAGCGTGAGCCTCTTTGCCCAACGAGGGGCGGGCTGGCCTTGCGGGGTGAAGCATTAGCTTCGCTGAAACGTAAGTTCGGTGAAACCAAACGTAAGTTCGACGAAGTCAATCTTCGATTTGGGCAAAGTGCCCTGTTTGCCATCGCACAAGGCTGGCTCTCAAACCCACGTTTAAGCCCTTCCGCACAAATCTGGCCCAAAAACTCTCGTTTTTGTCCTGGGCAAGCAAAAAGTAACAGGTGCTACAAACAAAGAAACCATTGGACTAGCAAATCCATAGTTCACGTTTAGGATAAGGTTGTCTTTATAAATCATCACATAGAACCGAGCTTTGGTAGTTAACTTCCGAAGCTCGGTTCTATTTTTATGGCCAGAAATACTATATCTCCAATGTCAAAAACCTGGTCCCGCAGGAGAAAGAAATGGTTGGCAACTATGGAATTTTAAATTTTTTAGCAATGGGAGACGTATTGATAAAAAATTTTACTTGTATGCGGATAATTCTCCCTCCGGCTTTTAATTAAACCAGAGAAAATAGTAACTTTCCGCACGTAAATTCACTTTTCCATCCTTACTTATTTTATTCATTAGTCCCATTGTATGATGAAATTTTCACTTGTAAATTTTCGTCGGCTAGGGATCTGTGTGTGTGCACTGGCACTTTCCGGAGCGGTCACAGCGCAAACACAGATACCCATGACGGCGGTTTCCCTGGATGATCTGAGTAGTTTCAAGCCTACGGGCAGCAACTGGCAGATTGTGTCTGATGCTTCGGCCGATCTGAACCAGGATAACGTACTGAAAACCTCGAAAGGAAAAGGCGTGCTGGCCAATACGCCCGACCAGAAAAACAAAGCGGAACTGGTCTTTGGCTTCGAGCATTCGGACATAGATCTGGATCTGGAGTTTATGATGGCCCGCGGATCGAACTCGGGCATTTACCTGCAAGGCCGCTATGAACTGCAACTGCTCGACAGCTGGGGCAAGAAAAACCCCGCTTATTTCGATTGTGGCGGCATTTACGAACGTTGGGACGATTCCAAACCCGAAGGACAGAAAGGCTATCAGGGCGTACCTCCACGGATGAACGCCAGCTATGCACCCGGTCTGTGGCAGCACCTGGAAATTTCGTTTCAGGCGCCCCGCTTTGATGGCTCGGGCAACAAGATTTCCAATGCCAAGTTTTTACGGGTGGTGCTCAATGGGGTTGTGATTCACGAAAACGTGGAAGTGACCGGACCCACGCGCGGTGCGGCCTTCCCGGACGAAAAAGCACCTGGACCTATCCTGATTCAGGGAGATCATGGCCCGGTGGCATTTCGCAACATCCGTTACCGGAGCTACAGCAAGCCCGTTCCTGCGATTTCGGATCTGACTTACAGTTATTACAAAGGCGAATTCAGCAGCGATACGCTGAAGCCGGATATGAAATTCAAAGTAACCCGCAGCGGCAAAGCGACTGACCTGACCGTAGAAAACGCGCCGGTCAGCAATAATTATGTACTGAAACAGACGGGCAAGCTAGCCATTACCACTCCCGGCAAATACACCTTTTATTCGCAAACCAGCGGAATGAACCTGCTCAAAATTGACGGCAACATCGTCATTCCGTTTGTGTGGGCTACAGCCTGGGATGCCCGCCAGGCAACCGTCGATTTAACGGCTGGCGAACATACGTTTGAAGTGCTGGTGGCGAAGGCCGATTCATGGCTGCGTCCGGCACTGGGCTTGTTTGTGGAAGGTCCCGAAGTGCGTAAGGCTCCCTTGCATACGCTGAGTTCATTGCCATTGGATGCGCCGGTCAATCCGATTCTGATTACCGCCGACGGCGAACCCAAAGTAGTGCGTTGCTTCATTGACTTTTCCAAAGATGGCAAAGCTAAACGCATTACCCATGCGGCTTCCATCGGTAGTCCGGAAGGCGCCAACTTCACCATGGATCTGAACAACGGCGCACTGGTGCAATGCTGGCGCGGCGGCTTTTTAAATGCCACACCGATGTGGCATGACCGGGGCGATGGACACTCCGATCCGGTGGGTAGTGTGCTCAAACTCAGCGCTGCCCCTGATTTTGCGGTATTGGCTTCAAACAATGCGGCATGGCCTGATACACTGGCCAGTGCAGCCGGTTACCGCATGCGGGGTTATGAGTTGGATGGCGCCGGTTTTCCCACTTTCAAGTATACTATTTTCGGAGCGCAGGTCGAAGACCTAACCCGTCCCGAAGACAATGGCAAACGCCTGACCCGCAGTCTGAAAGTATCCGGCCCGGCGCAAAACCTGTATTGCCGCGTGGCCGAAGGAAAAGACATTGTCGCCCAGGCTGATGGCATGTATGTAGTCGACAGCAAGTCCTTTTACGTGAAGATCAACAATGCGGCAGGGATCAAGCCGCTGGTGCGTACGGTCAATAACCGCCAGGAACTGCTGTTGCCGGTTTCCAACGGAAGTCAGGTAAGCTATTCGATCATCTGGTAAAGGAGCCTCCCCCAACCCCCTCCCGTGGAGGGGGCTTTTAACGATACATTTCCAGTTAAATTCTTTGATATGAAACAGATACTCAAACAAGTCCTCGGGTGGTCGGCAGCTATTTTGCTACCGCTGAGTGTGCAGGCGCAGGAATCGCCGAAGGAAGAAGATTTCTACAAAATTGCCACTATTCCTGTGCCGGAAGGCATTCTGCTGGAGGTAGGCGGGGTGACTACGATGCCCAATGGCGATGTGGCCGTATCCACGCGCCGGGGTGACGTGTGGGTGGTCAAAAATCCGTACATGATCAATGGCGCGTATCCGTCGTTTACCCGTTTTGCCAGCGGTCTGCACGAGATCCTCGGCTTGGCTTACAAAGACGGTTCGCTGTATTGTGCCCAGCGCGGCGAACTCACCAAGTTAACCGACAAGAACGGCGATGGCAAAGCCGACAGCTACGAAACTGTATATGCGTGGCCGTTGTCGGGACATTACCACGAGTATAGCTTCGGACCCAAGATTGCGCCGGATGGCTCGTTTTTCGTAACGGCCAACGTTGCCTTTGGTGACGAAGAATGGTGGCGTGGCGAAAGCCGGGTACCCTGGAGAGGCTGGACCATGCGCATCACGCCTGATGGCAAAATGGAGCCCTGGGCTACAGGCATGCGTTCCCCGGCGGGCATCGGGATGATTAACGGCGAGTTTTTTTACGCTGACAACCAAGGTGACTGGATGGGGTCGGGTGGTGTATGGCACGTAGAGAAGGGTGATTTTACCGGACACCCAGCTGGTCTACGCTGGGCAAAGCTTACCCAGTCAAACGAACTGACCGACAAGCCGGTAACGCTGACTACTGAACAATTGTACGCCAAGGTTGACCCGCGTTTTGTGCGCCAAAATGGTCGGGCCGTCAAGCCTGAAAACAACCGGGAAGGGAAGGAGCAGCCGTTGTTTTCGTTCAAAAAAGACTTTCCGGGAATAAAAACGCCTGCTGTTTGGTTACCCCACGGCATTCTGGGGATTTCCAACTCGGAAATCATTACCGACGAGACACAGGGGAAATTCGGTCCGTTTGCCGGTCAGTTGCTGGTTGGCGACCAAGGCCAGAGCAAGATCATGCGGGTATTTCTCGAAAAGGTGAATGGCCAGTACCAGGGTGCTGCGTTTGATTTTCGCAGTGGTTTCCAATCGGGTGTGTTGCGCATGGCCTGGGGCAAGGACGGCTCGTTGTTTGTGGGTGAAACCAACCGCGGCTGGGGCTCGGCCGGAGACGCCAACCAGGGATTGCAGCGCCTGATCTGGAATGGCAAACTTCCATTTGAAATGAAAGCCGTGCGTGCCATGCCCGACGGATTTGAAGTTGAGTTTACCATGCCGGTAGACAAGGCCTCGGCAGAAGACCTGTCCTCCTACCAGGTGCGCAGCTTTACCTACAAATATTATCCGGTATACGGCAGCCCGACCATTAACGAGCAGGCCTGCAAGGTGAGAGGCGTGAAAGTAAGCGAAGATGGCCTGAAGGCCCGCATCGTGGTGGACGGACTGCGCGAATATTACGTGCATGAACTGCTTTTGGATGGTGTGCGGTCCCGCGAACGGTCTTGGTCGCTGGTGCACCCGACAGCTTACTATACGCTGAACAACATTCCGGCGGGTGAAAAGCTGACGATTGCCGAGCCTGCCAAAGCAGCTACTTCGCCCAAAGCTCCGGCTACCAAAGCACCAGCCAAAACAGCTCCGCAAAATAGTGCCAAAAAAGAGGTGAAAACCCCGGCTGCGGTGCTTACGACAGAAGAGATCATGCCGCTCTTGCGCAAACATACCTGTCTGGCCTGTCATGCTCCGGACAAGCGGGTGGTAGGTCCGTCGTACGCGGATGTGGCCAAGCGGAAATATTCCAACGAGAAAATTGTGGATCTGATCTACAATCCCAAGCCGGAAAACTGGCCGGGCTATGCCACTCCCATGGCACCCATGCCGCAAGTGCCCAAGGCCGATGCGTTGAAGATTGCCGCCTGGATTAACTCACTGGACAAACCGGCTGCCAAAGACGATAAGCCGAAAACTAATCCGTAAAAGAATCGAAATGGAATGCAAAACCCCGTGGCAGAATGCCCGGGGTTTTTGCTTCTGTGGCGATACTATTTGGGAAAAATAGAAGTCTTTTGTAATGAATATTTTGACCGGAATGTTATCGGTGGTAGCGATTTATGTCGGGCTCAATTCGATATTTAACATTTTTTCAGCTTCTTTTTTGTCAATCCAATAATCTTATCTGTTTTCCAGTCATTAGTTGCAGCCAGAGATAGATAGAAAGTAAAACAGTCCGTAGCTGCTACAAAATATCCCATCAAACTTCCTCTGCCGTTTGTCAAGGTGTTTCCACTGAACCAAATGAATAACCCATTGTCCGAAAAGTCAGTAATGTTTCTTTTTATATTGCTGGAACTTTCCTGAAAAACATGTAGCGGTTTGGTAATCAAAGCTTTCTCATACTCGCTTTCTATCTTTTTGTAGATATCGCATGACTCTACTCGATTAGGATGAAAAGGAGGAACTGTTGGTTCATCTTTCCAAATGGATATTTCATGCATTAGTGTGCCGGAAAATTTTACCCATTTGTTATCAAACCAATTGTCAATGCGAGTAATGTAAACATCTGAGGGAGACCAAATTTCAATCCTGTCTCGAATGATTTTTACAATGTTCTTAATGTAACCGGGGTGGTCGTTTATGTAAGTTGAAATATCTATCATAATGTCTTTCCGAGATTTTCTGAATGAAGGTTTTATTCTGAAAAGATACTATTTTTTTTCACTAAAAGAACTTCGCGGAAACTTACTGATTCTTCCGCCGGACGAATGCTGAATTGGTTTGATATAACACTATAATGGAAAATCCTGACATTTTTCATAATGACTTGTGGTTACAACGAATGTAATAACTATAGTTCTAGATAAGGTTCAGGAACAAGAAACAAATGCTTTTGAAAAGCGTGATTCCACTAAAATGTATCATTGATTTAATACGTAAATTATCTAATGAGTAAAAATAAAACTTGTTTCCATTGCTTTTTAGATTGGTAAGGATTTGTTTTATAGTTAGTTAACTTTTTGTGAGAATTGCCGTTGAAAAACACCGGATAGCTGTTGCGGTGAAAACAAATGTGTAGACAAATAGTTGAAAATTTGTTTTGTTCACCCTCCTTTGAACTTTACGTATGAAACGATACTACTGCCACTTACTTTTTGCTCTCGGATTAATGGTCAACTTACTGGTGCCGATGGCATTGCCCGCCCAGCACCTGCAACCTGGCTTCGATAAAGCAGAGTACATTGAGTTAATGAAACTTTCCGCCCGGTTTGGTGATTCGTCCTATACACAGGCGATACCCGCGCCGCAACAGTACCAGTTTGTGTACCGGTCGCCGGTGGTAGGTTTGGACAATCGCTGGGATTTATGGACGCACATGACCAAACCCATTGCCGTGATCAGCCTCCGGGGTACGACGCAGAACAGTGTAAGCTGGCTCGCTAATTTTTATTCCGCCATGGTGCCTGCCAAAGGTGAGTTACAACTCTCAGAAAAAGAAAAGTTTACGTATCAGCTTGCCACTGATCCGAAGGCCGCTGTACACGTGGGCTGGTTGGTGAGCACCGCCTTTCTGTCCAAAGACATCCTGCCCAAGCTCGATTCCTGTTACAAAAAAGGCATCAAGGATATGATCATCATGGGGCATAGCCAGGGTGGCGCCATTGCCTATCTGTTGACGGCGTATTTGTATAACCTGCAAAAACTGAAGCAGCTGCCTGCCGACATTCGTTTCAAAACCTATTGCAGTGCCGGTCCCAAGCCCGGAAATCTGTTTTTTGCCTACGAATACGAAGCCATGACCCAGGCCGGCTGGGCATACAACGTCGTCAATGCGGCCGACTGGGTGCCCGAAGTGCCGTTTTCGGTGCAAACCCTCAACGACTTCAATAAAACCAACCCGTTTGTCAATGCCAAAGGGCTGATCCGTAAGCAGAAGTTTACCCAGCGACTGGTACTCAATTATGTGTATAACAACCTTAGCAAACCGGCTCTGAAGGCCCAGAAACGTTACCAGAAATACCTGGGCCGCCTGGCCTCCAAAACGGTACGTAAAAATCTGAATGGCTACCTGTCGCCCGAATATTACAACAGCAACAACTACGTGCGTACCGGAAATTTCATTGTGCTCACGCCCGACGAATCCTACTACCAGAAATACCCGGATAACGACACGCAGGTATTTGTGCACCACCTGCACCCGCCGTACCTGTACCTGACGGATAAGCTTTCGTTTGCGCATGCACCACCGCTGAGCCAGGCGACCCCTGGGTTGCAGGGATCGTGGGAACTGACGTATATTTCCGGACCCAAAATTGCGTTTGAGGAATTGTATCCGAATAAAAAACCAACCATTGTCTTTGATGCGGCCACGCAAAAAGTGATGGGAACTACCAGCTGCAACAGCTTCAATGGCCCATACACCACGGACGGACAAAAGCTTAGCTTTCCGGAGCCGCTGGTGATGACGCGTATGTTCTGCGATGGCCAGGGCGAACCGCTGTTTGTCGAAACGCTGAAAAAAGTAACAGGTTATGCCCTTACCGATGACAAAACCCTGACCCTGCTGGCCGGTGACATCGCCGTCATGCGTTTGGTAAAAAAATAATAACATTCTGGTGTGATTTTTTCTCCTGGAAAAGATACTATTTTGCAGCCTAACTGCGGAAGCATGAGCGTAAAGGTTCACTACTTCAACACTCAGCGCAGTAGTCGCACGAGCCCTTTTTTTCGGTTCGTGTCCCCTGGTCTGTGTCAGAGAAAGGAGAACAATCAAAAAAAAATACGATTGGGCATGACAATTATCGAAAAAACCAAACAAATGATTTGTGAGAATGCCGGGAAACAGAGTTCGAATTGGGACACCTATGACTATGAAGCAGATATACTTAATTGTGAATTTGTGTGCCTCAACTCAGATGCGTTCGGAAAAATAATCTTAATGTTTGATCAGGTGGTTACTCACCCACGAGAAATTAATTATGAGGGATTTTCTTACAAGAAGATTCTGACTATTGCAGTGGACAGGCAAAAGGAAATCAATGACGACAGTCTTTGTACTTCATTGGTTGTTCCTTTTCTGGTTCGTGAGATTTTTTCGGCCATTGATTTGAATCGCATTCAACTGATTCGGAGAGACCTGGCATATTTCCTGATCAGGGGAGAAGAGGAAGCAAACCTGACACACTATATCTGCGAACGGTTTGCAGCCTTTGACAAAGAAGCATTGCTGGAGTTTGTAGTGGAAAATAAACCTCCTGTTGATTTGTTAGCTATTCTCAATGATGATGTAGAAGAGTAAACCCAAGGTAAGCATGTGTACCGAATCAAAATCAAATATCCTTCTATCTTCAGTCTTTTAAGTATACTAACTAACCGATGAAAATACACCTGTTCGGAGCCTCGGGCTCGGGCGTCAGTACACTGGGCAAACAACTGGAACAGACCTTAGAGGTACCTTTTCTGGATACCGATACCTACTTCTGGGAAGAATCTGCGATACCGTTTACCGTCAGGCGTGATCCGCCGCTGCGCAATGCCATGCTCAAAGCAGACGTAGCCAGGCAGAGCCGCTGGATCATTGGCGGCTCACTGGTAAGCTGGGGCGACGAATGGTTGTCGGCTTTTGATCTGGCGGTGTTTCTCTGGATTCCAAATGAATTACGCATGCAGCGACTCAAAGCCCGTGAATACGAGCGGTATGGCGATGTGATTTTTACCGATGCGCGTCGCCATGAAAAATACAATGCGTTTATGGAATGGGCCGCGGGTTACGAGGATGCGTCATTCCAGGGTCGTTCGCTGCACATACACGAAGCCTGGATGGCAAAGCTCACCTGTCCGGTGCTGGAACTGCGCGGCGATATGACCGTAGCGGAACGGGAGAAAAAAGTGGTGGAAAAAATACGATTGCTCCCATGCGGAGTGGAAGAGAACAAAACCGCCTTGCTTCCCGGGAAAGGATAGTGTTCTGAAACGCTTGCCGGTGAGTAGCCGCTTTCCCAGCTTGCCGTTTGACCTGCCTAGGGACAGATAGATACAAAAAACTTAATTTCGAATCGTTTCACTGGTTCCTATGTTTATGAGATACTCTTTTGGTGTTATTGCTCTGGCGATGAGTACTTGGGTTGCATGTACCGGCAACTCCGACCAGACCGAAAATCGTGTAGATACTAGCACTGCTGCACCCACCTTGCCTCTGGCTCCGGCATGTTACGCGTATGAAACACCCACCGACAGCATCTGGCTGCATTTGACTACCCAGGGCGACGCCGTTGCCGGCGAATTGGACTACAGGCTCGCTGAAAAAGATGCCAATACCGGCACCATTCGCGGCCAGATGAAAGGCGACACATTGTTTGCCGAATATACGTTCCAGTCCGAAGGTATGGAATCGGTCAGTGAAGTGGTGTTTCTGAAGAAAGGCGATACCTGGGTAGAGGGCTACGGCGATGTGGAGGAAAAGAACGGGAAGATGGTATTTAAACCAAACGCAACGTTGACATTCGACAACAAGATCCTGCTCACCAAGGTGGCTTGTCAATAGGGCAGTTTTGGCTTTCTCAATCCTATTATTTTTGTAAACCATGAAGCCCGCCGGACCACTTTTTACGGTAGATTTATTTTCAGTTCTTGACCAGAAACTGATGGAAGTACTCAAATCGTTATCCGAAGAGGACTGGAGCCGACAGACGTCTGCACCGCTCTGGACGGTGAAAGATATAGCCGCGCATCTGTTGGATGGCAACGTGCGCAACCTCTCCATTGGAAGAGACGGCTACTGGGGCGTCCGGGCCGAAAACATTGATTCGTACCAAAGTCTGGTTCAGTTTCTGAACCAGCTCAACCATACCTGGGTGACGGCCCTACAGCGGATGAGCCCTGTCTTGCTGATCGAGCTGCTCGCAACGACCGGCAAACAATACGCAGACTACCTGCAAACGCTGGACCCGTATGCCGATGCCATTTTTTCCGTCGCATGGGCCGGTGAAGACACTTCGCCCAACTGGTTCCATATCGCTCGCGAATACACCGAAAAGTGGCACCACCAGCAGCAAATCCGGCTGGCGGTGGGGAAGGAGGCTGCTTTGCTTACCAAAGAACTGTATTATCCATGCCTGGATACGTTTATGCGCGCCTTGCCGCACCACTACCAGTCTGTAGAAGCCAACGAGAATACCGTTATCTGTTTTGTCGTTTCCGGTGACATCGGCCAGTGGCATTTATTGCGGACAAATAGCCGCTGGGAATTGTTTCATGGCTGTGATTTGCCTGTCACCTGCCATGTGGAAATAGACGCGGCTATTGCCTGGCGTATGTTTACCAAAGGGATTTCCAAAGAGCTTGCCCGAAAACAGGTACAGGTGACAGGAAAGGCAGAACTGGGCGAAAGAATCCTTGATATGCTCGCCGTCATGGCCTGACAGCGGTTTTGGGTTTTGAAAGCATACTATTTTGGGTTGTGGTTTTTCTGTATCCGGTAGAAAATAGTATCTTCCCTGCTTATTAAAACCCGTCCGCAATTTTCTGTGTCCTCATCCCAATCAACTAACGCCTCGGATACCTGCCTGAACTGCCAGGCACCACTGTCTGGTGAGAAAAAATTTTGCTCTTCCTGCGGGCAGGAAAATACCCGTACCAATGTTCCTTTTTCGGTATTGCTGGCCGAGGTGGTGGAAAACTTTTTCAATTTTGATTCCCGGTTGTTCCGTACACTGAAGGTACTGGTGCGGTATCCCGGCAGGCTGACGGCTGATTTCAATTCGGGCAAGCGAGCCTGTTACGTGTCTCCGCTCCGGCTGTATATTTCGATGAGCGTTTTGTTTTTTCTTGTCTTGTCCATCAATCAGGAGCGGGAATTCCGGCGGTTATCGATAAACAAACAGATGGATCAGCAAAAATCCAAAAATGGGAAAATTACGATTGGTCTTGTCTCCCGATCGTACGTCCTGACGGTTGAGGAGTTGAAGAAGATTCCGGATCTGACAGATGCTCAGTTGGATTCGCTGATTATTGCAAAGAACGGAAAACCCGAATGGTTGACTCGGGTGATGTTTCGCCAGGTTCCCAAATTGATAACGGACGATGGCACGGCCCGCTTTTCTGAAAAGCTGGTCAGCAATGTTTCGGTAGGCATGTTTTTGCTGATGCCGTTTTTTGGCGGATTGCTGACTTTGTTTTTCCGCAAATCGGCTCCTTTTTATGTGCAGCATCTGATCCACTCCATTCATTTGCACGCCGCCTTTTTTCTTTTCTTCTTCATTGTGGAATGTATTACATGGCTGACGGACTATTCGGTGGTCGGTATAGTCCTGTTCTTTGGGCTGATCTATATCTGGTTTAGCTTACGTAGGGTGTATCAGCAGTCGTGGATCAAGACCACCTGGAAACTGTTGTTGCTTGCCCTGTTGCAACTGCTCATGATTGGTGCCTTTATGGTGGTCCTTGCTTTTGTGAGTATACTCAACCTGTAATCGCTGTCGTTCTAGGTAAACCTTCAGCGTAGCGAAAGGCAGAAAAATAGTAGGGCTGCCAAAACCAAAACCTCCCGTTTAGTTATCCTCCTTTTTTTGCAACAACTGAATGGTATTGCGGCCCAGGCGTACCATGTTTTTTTGCTCCATGGTGCGTAGCAAACGACTCACGGCTTCCCGGTGTGTGTGCAGTTCGTCGGCAATCTGCTGGTGCGTGACCGACAGTGTCTGGGTGTTCAGCGACAGAGCCCGCTGGTGCAGGTAATGCCAGATCTGAGTGTCCAGATGGCTGAAGGCAACTAGGTCTATCACCTGAATCAACTCCGAAAAACGGTTGCTGTACGTGTTGTTGACAAACGCTTTCCACTCGGGGTATTTAAACCATTCTTCGATCACCTTCACCGGAATCTGCAATACTTCGGTGTCATCTTCGGCAATGGCTTTGACCATGCTTTGACGGCCTGCCTGGCAGCAATTGATGGCCATGGCGCAGATTTGCCCTGGAAACAGGTGATACAGGAAAATTTCACGGCCCTCTCCATCTTCGCGGATGATGCGCAGCACACCGCTTTGCACCAGCGGCACAAACGGAATGTCATCGCCGGGATGAATCAGTACGGCGTCTCGTTTGACGGTACGCACGCGGGCATGTTGCTGGATTTCGGCAATCAGGCGCGTATCGGTAAAAATGGAAAGGTGCATAAAAGACGGTTTGACGGAATGCAGCTTTTCGTCGTTCAAATTTTCTGAAAAAAATACGCTTATCCAACAAATGTTCCCAACAAGTCGTGTGGCCTTGTGCAACTTTGTGGTGTTCCCTGCTTCAGACGCCTCTGAAGCAGAGGATTATACGAAACAAAAGCAACGATAAACTACAAAAACGTATGGAAAATCTTAAAGAATTGGTCAAAACCGGCAAGGCTACCGTAGTCGATGTACGCACTTTTCAGGAGTTCAGTGGTGGACACGTGGCAGGCAGTGTCAATATTCCGTTACAGGAAATTGCCCAGCGACTGGACGACTTTCGGTCCATGAAAAACGTGGTGGTGTGCTGCGCTTCCGGCAACCGCAGCGGCCAGGCGGCCCGTTTTCTGCAACAACACGGCATTGCCGTTCAGAATGGCGGCTCGTGGCTTACCATTAATGCCTTCCTGAACAACTGATTGGCCCATGCCGGGTTTTTCACTTTTGAAATATACTATTTTTCCAGCCTGTAAACTATACCAGAACACATGATACAATTTTTGAAAACATTGCTGGGCATTGGACCCAAAGTGGACCTTGGTGCGCTGGTCAGCAACGGCGCTATGGTTGTGGATGTCCGCACAAAAGCCGAATACCAGTCAGGTCATCTGAAAGGGACGCTCAACATTCCGTTGGACGCATTGCCGAACCAACTGGGCAAACTTAGCAAAGACAAAGCCATCATTACCTGTTGTGCATCGGGTATGCGCAGTTCGGCGGCCAAAAACATACTGAAATCCAACGGGTTTACGCAGGTATACAACGGTGGCCCGTGGACCAGTCTGCGTAATTATTTTTGATGCGTACGTCAGCCCTTGTTTTTCAAGCTGTGGTGTCAGTGGTACAGGATACGCAGAAAAAATAGTATCTTTGCCCCTTTCAAAACCGACATTAACCGATTCTATCGTATGAAATTAGTTCGCATTGCTTGGATTCTCCTCTGGTGTATTGGTCTTTTTTCCTGCAAACAATCGTCCCAGCAACAGGGCCAGACCGCAAACGAACTGCTGCCGGCTGAGGCCTTTCAGCAGCAATTGCAAAAAGCACAAGCACCGCAACTGATTGATGTGCGTACGCCCGAAGAATTTGCCACCGGGCATATTGCTGGCGCAGTAAATATGGATTACAACTCGGATGATTTTGAGGCGCAGATTGCCAAGCTGGATAAGTCACAGCCAGTGTTTGTGTATTGCCTGTCGGGAGGACGTAGCGGCTCGGCAGCAGCCCTGATGCAGGAATTGGGTTTTGCCAAAGTATATGGATTAGACAAAGGAATGATGGCGTGGCGGCAGGCCAATCTGCCCGTGGAAACGGCTGATACACAAGCGGAACCAGCAGCAGGCATGAGCATGGAAGAGTTTACCAAACAAGTGACCCGCGACAAACTGGTGCTGGTCGATTACAACGCCGTCTGGTGTGGCCCTTGCAAAAAAATGCTGCCGGTCTTAAAGAAACTGGAGGAGGCCAACAAAGACAAGCTGGTACTTTTCCCGGTGGATGCCGACGAAAATCCGGATCTGATCAAACACAAGCAAATTGAAGGCATTCCCCATCTGGAATTATACCGCCAGGGCAAACTGGTGTGGACCTACACGGGCTTTGTCAGCGAACAGGATCTGCTGACCAGTATCCAGCCGAATTTGTAACGTTCCGTCAGCTGAAGCAGACGGCAAAACGTTGAAAGTCGGTTAAAACCGACTCAAAATCAATCCCTTTCAAGGGATTTTCCACGTTTTGCCTGCCGGAGGGCAGGGGTTGGCAGACAGGCCGTCAGCCTCAGCTGACGGCGCCTCAAACAAAAAGCCCTGTCTGTGGAAGGCAGGGCTTTTTGTTATTCAGAAGATACTATTTTCAGATAGAAACGGGTACAGACAAGCTGGTTTGATCCCATTCAATCTTCAATTCCTTGTCGGTTGGGGTGATCGTCAGTTTTTCCACCGCCGTCGACAGTTTTTTGGCCGGAACTTTCACTTCCAACACATTCTTGTCTTTGTATTTGTCGTATTCAAAAGCCCCAAACTGTCCCAACTGACTGTTCAGCAGGATGGTCCACTCTTTTTCGTCCGGAATGGTGAAAAGCGTATACGTGCCTGCTTTTACTGGACGGCCGCCAAACTTCACGTCTTTGGTAAAGGTAATTTCAGTAGCCTGATTGGCTCCGGTGCGCCATACTTTTCCGAAAGGCTCAATCCCCTCAGGACCGAAGATCACCCGTCCGCGTTTGGAGGGCTGCCCGTAGGCTACTTTCATGAACTTGCTTTCCGCATTGATGCGCGGACTTTTGGGGGAATTTTGCGCAAATACGACTGCGGATGCCAGTGTGAAGAGAAATGCAAACAAAAGTGATTTTTTCATACGTACGTAATAGTTAAAGGGTTGTTTTTTGCGGATTGTTGCACAAGTATTGTACCAATTGTATTGGCGCTGCAGAAGACCGCCTCAGAAAATAATATATTCTGACAGGAAAAAATCCTGAACGGACTGGAATCCTGCTCCCAATACGCAGGCGCGCAACTTGCGTTAATGAGACAATATAATCAAAGAAAAAAAGGATGAACGGTTGTATTACCGGGCAGACATCACCGGATCGTCCAGTTCGATGCGTAGCCCGTCATATCCCAAACGAATAAACGGCGGAAGTGTTTTGTTAATCACCGAATGCAGGCCCATCCGGTGGCTGATGTGCGTAAGGTACGCTTGTTCGGGAGCCAGTTCGGTCAGGATGGCGACGGCTTCGCTCAATGTAAAATGCGACAGATGCGGCTCGTGCTGAAGGGCGTCAAATACAATCACTTTGGAGCCTTTCAATTTCTGGAATTCACTTTCCGGAATCTGGTTGGCGTCGGTTATGTACGAAAAATCTCCAATGCGGAAGCCGAGTACCGGCAATTTGTAATGAATGACTTCAATGGGGATGATGGGCAGACCGTTAATGGTAAATGGCTCTCTGTCAATTTCATGCAAAACAATTTGCGGAATGCCCGGATACTTGTGTTCAGCAAAGGCATAGGCAAAGTCCCTTTCCAGAATATCCAGTACCTGGCGGCGGCCATACACTGGCATGTCGCGGTTCTGGCGGAAGTTATACGCCCGGATGTCGTCCAGGCCGGCGGTATGGTCTTTGTGTTCGTGGGTAAACAAAACGGCATCCAGGGTATGGACGCGTTCACGCAGCATTTGTTGCCGGAAGTCAGGTCCGGTGTCAATCACGAGGCTGACGTCGTTGGCTTGTACGTGCACGGATGTTCGCAGCCGTTTGTCGCGGAAATCTACCGAGCGGCACACTTCACAAGTGCAGCCAATTACCGGAACGCCCTGCGAAGTACCCGTACCTAACAACGTAACCCACATAGATTCAATGACTGGTTGCTGAATGGTTCAAATAGTATGTTTTCAGATGGCAAAACCCCCAGCCATTCAGCCATTTGCCTGTTTTTCTTCCTGTCTTAGTTCAGCAAAAAGTTTTTTGCTTTTGTCGGTCATTTTTTCAGTACTGAGTTCCAGCGAGCGGAGAATGTCAATGACACTGTTGATGCGGCCTTCCAGTGGCAGAAACTTGTTCACTACTACCACTTTGGTGTCTTTCAGCACGCACCAACCGGTTTTGAAATTGCCTTTTTCGTACCGGAGTATGTAATCCGATTCTGCAAAAATATCTTCGATTTTGGACAGAAACTGAGGGGTATACTTCATAAACGCAGCGATAAGAAAACAGGAGCAAAAGGACAGGTCAATCCTGTCTTTTTACTCCTGTTTTCTGTTTTTAACGTGTCAGGCTCTTGACTACATCCACCAACTGGTCAAAGTTAAGTGGTTTGGGCAGGTATTCGTTGATACCCACGGCCTTGAACTCTTCCATGGTGTAGTTTTTGGCATTGCCGGTAATGGCTATGATCGGGATCTGTGATTTGACCGGATCGGGCAGGGCACGCACTTGTCTGGCGCACTCCATGCCATCCATGATCGGCATGTTGATATCCAGCAGTATAATGTCAAAATTATCTTTATCCAATGCATCGAGCACTTGCTCGCCATTTTTAACCGACGAAATAATGCAGCCCTGCTGTTCCAGAATCTTCTTCGTCAGGTTTTGTATGACCGAACTGTCTTCGGCAATGAGTACTTTTTTGGTTTCAGCCATTTTTTCAAATAAAATTAAAAATGATGGTATAGAAAAAAATGGAGGTTTTGGCTCAGACAATCCTATTGTTTTTCTGGGGTTTCCGCAACTGGATCAGCCAATATCTCTTTGTATGATTGCTCAAATATCTTGATTTCTTTTTGAATTTTAACAAGATTCTTCCGCAAATCTTTGGTCTGGTTGTTTTTCAGGTCCGCTTCGGTCAGGCGGGCCAGATCCGCAATTCGTTCAATTCCCAGCGTTCCGGCATTTCCTTTCAATGTGTGCAAGTTACTTAAAATTTTCTTATAATCTTTACCGGCCAGTGCGGTGGTGTTTTCCTGCATGTGTTCGTGAACTTCCGCAATAAACTCTTCCAGTGTGGCCAGCACCATCTCCTCGCCACCGTATTTTTTCAACTGGCCGATCACCTCCAGATTCAGGATTTCGGATTTCGGATTTTCGGTTTCGGGCTTTTTCCCTGCCTTCGGTCTGCCTTCCTCCGTTTTCCGGACGGAGGTTTTTATTTTCTGGGAGATACTATTTTCCGGGTTCCGGACGGCGGGTTCAGAGTCGGCAATGGGTTCTGTGACCTGCAACGCGCCTTCTGCCTTTTTATTCATCCATTCCTTTACTTTCTGGATCAGGGCAGTGGCCCGGATGGGCTTGGCCAGGTAGTCGTCCATGCCCTGGTTCATAAACTTTTCACGGTCTTCGCGCATGGAATAGGCCGTCATGGCAATGATGGGGGGCAGCGTCGTTATGCCTAATGCCCGGATGTGTTGCGTAGCCGTGATGCCGTCCATGTCAGGCATCTGAATATCCATAAGAATCAGGTCATAATTGCGTTTGTCGGGATTGCCAAATGTGGTTTTTACTTTTTCAATGGCATCAAATCCATTTTCGGCCATTTCGATGACACAACCGGCCTTGCTCAGAATTTCACTGGCAACGGTGCGGTTGACGGCATTGTCGTCGGTAAGCAGAATGAACGGCTGCTGGCCGGCAAACGAATCGCCTTCCTTGAAATCGCCCTCTAGTAGTGGCGTTGCCAGCGGACTGATGCTGGTTTCCTTGGCTTCGAACGTGAACCAGAACGTACTGCCTCTGCCTGATACCGACTCGACCCCAATCTCGCCGCCCATCATCCGTGCCATTTCTTTGGAAATGGCCAGCCCCAACCCCGTTCCACCGTACGATTTGGTCGACGAATTATCTACCTGGTTGAAGGCATTGAATAGCATGGAGAGATTTTCCTTGGAAATACCGATGCCGGTATCACTGACGGCGCCACGGATTTTTTTGACTTTGCCACGGCTTTCGACTAAGGAAACATGAATGGAAACTACCCCGCTTTCGGTAAATTTAATCGCGTTGGATGTCAGGTTGGAGAAAATCTGCAGCAGACGCGTCTCATCGGCAATGATGAATTGCGGCACGTTGGGGTCAATGGAATATTGCAGTAGATTGTCTTTGGCTGCGGCTTGCTGACTGAACAGGGCATGGAGCTTTTCAACCGTGCTGCGAATGGACAGCGGGGCCTTGTGAAGCTCCATTTTGCCCGCTTCGATCTTGGAAAGATCCAAGATGTCGTTGAGAATTGTGAGCAGGGTTTCCGATGACTTCTTGACCGTCTGGACGTATTCTTTCTGTTTCGGGTCCAGTGGTGTGTCGTTGAGCACGTCAATCATGCCGATGATGCCGTTCATCGGTGTACGGATTTCGTGGCTCATGTTGGCCAGGAACCGCTCTTTTACTTTTAGCGATTTTTCGGCTATTTCCTTGGCTTTCAGTAATTCTTCTTCGGCTTTTTTGCGTTCGGTAATATCGCGGGCCACGCCTTCAATCTCAATCGGATGGCCATCTGCATCCTGTACCAGACGTACGTTAAGCAGAAACTGCATTTCTACACCAGCCTTGGTAATGAATCCGACTTCGATGTTTTTGGCACTGCCCGTCCGCCGAAGTTGCCGGTAATTATGGTAGCTTTTGCCTTTGTCAATGAAGAAATCGGTAATGTTGTGCCCAATGATTTCAGTTTCGGTATAGCCACCTACCTCATACGCCGACGGACTGATCATGCGGATCACACCCCGCAGATCGGACCGGTAATAAATGTCCTGGAACGATTCAAAAATACTGCGGAATTTCTTTTCACTTTCCATCAGCGCCATTTCTGATTTCTTCTTCTCAGTGATGTCGTGCGCGATGGCCGAAACTTCCTCGATCGAGCCGTCCTGCGAGATGATCGGGTTGAGGTATATCTCACGCCAGGAATTCTGATTGTCCTTCGTATGTAACTGGGTTTCAAAATATTGCGGTACACCCTGCAAGGCAAGGCGGTAGCGGCGTTCCCAACTGTGGTAATTGCTGGAACGCATAAATTCCGTACGCACCCGGTCGGTATTGACTCCGATGATCGGTCGGAAACCGAAACGGGATTCGTAGGCGTCGGCAAAATTTTTGTTAAACGAGCTCAGGTACAGTCGTTTGTTAACCGACCACATCAGATGTCCGCCGCTTTCAAAAACAGCATTCAACTGAGCGGTTTGCTTGTAAAGCTTTTCCTCATTTTGTTTTCGTTCAATGGCAAGGGCAATCTGACCCGAAATAAAGTCGAGCAGCTCCAGGTCGCGCGTACTGTAGGTACTGGCATTGTCGTACGATTTTACGGCAATGATACCCGTAGTCCGGTTTTCGATTTTCAGGGGTACTCCCAGCCAGACTTTGGGCATTTTGCCGTAGAGTTCCAGGTTGTGCTCTTCGGCCAGCCGCAAAATCTGTTCTTCGTACAAAAACAACGGCTTGTTGTAAAACATGGCAAATTCGGTAAGGCCACGGCCTACGCGCCGCTGGGTCACACGCAAATCGCTGCTGGTGTCTTCGTCCACAAAATACGGGTAATACAAGAAATTCCGTTCGTTATTGTACAGCGTGATGTAAAAATTGCGGACGTCAATGATCTTGCCTAGTTCCTTGTGAATATTCTGGTACAGGGTTTCCAGGCTGCTGCTTTTGGTGGTCAGGTTGGCAATACTATAGTACAGGCTCTGAGCCCGTTCGGCACGGATTCGTTCGGTGGTATCGTATAAAATGCAACGTAGGGCGGTGGGCTTGCCTGCTTCGTATTTGCAGCTGACGCTGCCCGCCAGATAAATGTCCTGGCCCGACTTGCTACGGAAAACAGTCTGGAACTTATAGATTTTTTCGCCGTTGGCGATGCGGTTAAAGCGGTTGAGGGTGCTTTTGAGGTGCTGTGGGTGAATGACATCCCGGATGTTCAGCTTTTCGATTTCGGCACCACTGTAGCCAAGTTTTTCCTGCCAGGCACGGTTTGCAAACAGAATGTCGCCTTTCAGCGAGATGATCTGGATCAGGTCATTGGCGTTGTCAAACAAATCTTGCAACTGAGCATGGGTCCGGGCCAGCACTGCCGACACTTTCTTCTTGTCAGTAATGTCTTCGCCCACGCGCGTAATGGCGGCAATTTCGCCTTTCTGCGTATTCAAAACAACCGAACTAAACTGAATGAACCGCAGGTTGCCATCTTTGCCCAGCAGGCTGCGTTCTGTGATTTCGAAAAAACCGCCGTTTTTCAACGCGTTGAAAAATTCCTGCCGACGAGCCTTCCGATCCGAAGCGGGAACAAACACATCAAAGAAATTCTTGCCCAGCACTTCTTCCTGCGACCAGCCGGTGACTTTGAGCAAGTAGTCATTACAAAACGAAACGGTTTCGTCGTGTTCGATCCGAAAACACACCAGATTGACTTTTTCCAGTGTTCTCAGAAATTGCTCTTCCGCATCGCGTTGGGCTACCTGACGCTGCTTTTCCTCTTCGGCTATCTTGATGGCCGTGATGTCGCGTCCGTAAGCGGCAATACCTTCACGACCCAGGTAAATGGCTTTTTTTAGCGTAATTTCAAACAAAAACGTGCCCTCCGGACTAGTAAACTCGCGTTCAATCGAGAGTTCTTCACCGTTCCAGGTGCGTTCGAGGTATTCCTGGAAACGCTTGAAATCCAGTCCGTAAGCCTCGCAGAAGTTCTCTGCCGACCGTCCGATCAATCCTTCGCGCGTGTACCGGAACCAGTGCAGTGCCGAGCGGTTGGCATCGAGTACACGTCCCTCGCGGTCAAAAATCATCACCAGTTCGTCATAGCTTTGCGATAGCGACTGGTCAAATTCATTGGCCCGCAACGGACTGTTGAACAATTGATTGTATCCTGATTTTGGCGTATATGCCGGATTGTTTTCACTCACGCCCGGCTGGGTCAATTTCTCGTACTCGGCTACTTTCTGTTGCAACCGCTCAATCTCCTGCAACAACCGGCTTCTTTCCTGTTGATTAACTGTTTCGATGTAGTCCATGGATGAATAATGAATGAGTAAACGAGTGAATGATAGAACAGTGTTTTTTTACTTTCCGGACATACTATTTTTTACTCTATCATTCAGCCATTCTAAATTCAGCATTGAAAAATGGTATCTTGCCGGTTCGCAAAACCGGTAGTCTGTTTTCCATTCTTAAAAGTAACAAATATTCCTTAAAAAACGTCTCTGGTCAAAAGGTCTATGCAGGAACAAACGTATCTGATTGTGGTGGTGGGGCCTACGGCAGTGGGCAAAACCGATCTGTGTGTGCGGCTGGCAAATCATCTGAAAACAGAGGTGGTTTCGGCTGACTCCCGGCAGTTTTACCGGGAAATGAACATTGGTACGGCCAAACCCACGACGGAAGAACAACAAGGCATCGTCCATCACTTCATTGATTCGCACAGCATTGTGGAAGACTATAACGCCGTTGCCTTTGAAAACGATGCCTTGGCGTGTATCAATAGTATCTTTCAAACACACCAAACTTGCCTGTTGACGGGCGGCTCTACGTTGTATATCAAGACCATCACCGACGGCATGGACGATATTCCCGATGTTGACCCGGAGATTCGAGTATCGTTGCAACAGATGCTGGAGAACGAGGGGTTGGCAGCGCTGCTGGCTCGGCTGGATACGCTTGATCCTACTTATGCCCAACAGGTGGACCGCGCCAATCCGCAGCGGGTGTTACGGGCTCTGGAAGTGTGCATTGGCACAGGGCTTCCCTATTCGTCTTTTCGAACTGGTGCCAAAGTGCAGAGATCTTTTCGTATGATTAAAATTGGCCTCAACCGTGACCGGGAGGAACTGTACCAGCGCATTAACCGCCGCATGGATGAGATGCTGAAAAACGGGCTGGTGGAGGAGGTAAAACATTTGCTTCCCTACAAGGACAAAAATGCCCTGCAAACAGTCGGCTACCGCGAAGTGTTTGACTACCTGGACGGTTTGTATGACGAAGCCGAAATGGTGCGCCTGCTCAAGCGCAACTCACGCCGCTATGCCAAACGACAACTCACCTGGTTTCAGCGCGACCCGGAATATCACTGGTTTCATCCAGATCAGTATGAGGAGATCGTCGCTTTGATTGAGCAACAGCTTGGACAAAAGTCTTAGGTCTTAGATTATGTTGGAGCATCGAAATGCAGAGCTTATAAATATATTTATCCTGATTGATAGTTCTGAGCTTGGCTCAATCCGATAGTCCAATAAGGGTGTTAGCTGTAGCTTAAGTAACCAATCGCATACTATTGTCTGTTGATACTCAAACCCATGTTTCAAAAATATATATTCCCCTACCGAGACGTCTACCTTCCTTTGTCTACAAAAGCAAAATGGGCCATATTCAAAGGATGTTTCTGGATCAATATGAGTACCGTACTTGTTTTCACAATAGCTCTTTTGATTATATCAAAAACAGACTACAAAAGTGAACTGCAGGCATTGATGAAAAGCTACTCCCTAAATGATCTTAATCCGGTACGTTTCCTAATTTCTGCACTGTTGCTAGCCCCAGTTCTGGAGGAACTGTTTTTCAGAGGATTTCTGACATTTACGCGGATACTTTCATCGGTATCATTTGCCCTATTTGTGTTTGCTCTGGTGACTATCTGTTGCAAAGGTTTGTTGGTTCTCCCATCAGTTTATTTCATTGTATTGAGGATAAGCGTATTCATGGGCGCTTTTCTTCTTTTTTACACGTATCTGTACCTGAATGTGATTCCAATTTTGGAACGTTGGCGGGAACTTATCTATATTTTTGTTGCATTGCTGTTTGGCCTGGTGCACATTTTTAACTACACCAGTTTTACTTTTTCGCACTTTTACTGGATACCCGTACTGGTTTTTCCCCAACTCGTATACGGGTTTACATTCGGTTATATTCGACTGAAAAACGGATTAATCTGGTCTATACTACTGCACATGGCTACTAATATGGTTCCTGTACTGCTTCGTGTATTTATCAGGAGTTAACGGGTAGATTGCTGCTTTTCCGTCAGGTATTTCCAATAACGAACCGGAACATTTTTACGATGAAGTTTCAGATTACGTCGTTCGGAGATGTTGACACTCTGAAAATAGAGCTGCCAGAGTTGCTGGGATAGCTCTTCACTGGCATCCAGGATATTTCCTGAGGGATTTTCAAACGAGCCTGTGTTGAGAAAGTCCGGATGCACCTCTTCCACTTTTTCCAGATCGTAGTACATACCATAGCCGCGCCGTGTATCGTAAATCAGCCAACGTTGATCGGCGTAGCGGTCGGTAAAATGGGGGGTAATCAGCGGCAGGACATTGAAATCGGGGTCAATGGTGGCAAAGTAAAGCCCGTCGCTGAGTTGCACGAAACGCACAAATGCTTCAAACCGGTGTTTCTCGCGGTGCAGTTGCTTGCCGATCTGTGCAATCTGCAATACCACTGGTGAGCCATAGTTTTCCTCTACCGTTTCAGTGTTGGCAAAAACCATCCGGAAAAAATCCAGTAACAGAGCTTCGGTATCCGTTCTTTCCGACAAATACACCGAAAAGACATTCAGCAGTCCCTGAGATGAAAGCCGCCGCTGCAATCCTTTCCAGACCCGGTTGGCTTTGGTGGCATCGCTGATGACAGGCCGCTTTTCGGCAAAGACATCCGGCTGGTAGCGGCCTTCCGGAATGATGCGTGCGGCGGAAGCTTTGTATTCATATATTTCGAAAACGGCCGTAAGCAAGCCTTCAAACGAACCATCGTATACAAAATCAGTCATGCAGAGATGAGGTTTTTGCTTTTTTTGAGATACTATTTTGTCTGAACCGGGATTTGTAGGATGAAAGGATGAATAGGATTACTTGGCTCAATACACAAACCGAGTCTTACATTTCCGGTCAGACACACAGTGTCAGACCTGCGTGAAAAAATCCTGTTAATCAATTTAATCCCATGAATCAAGGTTCAGACAAACAACGACAATTGAGCCGTTTGCTGGTCGGCAATCAGGATGTGGCGTTTGATTTGCTGAGCATTCCAGTCGCGGCGGGGGCCGTTCCAACCCACGCACACCAGAAAATACTTGGCCCGGTTTAGGGCGACACCAAATTGCCGCAGGTGTTCCAGCGACAAGTGCTGAAACTTGCGGCCTGCCACAATTTTCTTCGCTGACTTGACACCAAGCCCCGGAATGCGTAGAATCAGTTCGTAGTCGGCCCGGTTGATGTCTACCGGAAACAGATGCAGGTTTCGCAGTGCCCACGAAAACTTCGGATCAACATCCGTATCCAGATTTTGATGCTGGTCGTTCAGGATTTCGTGTAGTGAGAATCCGTAGAACCGTAAAAGCCAGTCGGTTTGATAGAGGCGATTTTCGCGTTGGGTAGGCGGCAGCGTCTGCATATCAGGCAGGCGGGAGTCTTGTTGCACCGGAACGTACGCCGAATAGTATACCCGTTTGAGTGAAAACCGCTTGTATAATCCATCGGCTTGCTGCATCACCTGCCAGTCCGACTCAGGCGTAGCCCCGACAATCATCTGTGTGCTCTGCCCTGCCGGAACAAAGGCGGGTGCATGCCGGTACAATTGAATTTCGTTGCGGTTTTCCTGAATGGTATTCCGGATAAACGACATGGGCTTTTCAATGTCAGCCGTGTTTTTTTCGGGAGCCAGTTGCTTCAGGCTCATTTCGGTGGGCAGTTCGACATTGACACTGAGCCGGTCGGCGTACAAACCCGCTTCTTTGACGAGTTCATCACTGGCACCAGGAATGGCTTTCAGGTGAATGTATCCGTTAAACCGGTGTTCAGTGCGCAACTTTTTGGCAATGCGCACCAGACGTTCCATGGTATAATCCGCATTCTTGAAAATGCCCGAACTCAAAAACAAGCCTTCGATGTAATTGCGCCGGTAAAAATGCATGGTCAGGTCGACCACCTCCTCCACTGTAAAGGCGACGCGCGGCACATCGTTGCTGCGGCGTGATACACAATAGGCGCAATCAAAAATGCAATGATTGGTCAGCAGGATTTTGAGGAGCGAGACACACCGGCCATCTTCGGTAAAGGTGTGGCAGATGCCCATGCCGTTGGTGTTGCCAAGTCCTTTTTGGGAGTTTTTGCGTTTGCTGCCACTGGACGAACAGGAAACATCATACTTGGCCGCTCCGGCCAGGATTTCGAGTTTTTTCAGGATTTTCTCAGACATTCCGATAGGGAATTGACAAGCCGATCAAGACTTTGGGTGCTACAATTTCATTGAAGAAACCTGCTGAGGATGAATATGTTTTAACTACGAGCAGACATTTCTTCTGTACAAAGAAGAAATATTTCTGTGTTGTTTTTAAGAGAGAATGAACCGTAGAATGACTACGTAGGAATGCAAAAAACAGTTCCGGTTTGGAACTGTTTTTTGTCAAAAATTCAGCAAAATTTATGAGAAGAAAAATAGTATCTCTGCAAAAGCCATAACCTACGCCTTCTACTAAAGACCGTAAAATACTCCTCTACCAGCTAAGCTCTGTTTTCTGACCTGCTTGAAGCGAAATAGATTGTGTTTTTCCATTGAAAACCACATGGGTGCTGCCGCCTTTTTTCGAGAATATGCTCACTTTTTTGGGAGTTTTATCCGCCCAATCCATGGCGATTTCAAAGCCGCCGCGGGCACAGATTCCTTTGACTGAGCCGGAGTTCCAGGCGTCGGGAAGGGCAGGCAGCAGACGGATTTCGTTCTCGGATGATTGCACCAGCATTTCGGCGAAAGCCGCAGAACCGCCGAAATTACCATCAATCTGGAAGGGTGGGTGGGCGTCGAATAAATTGGGATACGTGCCGCCGCCATTGGAGTAATTGGTGCGGATTTTATCCGGTTCTACGTAGCGCAGCAATTCCCGGATCATTTTGTAGGCATGGTTGCCATCCCATAGCCTTGCCCACAGGTTGATGCGCCAGCCCTTGGACCAGCCAGTGGTTTCGTCGCCTTTGATTTCCAGCGTTTTCTTGCAGGCATTGGCTAGTTCTGGTGTAGCAGCCGGACTGATGTGATGACCCGGATACAACCCAAACAAATGCGACTGGTGGCGGTGTTGTGGCTCTTGGTCTTCCCAGTCGTAGTACCATTCCTGTAAGTTGCCTTTTTTCCCGATTTGGTACGGATAGAGTTTGGCCAGGGCTTCGGTAAGTTTGGTACGAAAGGCCGCATCGGTATTCAGTATTTCAGAAGCTTTGATGGTTTGCTGAAATAATTCCCGGATCATCGCTAGATCGGCTGTGGCACCGTACAGAGTTGCTCCTGCATAGCCGGTTGGGGTGACATAGATGTTTTCAGGCGAAGTAGAAGGGGAGGTGATCAGATTCCCTTTTTTGTCAGATACCATCCATTCCAGACAAAACTGCGCCGCTCCCTGCATCAACGGATAGGCTTCGTTTTTAAGAAAAACTTCATCTTTGGTAAATTGGTAATGCTCCCACAAATGCGTGGCTATCCAGGCACCACCCATGTTCCAGTTGGCCCAGTTGGGATCGCCGTGCCCAAAGTCGCCTACCGGATTGGTCATGGCCCAGATGTCCGAATTGTGGGCCAGGCACCAGCCATTCACTCCGTAAAACTGCTGTGCCGTGGTTTTGCCAGTCGTTGCCAGATTCCTGATGAAACCCAGCAGCGGCTGGTGCATTTCGGACAAATTGGTATTTTCAGCCAGCCAGTAATTTTCTTCGGCGTTGATATTGGTCGTATAATTACTGCTCCACGGGGGTTGCATGTACGGATTCCAGATACCTTGCAGGTTGGCGGGTACGCCCGGCGTGCGGGAACTGCTGATGAGCAGGTAACGACCAAACTGAAAGTATAGAATTTCCAGTTTTTTATCTTCGGCACCCGTGGCGTAGCGCTTGAGTCGTTCATCGGTAGGTAGGTCCGGTGCTTCTGTTTTGCCTAAATCCAACGAAACCCGGTTGAAAAATGTCTGATAATCGGTTACATGGTTTTGGTGAATCTGGGCAAACGATTTCTTCAAGGCATTGTTCAACTGGCTGTACGCAATGGATTCATCGTTCAATCCATCGGTTGCCGGATTCTTGTCAAACCCGTTGAAGCTGGTAGCTACAGAAACGTAAATGGTTACGTCTGTGGCATTTCTGACGCCCAGCGTGCTATCGGTGACAACGATTTTGCCAGTAGTAGTTTTCAGGCTGGCCAGTGTGGTAAAACGTGTGCCCCGACCTTCGATAAACTGGATCGGATCTTTCAACCCCCGGTAGCCGGGTTCGGCCTTGACGGGAGCATAGCCTTTGGCTTGCAGCACTTGTTTCTGAACGGAAACCTTGTTCCGGAGCAGGCTATTGAACTTTATGTCGAAATTCAATCCGCCTTTCTGGCTGCTTTTCAACTGAATGGCAAACACCTTGTCCGGATGCGAAACCAGGTACTCGCGCGAAAACTTCACACTGTTGACTTCGTAAGCTGTCGATGCAATCGCCGTCTGGAGGTCCAGCTGACGGCGGTAGTTCTGAAATTTACCCTTGTGCTGCCAATTGATGGTAAGTGTACCCAGCGGGGCATAGGATTCGGAAAATTTACCCTGGACTTTTTTCTGCAACTGATCGGCCAGTTTGTAATCTTCGTTTTGCAAGGCCTCCCGGATGGCTGGAATGTTTTTGTACGCCTCCGGATTCTGGTACGCTGGCAAAGGCTCGCCCGACCACAGGGTGGCATCGTTGAGGTAAATTTTATCCGAATCCACACCGCCGAAAACGGTAGCTCCCACATGGCCATTGCCGAGCACAAGGGTTTCTTCGAAATGTTGGGCGGGTTGCTTGTACCACAGCAGTTTATCGGATTGGGCAACGAGTGGTTGTAAGCATACCCAGACAAACGCAAAGGCTAAAAGTGATTTGATCATGTAAAAAAGTGGCTTGAGAAAATAGTATGTTTTGGAAATGAAAAACCTGGCAAAGGTACAAAAGAGCTGCTAGTTTAGCTGGCTTTGGGAATAATAGCAAATGATCAGGCGAATTTACCCTCAGATCTTGCCACCAGCAAAAAAACTGCTCGTGGAACAAGGTAGATTTTTGCTTTCAAAAAGATACTATTTTTCAGGAGATTTGTGGGGTTGTAACGACCAGAGTAAAACCGGTCACGTGAAGGATTATTGGTTTTGCATAACTATATCGTCATCGGTATGCAGTTTGCCATCCGCACCTGCGGAGAGTAGTGTATAAGACTTTCCGTTTGAAGTGCGCGTGAAGTAATAGGCGTTGTTCCAGGCATCTTTTTCCCAGTTCCGACGCAACGGGTCGTTGCCGATAAATTCTACCAATGAGGAAGGGTAGGTGTGTTCTGTTTGGTAATAGTGTTGCAGCGCAAAGGCAATCTCGTGTCCTTCGTTTTTGGTATCCCGCATCTGAAAGTAGGGTTTCCCGAGAAGAAAAACTCCCAATGGCATGGCTATGAAAATGGCCAACCCCAACAACAGGCCCTGAAAGGCAGATCTGCCCATACCTTTGCCACCCAGCCAGGTATAAAGCCGTTTTGCAGACTGACGGGTGGATCCGGTGACAAGTGACGACGCGTTGATTGAGGGCAGTTTCGGCAAATTGTCCAGGTCAAGCGAAGCCAGGCCAAACCCAATGAGTAGGAGCAGCCAGATCACTAAACCCGGAAAAACTCCCGAAAGCAACGTAAGCACTCCCAAAATTACCCCCAAAATAAACAGGGAACTTCCTGACAAATTGAGTAGATGATTGAGCAGGGTTTTCATGGATTTGTGTTTTCGTAAAAATAAGCAAAATCTAACCAGAAATCCACTGCAAGCAGCCGAAACACGGCAAAGAAAAAAGGTTACACCTTAGTGGCGTAACCCGAAGGTAAGGATGTGTCTTTTCATAAAGCTGTTTTTTTTAGTGGAATGAATTTCCTGTCTGTGCATCAGTCAGTTACTGGCCAATGCAAGAAAAGTGTACCAGGGAGACCAGTATGTTTGGGTAAGAGGAAAGCTACCTTGGTCCAAGTGGATACTTCGTAAAAAAGTAGGCACAAGCGGGGTGCTTGCGCCAGAATAGCAGGTGGACCAGATTATTAATAATCTGAAAAGAATACTAACTATCTTTTGAATAAGGCCAAGCGTAAGGAGATAGCGGGACATTGCCGTAATCACCGCTAAAATCAATTCCAAACGAGCCGTCAAAGATGTCGTCATTTTTGGAACTTACAGTGTTATCTTGTGCAATAAAATCTGAGGTATTATAGCTTTCAGGATTCTGATTCTCATGTATACTGGAAAATTGAACAGAATGATCCATTTTTAAAGATACAATAGTATAAAAATGTTTCTTGTTTTTTGCTTCTGGATACGATTGGAGAATTTCTTCACTTATAGGGATACACTTTCCTTCAAGAAATATACGAGGTGTAAAGCAATGTATATTAGAGAGCAATTTTATATCTACCCCCAGTCGATCCCGTAGTACTTTGTAAGCTAATGTTTCCAGTTTTGGTATTAATTCATTTAAATCAGCAAAAAAGCTAAAATCTCTTTTGCTTGAACCATGTGCAATTTTTGCGCGAACTCCTCTGAATTTATTTATATTAAAATTCTCAATTTTATAATGAGTTGCAAGCTCTTTTATATAATTTCCTGTTGCCTTACTGTCTAATGTTACAGAATGTCCACAAGAGGTACATTTCTTAACTTGAAGTTCTGTGGATTCTAAATCTGCTATAAAATCAATCGCTGAATATAAATATAAGTATTTATCATCTTGTCTTTCGGCGTTCTGATAGTACTTGAGTAGTCTGAGCAGATTATAGTATTTGTGTTTTCTTTCATCAAAGTGATAAGGGTTTGTTAAATCACCTTTTTGTATTTTTATTTTTTTCCTGACAATGGAAGGATGAATATGTAACATAGGAAAACTTTTATTGAAACTAGTGTATGCATAGGTGATTGCAATAGGAGATTTGATGAAAGCTTTTTGAAAAGAGATAAAAGAAATTTGATCCAGAAATTCATTAAGTAAGTCAATTGATTTATAATAGGCAAAGCTAATATTCTTTTCTTCTCGCCGCTTAGTATATACTTCAACTAAATACATACCATTAGGTACTTCTTCAATATCATTCAATATCCTTATTGCTGAGGTTTTGTAGTTATAAATCTCGTCTTCAAATGATACATTAGCTTCAATTAAAGCTAAAAACTTCCAATCGGAATTTGCTATTTTTACTGTTCTAGTCTTCATCTATTGGAATTAACAAGTTGTAATAAATAGCTTTTTTGATAATTTTGGCTACATAGAGTAAGATTAATTCAAAATCTGCTATTTCATTCCCAATTCCTGCCGTAAAAACACCGCTGTGTGGCTCTTCTTGTTTTTGGCTACCTGTTCCGGTGTGCCTTCAGCGATGATTTCTCCACCGGCAGCGCCGCCTTCCAGCCCAATGTCTACCACGTGGTCTGATACTTTGATCACATCCAGGTTATGCTCGATGATCAGCACGGTATTGCCTTTGTCCGTCAGTTTGTTCAGTACATCGAGTAGGTGCTGAATGTCCTGAAAATGCAAACCAGTCGTTGGTTCGTCAAGGATGTACATCGTCTTGCCGGTATCGCGTTTCGAGAGTTCTTCGGCGAGTTTGACGCGTTGCGCTTCGCCGCCCGACAGCGTGGTGGCGTGCTGCCCCAGCGTAATATAATCCAGACCTACATCTTTGAGCATCTGCACCTTACGCAGAATCTTGGGCTGGTTTTCAAAGTAGTCCACGGCTTGTTCTACGGTCATGTCCAGCACATCGGAGATCGACTTGCCTTTGAAGCGTACTTCCAACGTCTGTCGATTGTAGCGTTTGCCTTTGCAGGTAGGGCAGGGGACCACCACATCCGGCAGAAAGTCCATTTCAATCATTTGCACGCCGGCACCTTCGCAGGTTTCGCAGCGGCCACCAGCCACGTTGAACGAAAACCGGCCGGGCTTGTACCCACGGATTTTGGCTTCGGGCAATTCGGAAAACAACAGGCGTATATCGGTAAAAACACCTGTATACGTAGCCGGATTGCTACGCGGGGTACGACCAATCGGCGACTGGTCTACTTCAATCACTTTGTCCAGATGCTCCAGGCCCTCAATGGAAGCGTAGGGGAGAGCCTCTCGGCGACTGTTATAAAAGTGCTTGTTCAGAATCGGAAACAGCGTTTCGTGAATCAGCGTAGACTTGCCACTTCCCGAAACCCCCGTTACGCAGATCATCTTGCCCAGTGGCAGTTTCAACGTCACATTTTTCAGGTTGTTGCCCGTTGCATTCTTGAGTATCAGTTCTTTGCCGTTTCCTTCGCGCCGTGTTTCGGGTACCGAAATGGCTTTCTTGCCGTTCAGATACGCTGCAGTCGTGCTTTGATTTTTCAGAAACTCCTGCGGTACGCCCGCCGCCACCACATGACCACCGTGCCGTCCGGCTCCCGGGCCAATGTCCAGAATGTAGTCCGACTCCAGCATCATGTCTTTGTCGTGCTCCACGACCAGCACCGTATTGCCAATGTCGCGCAACTGTTGCAGTGACCGAATCAGCCGCACGTTGTCGCGCTGGTGCAAACCAATGCTGGGTTCGTCGAGAATATACAACACGCCCACGAGCTGCGTTCCGATCTGAGTTGCCAGACGGATACGCTGCGCTTCCCCGCCCGACAGCGTTTTCATCGGCCGGTCAAGGGTCAGGTAGGTCAGGCCGATGTCGCGCAGAAAGCCGATACGTTTGCGGATTTCTTTCAATACTTCGGTTGCAATTACCTTTTGCCGTTCAGTCAGGCGTTGTTCCAGTCCTTCAAACCAGGCCGAAAGCTGGTTGATGTCCATCCAGGCCAGTTCGGCAATGTTTTTCTCCACAATTTTGAAATACAAGGCTTCTTTTTTGAGCCGGGCGCCGTCGCATTCGGGACAGGTGCGAATGGTCTTGTAGTCCTGCACCCATTGCAGTGTTTTTTCAGAGCCGAATTCTTCCTGCTGGGTGAGGTAGTGAATCACGCCTTCGTATTTGTATTCATACATGGTACCGGCGTGCTTTTCACTCGGAATCTTGTAGCGGCTTTCTGAACCGTACAGCAATTCCTGAATGGCTTCTTCCGGGTATTTGTTGAGCGGTGACGACAGCGTGAGTTTGTATTTCTTCAGAACAGGCTCCAGCTTTTTGAAAAACCAGATTTCGCGGTATTCGCCCAGGGGTGCAATGGCACCACGGGTAATACTGAGAGTATGGTCAGGCAAAACCGATTTGGGGTCAATTTCCTCTATGCTGCCCAATCCATGGCATGTCGGACACCAGCCGTAAGGCGAGTTGAACGAAAACGTGTTGGGAGCGGGCTCGTCGTACGACAGGCCGCTGGAATCCATCAGGAATTGTGAGAAAGGTTGAACGTTCCCTTTTTCGTCCTGCGTGAAAATAATACCTTTTCCTTCGGCCAAACCCTTACCTATCGATTGCGACAGCCGAAACCGGTCCTTTTCCGTGACAATGATGCGGTCAATCACGATTTCAATGTCGTGGATGGCATAGCGGTCAAGTTGCATTTTGGATACAATGTCCTGAATCTGACCATCGACGCGCACCTTGGTATAGCCTTTCTTGGCAATTTCGACAAACAGTTCGCGGTAGTGCCCTTTGCGGCCCTTCACGACCGGCGCCAGGATGATCAGTTTCTGATTGTCAAAATGTTCGAGAATGTGTTCAATGATCTGGTCCTGCGACTGCCGGGCCATTTTTTCACCGGTAACGTGCGAAAACGCTTCACCCGCGCGGGCATAAAGCAAACGCAGAAAATCGTAAATCTCAGTGGTAGTGCCTACGGTCGAGCGGGGGTTGCGCGAAGTGGTTTTCTGCTCGATGGAAATAACCGGGCTCAGCCCGTTGATCTTGTCCACATCGGGCCGTTCCATGTCGCCGATGAACGACCGGGCATAGGCCGAAAAACTTTCCATGTACCGCCGCTGGCCTTCGGCATAAATGGTATCAAATGTCAGGGAAGACTTGCCGCTGCCGCTGATGCCCGTCACGACGACGAGCTTGTTGCGGGGAATGGTCACATCAATGTTTTTGAGGTTGTGTTCACGGGCACCGTATACTTCGATGCTTTCGTAGCCGGTAGCATCGGGTGGGTGAGTGCCGTTGGTGGAAGTGGGTTGGGTAGAAGTTGCTTTTGCTTTGGTCTTCGCCATAAAATCTGTCAAAAGAGAGTCGTTTTTGTATTGGTTGATCCGGGGTTTTGCCTGATGAAAAGATACTGTTTTGGTTCAGGCCCTTGCACTTATTGCTTGTTCGTGGGTAGCGCCTAAAGTTCGTAAAAAGAACACCGATAAAAAAGAGAACATAAAAAAAAGCCGAGAGGTTCGAGCATAGGACAGAAAAAGCCAGCCATCAGAGAAACTATTTTTTGCTGAATCAGAGAATTGGAGGTGTCGGGGATTTTTTGCGTGAAATCCGGGTGTTTTCCACGGTGTATGGCTGAGTGTTTTACGCAAAATCATACAGTGTTTTTCACGTTTTCAGGCAGAAAATCACGGATATTCTACTGTCAAGGTTTTTAATATTCTGATTATGAATAGCTTGTGTAAGTTGATGGACTATTGGATGGGTTGGTCGTTCGGGCTGATAAAGGTTTTTATTTACCTTCACCACTCACCGTACCTTTAATCTTGTCACCTCTAACATTCTAACACCATGGGTAGACCTATACCTTTTGATGATGCAATGGCATTGATTGCTTTGCACAAGTTTCGACTGGAATGCTTATCCAGAAATTTAAACCCGGGAATCAAAGCAGAGCTGGAGACCGACTATGTATATTTTGATGACAAATCCGGGACTTTCTTTGCCGGGTTGAAACAGCTTTTGGACACTTGTGAAGATTTTGTGGTGTATCTGGCCTTAACCAAGCAGAGAGCCAAAGGCGAACTCACCCCTAGTGAATTTAATTCTTTGAAAGAAATTGTAAAGATGTATCAAGCGGGTAACCTGGGTGGAGCTCTTCAGAAATTTCTTGATTTTCAGAAGATCAATGGGCAACTGGTAGAAACAGTAATTGTAACGGGCATGCGGCAGGGCCAATTGGTAGTAGATCACACCAATCCGGATGCGGACGCCCAGGGATATGTATTGTATAATTTCGGAGGTCATTGCAGTCCGCACACACGCATCAAAGACACTGGTGCGGAGGTGGCGGCAGGAAAGTAGTAATTTCCATATGACTTGAAATTTAGGGAAGTGTGTTTTTGCTTTTCGAAATATAGTATTTTCAATGCCGGATACAGAACGTGTATGTTTTTCTATCATGCGTATGTTGCTTGTGTCTCATTGCTTGTGTTACTACTTTTATTTCAAACGCTATGGAAACGGATGTTTAATTCTTATTCATTAAAAAACAGTCTTTTACGTATGACAGAATTTGTTTTTGACAAAAACGAAATGCTTCGGATGCTCGAAAATGCCAAAGATGCAGATAAAGTAGCCATCGAAGTCGTTTATGCCGTTATTGGCGATAAAAAGTTTTCAGCGCAGGTAATTGCAACCGCTAAAAAGATGGATGCCAGCGGAGAGTTGGTGGCGGCTGGTGATTCGGTATACGGTTGTCCAAAGCCTCCTGGATGCCCATAATTGCTGTATATTGCGCGAAGTTAATCATGGCCCGCTGGTGTCTTTTGCATACCAGCGGGTTTTTACCTAAGTTTCTAACAAAATCATATTGACTATCTGAAGTGATACTAAGCAATCTACCGGGCCTTTTGATGAACTATCTTGATAGCCTTGCTCCGGCAGTCCTGTTGATTCTAATCCTAATCAAAAAAATAGATTTTCGAAAGGATCATATTGTCTATTTTATCAGTATCCAATTCCTCTGCAATCTACTGGCAAGTGTGTTGGGTGATGTGCTCAACTATGACAATAATTTGTATGTCTATCATCTGAACTGCTTTTTTTCCTTCGTAGTTTTGTCACTCTATTTCCGGCAGATTTTCCGTAAATCGACCTATAAAAAAGCCACACAGGTCATTCTGATAGTATTCCTTGTTTTCTTTCTACTTAACATCTTTTTGTGGGAAAACCTGTTTGTTTTTAACAGTAACAGTTTCGCCGTTACCAGCTTTATAATCACTACGTACAGCTTGGTGTATTATCTGGAGAACCTTGCCAATCCTCCCCGAGAAAACATTGTCTACTCGCGTGTTTTTTGGTATACTACAGGGCTTTTCACTTACTACACTTGTAGCTTTTTCATTTTCATCACTTATCGGAGGCTAACGCAAAACAACATCAGCGATACGGCTATTTTGTGGCGTATACACAACATTGTATTTCTGATCATGTGTGTTCATTTATTTATAGGGATTTTATGCAAACCCTTACCGGAGAAATAGAAATTGTTATTGCGGTTACTGTTTTACTGTTGGTTATTACAATTTTTGTAATTGTTGTTGTCTTCATTAGTCAGCAACAACACCATAAATATTTGCACGAAAAAGAAGAACTGACAAATATGTATCAGCAGGAGATTCTGCAGACCCAGTTGGAAATCAAAGAACAGACGTTGCAAAACATTTCGCAGGAAATACACGATAACATCGGGCAAGTACTTTCACTAGCGAAGCTCAACCTGAGCACGCTGCCTGCCATCGAGGAGCCCTCGGTAGCTACCAAACTTACCAATACCAAGGAATTGGTCAGCAAAGCCATCCAGGATTTGCGTAATTTGTCCAAGACACTCGATTCAGACAGGGTTTCGGAGGCCGGGTTGTACCAGGCCTTGCGTTTCGAAATGGAACAGATCGAAAAGACGGGTGCCTTTACTACCCGTGTGCAACTCAAAGGCACCGAGCGGCAGTTGGAACATCCGAAAGAAATCATTATTTTTCGTATAGCCCAGGAGGCATTGAACAATGTGATCAAACATGCCCGGGCACAAACCATTATCGTTACAGTGACGTATCTGTCGCAGCAATTCCTGCTCACCATCACCGATGACGGGATTGGTTTTGATGTACCGGCATTGCAGCAAATTGAAGTGTACCAAAAAGGTTCGGGTTTGAGGAACATGTATAATCGCGCCAAGCTGATCGGGGGGCAATTGTCCATACACAGCGTGCCCGGACAAGGAACGGTTACCAGCTTACACCTATCGCTATCCCAGACTTGAATGTATGTCCGACAAAATAAAAGTAGCACTGGCCGACGACCACAAATTGTTCCGCAAAGGATTGTGCGAACTGATCAGCGGCTTTGCAGAATACAAAGTTGTATGGGATGTTGACAACGGACACGAGTGCCTGGCTGCGCTGGAGGCAGGACCCGTGCCGGAGATCGTGCTGTTGGATATTCACATGCCGCAGCTTGACGGCTACCAGACAGCCGAGATCCTCAAGCGTCGCTACCCTGCAATCAAGATTCTGGTTTTGTCAATGTACGACAGCGAGGCGCACATCATCCGGATGCTGAAACTGGGGGTCAAGGGCTATATTCTGAAAGATGCCGAACCCTACGAACTCAAGCAAGGCCTGGATTCGCTGGTAAAAAAAGGAATGTACTATTCGGATCTGGTCATGGGCACATTGATGAAAACCCTTCAGGATTCAGACCCGGAGCAGCCTGTCAAACTAATGCAGCCGCTGAATGAACGCGAAATCGAGTTCATTCAACTCGTTGCCACAGAACTTACCTACAAAGAAATTGCTGATCACATGTGTGTCAGCATCCGTACCATTGACGGTTACCGGGATCATCTTTTCGAAAAATTCCGTGTCAAAAGCCGGGTAGGCCTGGTACTCTACGCCATCCGGAACCGTCTTATTTCCGTTCCTTAAGTACAGAAGTGTTTTTTTATACACAGGCCGGTTTTTGATTTCAAAAAGATACCATATTGAATACACTGACCTTGCCATCGGTTGCGGAGTCGTTTCCCGGAAGCGAGGCACTTCTGCCACACCCTAAAGCGAACATACTCGTTCTCAGGACTTTCAAAGGACAGGTACAACTTTTTTAGTTAAACATGCAGTAGCAAAAGCAACAGAACTTTTGCTTAGCTATGAAAAACTTAACTATAAAAATTGTATGAAAAAGACGCTTTTGATTATAGCAACGGTTTGTGCCACTCATTTTGCAATGGCTCAGCAAACCCCGACACAGACGACTCCGACCACACCGCCAACACAAACGCCGGTGCCGCAGTCAACGCCAACGAGTCCGGTGCCATCACCCATTCCGCCGACAACCAATCCGGCTGATCCGATGCAAACAACGCCGCCGAGCAGCACCTATCCTAACCAGACAACTCCCAGCCAGACTACCCCAAGCGGTAACAAGCGGGATACTCGGACAGGAACCGGTATCCAGGGAAGTGATACGCAAGGAACCATTCCAAGCAACACCACACCCAATACCAACACGAATCGGAACAATCAGCAAAACAGAGACAAGACGTATACCAACCCAAATACGCCGAACAACAAACGGCCCATGGATGTACGTCGTGACACGCTGAAATAACAGGGAAGCGAAAGCAGTCCGGTCACATTGACCGGACTGCTTTTACTTTTCAATCATCTATCACTACAATTATGAAAAAGCTATTCCTCATCATTGCCACTTTTCTGGTGATGGGCACTGTATGGGCCCAACAAAAAAAGCAGAAATCCAAAACTCCGGTCAGGCAGTCCGAAGCTCCACAAGGAAACAAACGGGACTCGACGCTGATGCGGCGTGACGTGGATAACATGCGCGACGATTCTCTGCGCATGCGTTACGATTCGGCACGCACCCTGCAAAATGCTCCGGGTACCCGCAATAGAAACACGTCAGGCAACATTCAGGATTCAATCAATAAAAACTCGATGGGTGCACGTCCGGTACTGACTGACACTGCCCGTCGTGGCGAACGCGAACGGATGTCACAGCCGCCTACTCCCAACCGTAACCGGCGGGACAGCCTGCGGCCCCGGTAAGAATAAATGAGTTCTACTGAAAAAACCTGCCCTTTGCCAATGCTGGCAAAGGGCAGGTTTTGCTTTTTCAAAAGATACTATTTTCTATTGACTCAGATTATACTGTAACCGGAAACCAAAACGGGTATCGCTGCGTGGGAACGACGTGCTTACCACCGGGCGGTTCACATTGCGTTCAAAATAGATCGTCGTGTTGACCCGCTGATTGATGGCGTACTGAATGGTAGGTTTGATCGAAACCTGGAAATTGCCCGCCACTGCCGTGTTGATGCCGTTGAATCGCCGCTGAACGGTTTTGGAATCCAGGAACCTGACGTCGCACCGGAACTGCACATCATTTTTCAGCACTTTCTGTTCGCCCCGAATCAGGAAAGGCAGTTTCAGGTTGTTTTTGGTATATCCCACACTCAGCGTTATATCCTGGTTGTTGATTTCACTCACCTGGCGGCTGGTGGTAATCAATGAAACCGTCCGCTCTTTGTTGTACGCAATGCGCATGGTCAGTCGGCTAGGCGTACGCAAGTCAATTCCGATCAAGGGCGAAAAGCGTTCTGAAATGGTCACCCGTTCGGTAATAAACAACGGAATGTACAGTGTATCACTCTCATAATTGGGTTGGTATCCCAGCCTGTCGAGTGAACTGTTCAAGCCGATCAGACCCGAGTTGGCATACTCCTGCGAGGTGCGGTAACTGCCCACGCTATACGTGGACGAATACGCATGGGTGATGTTAATCGACGAGAATACTTTCTTGAAAAGCTCCAGCTTCGACAATCCGGCGTAGGTAATGTTCCAGTTCGGCAATGGAATGCGAGGGAACGACGTAAGTTTTGCCCGGTCAGCCGACTTGCCCGTGTAAGCAGCAATGAACGCCGGAACCATTACGTCTTGTGAAGTGGAATCGTAGCGCCCTTCGCCCGAATTCAGATTTGCCACCCGGTCACGAAGTTGTCCTGCGGTTCGTTCAAACGTCCGGAACAACGAATCGCTATTTCGGAAAGCCGTTTGGAAGCTGATAAATGAAATCGAATACGAACCGGATTTTACCGGATTGTACGTCTGGTGCCGACCCGTTGTATCGTTGAAACGGAACAACTCGCTGTATTCATCCGTTTGCGTCTTCTTGAAACTAACCCGGATCTTAAAATCTCTGAAAGGCTCCAGATCGGCTTGGGCAGTAAAGTTATTGGCCCGTGTTTGCAAGAATGGGATGTTCAACTGCGTGCTCCGTGACAACCAGCCGTTATTGGCCGCTTTTTGCAAAATTCCTCCATCCTGACTGCCCAGCAAAGAAAAACCGATTCCCGGTGCCAGCAGCGAACTGTCCAGACCGAAGAAGCGAGCCTGTGGCAGGAATCCGGGAAGCGTGGTTGCTTCGTCTACCGTATAATTGAAGTTGACATTCCGGGCTGTCATCAGTGTGCGTACAATCCCTTTGAAAAGCTTGAACTCCGGAGGGCGTTTCACGGTGTCGCGTTGTACCACTGCGGGCTGGTTGGGTTGTCCCGGCGCCGGTTGTGCCGGACGTGCGGTTGGGCGGCGTGCCGGTTCGTTGAGTTTTTTCAGAAACGGAACCTTGTTGTACAACCGTAAAAGGTCAATTCGACCGTTGATGGCCCGCTGGCGACTATTGTCGGCAAAGTTACCAAAGAATAAGCCGTTGTCGTCACTGACACCTACCGCCGCTGCGCGCCAGGTATAGGTTGTGCCGTAGCGTACATCGGCGCTTACCCAGTCGGTAATCGGGAATTTGTCCAGTGGTAGCCGGTAGGTTGCATTGGCCTGCTGGTTGAAGTTCTTCATCCGTCCGAACCGCTTGAGATTGGCAATGACCGAATCCCGTTTGCTGAACCCAGGCCGGATTTCCTTGTCATTGATTTCACCTTCGGGTTCGTCGATCACCGTGTTGGCAATGGCTGCGTAACTCAGTGTCAGGTTACGCGTCAGGTTCCACTGGAGGTCGTATGTCCGGTTAAAGGTAAAATACTTTTCGTACAACGGCCTCACACCCACTGTCGTCAGCTTGGTGCCCAGGTATTCCGGGTCAGCATTGCGGTACTGCGTAACGGTGTACATCCGGTCCAGGTCACCCCGAATGGCGATGCTGGACGGCAACAGGTTGAAATTGAAATCCTTGAGCCATTTCCAGGCGGCCTTGTCCAAGGCTTTGCTGTTCTTGAATGGCTCAATATAAGTAGGAGTTGCGTTGTATACATAGCCGACACCGCCACGCACATTTTTCTGGTAATACAATGCCGTGGTTATATTGGTGCGGGTGATGTCGCTGTACGAATAGTTGAGGGAAAAATTGGACAAATCAAGCAGACGGCTTTTGGCTTGCTGGTTCAGCTTGATCTTCTGGACATTGGTGAAGTTAATGCTTCGTCGGGTTGTGTTGTCTTCCACAATTTTCCGGTATTCGCGGGCATCCGCTTCCGAGCTGTTTCCAAAGCGGGAACGAATGGATTCCTCCAATAATACATCCGGATCCAGCGGGTTATACTTGGGCTTGATCCGCTCCCGTTCGTAGCCCACAAACATGGGTATCTTGATGCCTACCCATTGCGGAAGCATTTTTTCCAGGTTAATATTGGCACCGACGCTGTAACGCATAGTGTTCTGGCGCGCACGCTCCGAAATGCGCTGGGAAATTCCTCCAAAACCAAAGGTTTCGATATTGCCGGCCGCCGTAATGTTGGCAAAATCGGCAAGTTTGATGTTCAGACGTCCCGTAGCCGCATAACCACCCTGCTGGTCAAAGCCTTCCGCACGCAATTCGTTGGCCCAGATACAAGCTCGTTTGGGTTGCTGATCAGAAGAGGCCGCGTTACGCATCCCGATCATCAAGACTTGAACGGCGCTGTAATCCGGGTTACCCACCACGGTAATGCGGTATCTTTTTCCGGGTACATCGGCATCCTGTAAAAATTCGGAATAAGGTACCAGCACACTCGTCCCCCGGCTGTTACGGCTAGACTTGACTCGGGCCAGATCCTTGAAGGCGACACTGATTTCATTCAGCTCAGGCCAGATATTGGCTGTGCTGGTGTCGCCAAATTGTGAGAACTGAAGCGGAACTTCTATTTCATAATAGTTTTCGGAAAAATCAGTACCCAGACGGATGAATGCACGCAGTGAGTCCGAGCTGTTCAATGTCGTTTCGTCACTGGTTTCAGCGTGGAGGTACATTTTCAATTTTTTGTAATTGATAAAGTCCAGATTCACGTTTTTGAACACAGCGCGCGAGTCACGGTCACGCAGTTCATCCACGCACAACCGCAGCGACTGTTCATTCAATTGACGGTTGTTGATGGTTGTGATGTCACGATCACGGGGCAGGTTCGGCGGAATCTTGTATGGGAACAAGTTGGTATTGCCACTTTGGTCGGTTCCGCCGGTACTATTTTCTTCAATGTTTACCGTTCCCAGGGTAAAGCGGGCATCGTACGGTTCGGGGGGCAGCTGTAATCCACGGTCCGACAGATTATCGGCATACACACGCCATTGGTTGGCAACCAGCTGGAAGTTGGCCAGGCGCAATACGTGAGCCTCTGCGAAATTGGTCAGGAACATTCGCATAAACCGGATTGATTTGAAGCCCTGAATGTCACCCACTTTATCAGTAAACTCACGTACCGGAATCCGGAACTGATACCACTTGACGTTTTCTCCACTTTCGTTGGATTCGTTAACCGCTACAATGTAGTTACTTCCTACATTCATGCCCTTCGGGTCCAGGTGCACCTTATACTGGTAATACTGTTCCAGGTCGTTGATGGTTTGGTCGTTGTTCAGGTCTTCGTTATCGGGCAGGGTAGTAGCGGCTCTGGAGAATTCCTGTCCGGTTGCATCCGGAGAGTTGTTTTCGTAACCGTTGAAATTCTTATGTCGCAATAACAGGTTGGAATTGCTGCCAAACGAATTATCCAGGGGATGGGCAAAGTTATCCGCTGAAGGATCTGTTTCAGCAATGGCCCTTCCGGATACATTCTGAATCCGATTGAGGAAGCTGTTCTGGAAGAAGCTGAGCTCATCCGTTGTATTCAGACCATCCAGACCGATATCCTGGCGTTGGCGTGACCCCGATGTATTGTCAAACGCATTGTTGATCCACGAACTGTTTGGCGCTCTTCCCCAAGTGGTTGATGTGACCGGTCGTTGATTAGCGTCGCTGTCACTGATGGGAAAACCGTTTTCAAACGTGTGCCGGGCACCGTCTTTCATGACATCTTCTGAGATATTTCCCAGGTTAAAGTAGATATCCCCCCCTTGGCGGGCCGCTCCGCTTATCGTTTCAACGCCGTCGTTGATAGTACCTCGATTCGTTTTAATGAAAGGGTCCATCAGCCAGAATTCGATGTACTGTACATTGGCATTGTCAAAATCGACATCGTACGTAATGCCCCGTGAAATCGCTGCCCAGTTTTTTCTGGCATCATTGTTCAATCTGCCTCTGGCATCCAGGTTAGGATTATAGTTGTACATGCCGCGTTCCCGTGGATAATAGGCGATATCCATGGTTTGCAGATTGGTAATAATCTGTTGTTGCGCCTGTTGTGGGAACACCTCCGTAGGAATTACCACGCGCGTATAGTGATAGTAGTTGGCCGAGTCCCCGTTCACACCTCCCGACGGGTTATCCCGGTAAAAGGTGTTGTCAATGGTATACCACGCCAGCTTGGCACGGCGATACGTATAGTTGAGCGTTGTGTCGGTCCCTTCCGGGAAAAGTTGTGGCGTGGCCCCCAACCGCCAGCGTTGCTGTGGCAGGCGGGTAAGGTCAAAGGGCGTTTCGGCACCTTCAAAATCATCAATATAGGAGTTGCCATTGACCAGCGGAGCAACGCCGGGAAACAGTTTGGCAAACTCACCATTGAATGTGACTGTCGAAATTTCTTTGGTTGATAAAAAGGGCAGCTTGTCAACCATACGCGTCAGAAATCGGGAATCTTTGCGGAAGTTGACATCAAATCCCAGCACCGTATTGTTCACCGGTTCGTTACCCAATGCCACCCGTCGCAGCAAGGGACGTTCCCGCATACGCATCAGGGTGGAACCAATGGAAAAGTCCTTGTCGAATACATATTCCAATCGGGTTCCCATTACGGTTCGCACCTGGTTCTGGAACAGATCGGCTTGCTCAGAACGGATCTGAATTTCCTGTCCGGATTGCAGGATGCCTTCGTTGAGAATAGTCACATTGCCGTTTTCGACAATGTAATCCTGTCCCTGCACCAGCGTTCTGCCACCTACGGTTACCACCACCGAAGCCGGGTCGACACCCACCAGACCCAGCGGTACCTGGTTGGATGCTCCACTGGTCTGATACGTACCCTTGATGAAAAACTTGTTCTTTTCTGCTACCTGCTGCGCTTCCTGTTTGGTGGAACGGTACAGTGTGTTGAATGAATATTTGTTTACCAGGGCACGTTCATTGGTCGAGTCGAGCCAGGCGGGCAGATCGGCATTGCCTTGGGCCGCCCGGCGCCGGGACGTCAGATAGCCCGAACTGAAGGGCTCCAATACTGGGAAAATCACACGGCCATAGCGGCTATCCATGGTGACACCTTCTACCCAGTCGAAGTTGCCATCGGGTTGTGGATCGCCCAGCGGATTCAGTCTGTCCAGGTTGAAGACCTGTAGCAATGGTACGTCTTTCGTATTGACGCCTTCCTGCAAGCTGGGGTTGTCCACGCCGGTTAGGTCGTCTTTGTAAATGACACGCAGTTGGAAACCTTCTTTGTTCAATTGCCCTGTACCAATGGAATAGACGTTTTTCATCATCAGGTTCCAGGTAGGCAGGTCCAGCCGGATAGTGGCAGGGCGTATCATCTTCAGGAACAGTACTTCTTTCTGGTCACGCGTTCCGTAATCTTCGGTCAGCTCGCCTACTTTATAGGCCTGGCCCTGATAAGTGTATTCAAACGCGACGCCCAGAATCTCGTCGTTGCGAAGAGCGGTGTTCAGTGATAAATAGCCCAATTGCGGATTGAAGCTGTATTCGGTAGGAGAAAGCTTGCGGGCACTACGCAGAATTTCAAAATCGGTGCCTTTGCGCAACTGGAAGCGGGTGTTTCCCAGAAGGGTACCCACATTGTCTGCATTGCGATAGGCATCGCGGTTGATTTCCCGGTATAACTCATTGGAAGTGTTGGCGATAGGCGTACGGCCCGAAGCCCCCCCAATGTTTTTATTGTAAGGGGCCGGATCACCCAAATCCAGGAATGCCACCATGTTGCGCAGCGTTTCGGTAGAGTTGTTGCGGTTGGTTACATATACTTCCAGACGGGTAATCTGAACACCCGAATTGATGATTGGCAGCGTACGGAGCGAGGGTTCGTAAAGCCCCCGGAAAAATTGCCCCAGGAAGAAGTGACGATTATCCTCGTATTCCGAAACTTTGAACTCGAACTTGCGTTTTTGCACCCCACCTTGCACACTGGTTTCGGTCACGCGGGAACGCTGGTTGGCAGCAATGGCCGTGACATTCAAGCGACCGAAGCGCAACTGGGTTTTTAAGCCAAACAGGTTTTGCGCACCCTGAATCAGGGTACTGTTCAGGGGCATGCTTACGTTACCTGCTTCAATTTTCTGAATAATGTCGTGTTCATAACCGGTGTAGTCCAGTTTGAAATTCTGCTCAAACTGAAAACTGGCTTTGGTATCAAAAGCCCCAGTCATTTTCATTTTCTCACCTACTTTGCCCGTAAAGTTCAGGTTGATCTGCTGGTCAAAGTTCAGTGGCAGGAAAAAGCGTTGCTGGCGAATGGGTAAGTTGGGGTTTTGTACCCGTTGCCACTGGGCCCCGAAGTCTAGTGTTACGAAACCATTGGTCTGGAAATCAATGTAATTGCCACCAAAAATACGATCAAATACCGGACTGACATAAATTTTGGGAATCAGTCGGCGACCGGTGACTTCGCTCTTTCCTCCGGCAGCCTCTGTCTTGGACCGCCAGTAGTCACGGGCCAGCTTGCGGTCATTGTATTCAGCAAATTCGCGGTAGGTCAGAACAGTAGGCGGACGGTAGTCCAAATTCCCGACCTTTTCCTGAATGGTCACGTTGCCACCTGTATCTACCTCAATTTCAGTCTTGACATTGCTTGGGTCCTTCAGATTCAGCGGCGAGCGGCGTGGTTGGTCTGTAAACGGGTCGCCATAACGATCACGCTTGAAAAACGAAAGCGTACGCTTGGCTTTTTTAAGCGTGTCTTTCACCAGACTGTCTTTTTTGGTACTGTCGGGAGGTGCTTGGGCAGTAGTGGAAAAAAAGCGATAGCCACGCTTCTCCGTTTCGGGTTCTGAAAACCACGCCGTGAGCGAAAACAATACGCCACCTGATACTAGAATGTAATTGGTAAACTTCAAAGTAGTCTAACAGAGTTATTCTGGATAATTCTTAGCCTGAGCACAATAAAAACACAACAAACCACCTTCGCTTGAGGCTGTCCTGGATAATACAAAATACACGGGTTTGTCTGCTATTTTTGGTAGAGATCTGCTTCGATAGTGTCGCGTGTATGAAATAAGACAAAAATTATCCGTTTTAACTGATTACCCTTTGGGTTGTTCCGGCAAACAGCGGGCAAAAGTAGACGACACGTACGAAAATTACAAACTGATCACGGATACCGCTTGGCTTACACCTGTACAGGCAGGTTTCTGCAAGGAAAAAGATACTATTTCTCCTTGCTGTTGTTACCGTATTAGCGGCTTTGGCACTTAACTGACCTTCAGTGCTAATTTGATAACCTGTTCCAGGCTCAGGGTACCTCCGTTTTGTTTGAGTACAGTATCGACACTTTTCTCAGCTACGTTGCGTGGTATACCAAGTGTTACCAATGCAGTTAACGCCTCGGTACGTACTGTATTGCTTGAGGTAACCGGTGAGACTGATGTGCCCGATGTAAGATATAAGTCCTTTTTGATCTTGTCGCGTAGTTCCAGCACAACCCGCTGGGCCGTCTTACTTCCAATACCTTTGATGCTTTGAATCGTGCGAATGTCCTCAGATACAATGGCTTGCTGTATTTCTACAGAAGACAGTGAAGAAAGCATCATCAGAGCGGTGTTGGCACCAATGCCTGACACACTCATCAGATCCAGAAAGATTTTCTTTTCGGACCGATCGGAAAAACCGTAGAGAATTTGTGCATCTTCCCGGACATGGAAGTGAGTATACAGGCGACATTTTTCGCCTTCGGGCAGTGCACTGTACGTTTGTAGAGAAATACGGATTTCGTAGCCAACGCCGTTGACATCAATAATCACATAGGCAGGCTCTTTGTGAGCAAGCCGGCCTTCAATGTATGCAATCATGCTTGGTAAGGGTACGGATAAATCTAAGTGGCTTATTAATTTTTATGTATGAAACCTGCTGAAAATCAGACCGTAGTATCTAAACGATATATGCAATGAAATAGTATTCTGCACATGTGAAAAACCTGCTTTTGATCCATCGCTTATCCGGGATTGAATGAAAATATTGTCATTGCCACAATGATGCAAAGAGCAAACCATTCGATTAGCTGACTATCATTTTCCCTGGGCTTCTACTACCGCGATGGCTACCATGTTGACAATCTCTCGGATCGAACTGCCCAACTGCAGCACATGGACCGGCTTGCGCATACCCATCAGAATAGGGCCGATGGCTTCATTTCCGCCAATTTCCTGCAAGAGCTTGTACGAAATGTTACCTGAATTCAATTCCGGGAAAATCAACGTGTTAGCACCGGATTCGGCTAATTCACTGAACGGATAGTTTTCCTGCAAGAGTTCGGTATCCAATGCCACGTTGGCCTGTACTTCACCGTCAATGATAAGGTTGGGATACTTGTGTTTGGCCTTTTGCACCGCTTGAATGGCTTTTTCAGGATGCTCGCCGGGAACCGATCCGAAGTTGGAGTAGGAAAGAACCGCCATGCGGGGCTCTATGCCGAAAAAGCGTACTTTACGGGCCGTCAAACCAATGATATCCACCAGTTCATCGGCGGTCGGATTGACGTTGACAGTCGTATCCGCAAAAAAGTACGATTCACCTTTGCTGTTAGTGATGATGTACATGCCTGCCACCCGGTTGACGCCCGGTTCTACGCCAATTACCTGCAAAGCCGGACGAATGATGCGTGCGTATTCCTTGGTAAGACCGGAAATCAATGCATCCGCCTCTCCTGCGTTTACCATCATGGCGCCGTAATAGTTACGGTCCATGATCATTTTCTGGGCATCGTACAACGTAATGCCTTTGCGCTGACGCTTTTGATAAAGCATGTGGGCATATAATTCCAGCTTTTCTTCGGGTTGTTCGGCTACATCGACAATCTCACAACGGTCAATCTCGATGTAGTTTTCCTCCATAATCTGATGGATCTTTTGCCGGTTGCCCAGCAGGATCGGAAACGCAATCTGCTCATCAACCAGAATCTGAGCCGCTTTCAGGATCTTGTACGTGTCCGCTTCGGCAAATACCACTCGCTTGGGATTGCGGCGAGCCTGCGCAATGATGGGGGACATCAGTTTCTGGTTGATCCCGACCCGCTTTTCCAGTTGCTGATGGTAGGCTTCCCAGTCGGTAATGTGCAGTCGGGCCATACCCGATTCCATGGCGGCTTTGGCTACCGCCGGTGAGATGCGGGTAATTAATCGGGGATCTAAGGGTTTGGGAATCAGGTAGGTGCGGCCAAATACCAGCGCCTGGTCATTGTATGCTTTGTTCACCGATTCGGGCACAGGTTCCTTGGCCAGTTCGGCCAAGGCACGCACCGCGGCCAGTTTCATGGCTTCGTTGATTTCGGTAGCCCGTACATCCAGGGCTCCTCTGAAAATATAAGGAAACCCCAGTACATTGTTGACCTGATTGGGATGGTCCGAGCGACCCGTTGCCATGATGGCATCCGGACGGGCTGCCAGTGCATCGGTGTACGAAATCTCCGGTTCGGGATTGGCCAATGCAAATATAATGGGATTGGAAGCCATCAAGCTCAGGTGTTCGGCCGTAAGCACATTGCCAACCGATAGTCCCAGAAACATATCGGCGTCACGCATGGCTTCCATCAGATTGGTGACCGGACGTTTGGTCGCGAACTCACGCCGGATATCGTCCAGGTCTGCACGGTCTGCGTGCAGAATACCATTGATGTCGTTCATGACAATGTTTTCCCGCCGAACACCCAGTTCCACGTATAATTTGACACAGGCAATGGCCGCGGCGCCGGCGCCGTTGACGACTATTCTGATTTCATCAATTTTTTTGTGCACAATCTCCAGCGCATTCAACAACGCCGCTGACGAAATGATGGCCGTGCCGTGCTGGTCATCGTGCATCACCGGAATATTCATCTGGCGGCGCAGTTCCTGCTCAATCACAAAGCATTCGGGAGCTTTGATGTCTTCCAGGTTGATGCCACCAAACGTGGGTTCCAACGAACGGACAATCCGGATAAATTCCTGAGGATCAGTGCAATCTATTTCAATATCAAATACATCAATACCTGCAAATTTTTTGAACAACACACCTTTGCCTTCCATTACCGGCTTGGAAGCGTGTGGTCCGATATTGCCTAGTCCCAATACTGCCGTGCCATTGGAGATTACCGCTACCAGATTTCCTTTGGAGGTATACCGGTATACATTATCTTGATTCTCAGCTATTTCTTTGCAGGGTTCGGCAACTCCCGGCGAATACGCCAGCGCCAGATCGAGTTGGGAACTGAGCATTTTTGTCGGAACTACTTCGATTTTTCCGGGTTGGCCTTGTTCGTGATAGGCCAGGGCATCTTCCCGGCGGATTTTTAAAGGAGCAAAAGGCAGACGAATACTCATGTCCGGTTGGAATAAAATGAATGTTTACGGTTTGTTGATGTCGGCAGGTCAGGCAAAAATAGTATCGGTCAAACGACGCAAACCCACCTGCGCAAAGTTAGAGGATAAACGAAGAAAGAAAAATCGTTTGGTAATTATGTTTCGGTAGGAGCGGAAGGCTCAGGTACTGCTTCTTCTGATGTTCAGTTTATTCCTGATAATCAGACTACTGCAGAGACTTTTGATTTCATATGGATACTATTTCCGACGGAATACCGTACTTACCTGGTGTGGATGTTCACTGTTTGGCAAATTTCTGCCAGTATATGAAACCTTCTACCATTCATGCATTCTGCGGTGTACGGTAACGGATCAGCTCAGGTTTACGCTTTTTCCTTTGCGTTTCTTGAGGGGTATATCAATGGTGATGGTAGTGCCCTTTTCTGGAACGCTATCGACCCGATACGTACCTCGCATGGCTTCTATCCGTGACTGAATGTTTTGCAATCCCATGCCTTCCTGGTTTTTTTCCGGATGCAATCCTTTGCCATTGTCTTGTGCGATTACTGAAATTTCATTCTGCGAATGTACGATCTGCAGCGAAGCGGTAGTCGCCTGGGCATGTTTGAGAATGTTGGTAATCAGTTCGACACAAATCGGGTAAATGCTGGCTTCTATTTGTTTGTCGAGTCGTTTGTCCAACCCGAATAAGTCTAGTTCCAGATGGATCTTGCGCGCGGTATTGATGGAGTATACATACCGCTGCAAGGCTGCTTCCAGACCATATTTTTCCAGCACTTCGGGCAGCATGTGGTGAGAAATGTTACGCACTTCCAGGCATGCATTGCTTACCATTGCCAGCACGTTTTCGTAAAGTTTGCGTTCGGGCTCTGAAAGATGTTCTGCATTGAGAATTTCCAGGTTGAGCTTCACCGCTGACAGCAACCCTCCCAGATTATCGTGTAGTTCTGCGGCTACCCGCTTGCGTTCCAGGGTTTGCCCGGTAACCAACGCCTGTTGAATTTCTTCGTTCTTCTGCCGAAGTTCCTCGTTGGCTTTTAACAACTCAGCCGTACGTGCGTGTACCCGGTCTTCCAGCGTATCCGAGAGTAATTTCAGGTATTCGTTCATGTGGGTGAGTTGTTCCTGTTGCACTGCGATTTCTTCCTTTTGGCGAATAATTTCGGACGTGCGGGATCTGACTTGTCTTTCCAGTTGCTGCTGCCTGTTTTTCAAAGCTTTGATACGGAAGCGATATGTGCCATACATGGCAAGGCCTGTGCCAACAAGCAATAACAGCCGAAACCACCACGATGCCCACCAGGGTGGAGCGATGGTGATATAAACAGAAGTCCATTGCGGATTCCATATGCCGTCATTGTTACAACTTTTAACCCTGAATTCGTACTCTCCCGGTTCCAGATTTGCATAACTTACATAGCGACGACTACCCGAATAATTCCAGTTTTTGTCAACACCTGTCAATTGATAGGCATACATGTTGCGTTCGGGTTGCCGGTAGTTTAGTGCGGCAAACTCAAATGAGAAGAAATTCTGCGTATGTGCTAATGAAACCTGCTTGCGGGAACCACCACCCAGACTTAGTTCTTTGTCCAATACTTTGAACGAAGTGATGACTGTGGGGGGAGGATAGGGATTGACCCGAACACTGTCCGGATTGAAAAATATCAGTCCTTGATTCGAGCCGTAGTAAATAGTTCCGGATTCGTCCCTAGTGGTGACCATCCAGAAATTGCCTTCCAGAAAACTACCACGAAAATTGTTGACCTGGCCGGTTGCAACGGTAAGTTTGGAGATTCCTTTATCCGTACTCATCCATACATTACCATCGTAATCCGTGCTAACGGTAAATATGGATGAAGTGTTTATGCCTTGCTTTTCTTTGAAATGGGTAAATCTGCCCGTTGCTATGTCAAATTTCTCCAGACCCGATTTGTAAGTGCCCATCCACAGTACACTATCGCCCGAGTTATGTAACGAAGTAATGTAATTGGCTCCTAAGCTGTAGATTTTTTTAGGGTCCTGGGTATAGTATGTATACTCATTGGTTGCCGGGTCTAATCGTACCAGACAGTTTCTAACAGTTTGTACCTTCGCTGAAATGTAGGGAATGGTAGAGATAAAATAAATGTATTTCTTACCATGGTATTCTACCTTGACCGGGAGAATCGCTTGCTTGTTGCTGATTCCCAGTGTCGGATTGAGAAGAGCGGAAGGATAATTTTTAGCTTGTCTGGTTTTCGTTTGCAGGTAGGTGAGCCCTTGTTCCCAGCTACCCATCCACATACCATAAGGATCGTTCGAAAACGAATTAATAAACCATGTATTATGGCTCAGGCTATCATTGGCTCGTACACCAAAACCGCTATTGGTGAGTGTTTTTGATGCTACATCGTATTTCTTGAATCCTTTGCTGGTTTCCAGCCACAAACTATTGTCCAGGGAAAGAATCGAGTGAAAAGCGATTGGATTCTCGACTGATGCAACGTGTTTCTTTAATTTTTGCGACTGCTTGTCAAGAAAGAACAATCCGTTTTCTGTACCTATCCACACACCTGGTTTGCCTTCGTCTTTTCCGGGACACAAAGCTGTGACACTGCTACCGATCAACCCATCGGGATACTCAGACGAGAGTGTGATGTGTGCAAAGTTGGTAGGTCGTAAATCCATCTGATTGATGCCCGCGCCAAAGCTGGTGATCCATAACATGCCCTGGCATTGGTACAAACCGCGAATGTAACTACCACGAATACTGGTTGGGTCTTTGGCAACATGCCTGAACTGTTTTACCTGGTTGGTTGTCAGGTCGATACGATTGAGGCCATTTTCGGTAGCGACCCAAAGCTTTCGGTTGACCTCCAGAATTGTCCAGATATGATCATCACTCAAATTATCCGGTTGTCCGGGCCTGCTGAAGTATTGGTTGGTCACCTTTCGGGTGGAAAGGCTCATTTTGTTCAATCCCCACTTGGTTCCTATCCATAGCGCCGATTCGCTTGGTGAAACATACACATACCGAATATCGTGATGGCTAATGGTAATGGATTGGTTAGGACCCGGCAGGTGGGTGGTAAGTTTTCGAGAACGTATATCAAATTCGTAAAGTCCGTTGGAATGTGTTGCAATCCAAGCGATTTCCCTGCCATTTTCATTGGTCTTGACAAACGAATTGAACTCCAGGCGTTCGATGTGGGGCGGATTTTTGAAAAAAAAGTAGTTGAAATGTTTGTTCTCAAGGTCGTATTTTACCAGGACACTTTTTTGACGTTGATGCAGTGTGGCAATCAGCCACACTGTATTGTCTTCCAGTATGATTTTACGGACGCAGAAAAGATTTGCAAAAAAGGGAGCGAAGCCTGGAACGTCTTTGGCGTTGGTGAACTGCTCGGATGCCTTGTCAAATAACCATAATCCCGAATCTCGCCATACGCCTATCCAAAGCTTGTTGTTAACCTCTTGAATAGTGGAAACTGAAAATTCCCCTTCAATTGGATTTTCAAAGTGTTTGAAATTGTAGCCATCATAAGAAAACAAGCCGTTGCTGGTTCCCAGCCACATTAATCCGTTATTATCCTGGTAAGTGCAGAAAATTTCAAGATTATTGATCTCTGAGGGCGCTTCTACATGCGTGAATCCTTGGACTTGCCCCCAAACAGTGAAAGGAATATTCCCGATAAGCAGTATAAAGAAAATAAATCTCAGAATCATAAAGAATTATCTCTGTCTAGGCTACAGCATTGAAATTTACTAATTTTTTAAAACTATTCTTAAATTAATTCGACAGATTTTTTTGAATGAGGCAATGCAGAAATCGGTTGAAGAGTAGTTTCAGGAGTTTTCTCATTTCGTGCAGTTGATTTTCTGGAAGATTGGTAAAAGGCAGAAAAAGTAGATAGCAAAGTTACGTAAATGGTAATGGAGTTGCATGAATGGTAATACAAAAAGCGGATGAATTAGCACATTTTCTACTTTTTTACATAAGTGGATGTTTTGTAAATTGACAAGAATACAAAAGCAGGCTTTATCTACTTATGGTTTCATACCCCGTCCGTATGGGGTCCATCATGCATTTTGACCGGGCATGGTCTGAGTCTTGGCAATTACTGAATTTAAAGATAACATAAGATTGTACATCCTGGGTTTCGCATTTGACAAGTGTTATCGAAAATGTAATATATGTTCAATATTATTTGATAACTGTCGGCTATAGTTGGACTATGATAATATTGTTACAGAAAGAAGATCGGGTGAAATAAAACTGGATTTGCAAAAATTGCACATTTTTCGGGTGTGCTCTGCCAAAAGTGCAAATCAAATTTGAAGTTGACCGTGCAAATGATAATTTTTTTATAGAAATTTTATACTTTTGAGCTGTTGGAGTTGTAATTTTTTTAAGGATTAAGACTTTGAGCAGAAAACTGGCAGCAAGAGGCGGGAGTTGTTGTGACACATTATGATAAAGATTATTCTTGCCGATGATCATCGACTGTTTCTGGATGGCCTGACGGCGATTCTGTCTTTGATTGAAAAAGTAACCATTGTTGCGACTGCCAACAATGGAAATCAAGTATTGGAGTTATTGCGCAAACATTCCTGCGATGTTGTTGTGATGGATATCAACATGCCGGTTGCGGATGGATTGACCACTGCTCAGCTCATCAGCCAGGAATTTCCCAAGGTGAAGGTGGTACTGGTAAGTATGAATGTCAATCCTCAGTATGTAAAAGATGCGCTTCGGGCCGGGGTATCGGCTTATATCCTGAAAGATTCCAGCAAAGAAGAACTTCAGAATGCCATTTACAGCGCTGCAGACGGAAAGAAATACTTCAGCGAGGCAGTGATGCTCAACCTTGCCTACGAGTACATGCCCGAAAGTCCGTTGGAAACGAAAGTTAAGCTTACCCAACGGGAGCTGGAGGTTCTCAGATTGCTGGCGCAGGAGTTCACCGCTCCGGAAATAGCCGGCAAACTATACATCAGCGCTGAGACTGTAGAGACTCACAAGAAAAACATGCTCAAAAAGCTAGGACTTAAAAACTCCTATTCCCTCATCAAATATGCTGTTCAGAATGGCCTTCTTTAGGCTTGTTGTTCAGTCCCTCTGTGTTTTGTATTTTCAATTATTGTATTGATATACAGTGCTTTATAACTAAAGCAGGCTTGCTTTTTTGCTGTTTTTTCGTAAAAATTCAGCTTCTTCTCCCCGAAAGTAGGTAGATGCAATATCCCCAAAAGTAGGTAGATAAAAACCTGATTATTGGGGATTTACTGGTATGTAAAAAATATGAATCTTTGATAAAAATTACGGCAAGTATAATGTTACCAAAATTGTCGTAATAGAAAGCATTCATAACTGCCCACGCTCTTACCAACACAACTATGCAACCGGTTACTTTATCTGTTCCTTATCAGCATACGCCGACTGACGAACTCCAGTTTCTGGATCAGTTTTATACCAGTCATCGTACCGAATTTCTCCGCTGGGCTTACAAACACTACAGCCTTACACCTGAAGAGTCCATTGATATTTATCAGGATGCAGTGATTGTCCTTTTTGAAAATTATCAAAAGGGAAAACTTCAGGATCTGCGTTCTTCTGTGAAGACCTATTTCTATGGGATTGCAAAAAACCTGATTTTTGCTTACCTGAAAAACCGGAGCAAGCAGAAAGCGTACCTGGAACCCTTTTCGGATGTTAGTCTACAAGCTGAAAATATTTCACAGGTGGATCCCCATCATGATTGGATGGAAGATACCATTGAAGTAATCACAGACACGATCAAGCGTTTGTCGGTGAAAGGACAGGAAATTTTGTATTTGTATTATTATGAAAAGAAAAGTTTACGGGAAATTACCAGCCTGTTGGGTTACAGCAGTGAAAATGTGGTAAAAACGACTAAGATGCGCTATAAAAACTTGCTGAAACAAATGGTGCGGGATGAGATCAACAGACAAAACGCAGCCTAGCTACTATTACTATGTTTACTTATAAAAAACGCCTCGTCTGTAGCGAGGCGTTTTTGTTTCCTGTTCCTGGTCTTTTGAGGTGATTTAGCCCATGATAAGCTTCTGACCTGCTTTCAAATCGTTGCTACGCAGATTGTTCAGCTTTTTGATCGTTTCGACATTCACACCGCGCTTTTTGGAAATACTCCAGAGCGTGTCTCCAGGTTGTACCTCGTAGACACTGTTGTTCTTGGAAAGGGCAGGGGTTTTGGTTTCTTTCGGGATACTATTTTCCTTGGGGGCAGGCAACGCCTTGGCGGTTTGTGCCGCCGCAACAGATTGTGTTTCCTCTTTCACAACACGTTTTCCAGTATGATTTTGTACCCAGATCGCCAGTTCCTGACCGGCTTTAATCGTGTTGCCACGCAGGTTGTTCCAGCGACGTACTTCGCTCACACCTACATCATACAACTCGGCAATGCGGCCCAGTACGTCACCCGAAGCTACCGTGTGTGTCACCTTTTTGCGGCCGGCTACCGAAACAGCTGTCTTTTTACGTACTTCAGCTCGTTTGGGCGCAGCGCTGGCAGCCAATACTGTCGGATCAAAAGCTGGCTCTACAGGAGCAGGCGGTTGGTTGCGCGAGGCAGCCAGGAACATGTCTGTCTTGTATTCACGCAGTACCGACGCTTTTTCTGCGGGCAGGCGTAACGGATAGTTTTTCAGATAAGCCGGAATTGTGCCTTTTTTCAGATGAGGGTTGAAGGCCTGGACAGTTTCCATGGGCACGTCCAGTTCTTTTACCAATAGTGACAGATCAATGGGTTGCGTGACGAGCACCGTGTCCGATTCCTGGTAAGGCCTGGGGTTATCGATGGTAAACATATATTCTTTGTGGTACTTCATTACGTAGGTAGTCGCTACATAAATAGGTACATACGAACGGGTTTCGCGTGGCAGATAGGGATAAATTTCCCAGAAGCTGGTCTTGTTGCCTGCGCGGCGAATGGCCCGGCGAACCGCTCCCGGACCGCAGTTATAGGCGGCCATGGCCAGTTCCCAGTCAGAAAACAGGTTGTGCAGATATTTGAGATAGGCACATGCGGCGCGGGTCGATTTGTAAATATCCATCCGTTCATCCACAAAGGCATCCTGGTATAATCCGCTCTCCTTACCGGTGTAGGGCATAAACTGCCATAATCCGACGGCACCTGCCCGTGAGACCGCTTTGGGATTCAACGCTGATTCTACAACTGACAAATACGTCAGTTCCAGAGGCATGTTGTTCTTCTTGAGTTCGGCTTCAAAAATGGGGAAATAGAATGATTGCAACGCCAGTACCCGCCGCACATAATCACGTTTACGCATGGTAAACAATTCGATGAACTTCTTAATGTCACCGTTGTAATGTAGCGGAATGTCTCCTTCTATCTGGGAAAGCCGTTCCAACACCTGGTCTTCCGGAAATGTAAACACAGTATCGGTTGGCAATTGGGCACGCGGATTGTCTTCTTCATCAAAAATGACCTTGAATTCCTCCAGTGGAACGGGCCCGATCACGTCCTGCGCATGTGCAGTAGACAGGGTAAAGAAGGTAAAGAAAACAAAAAGCCGTAAAGCTTGGCGCCCTCGTTGCGTCAATCGCTGGTTCATGTCCGACAGGGTTTAATATAGTAAAGACAACTCCTTTAGCTACGGTAAAAATACAAATTCTTCTTTAATTACCGCACGCTAATGTAGGTTATGCAGCAAAAATGCTATTTTCCAGGGTGTAAAGACAAATTTAAAACGGAAAGTTTTTCGAATTAAATATACTTTTTTGTCAATTTATTTGCCTTTTCTACATGCCGGAAGCTTGGTTTTTGCCTATACGAGCAGATGAAGAATTGAAAAAAATAGTTTGTTCCGAAGGTTAAAAACTGGCAAGTTTAGTCTCTACATACCGGGCAAAGGTGAACATTTCATCTTCTTTAAAGAAGTTGCCCATCACTTGAATGCCAATGGGTAGGCCATCTGAATCATGACCGGCAGGGATGGAAATTCCAGGGATGCCCACGACGTTGGCTTGTACTGAAAAGATATCGGCCAGGTACATTTGCAACGGATCTTCGGTATTTTCACCAAGCTTGAAGGCAGTCGTTGGGGCAACCGGTGATACGATAAAATCGTGGTTGGCAAACAGCTCCCGTGTTTTGTCCTGAATCAATCGCCTCACTTTCTGGGCTTTGGTATAATAGGCATCGTAATAATCGGCGCTGAGTACGAAGGTTCCGAGCAAAATCCGGCGTTTCACTTCTTCGCCAAAACCTTCCGATCGGGATTTTTTGTACAAATCGTCCAGCGAAGCAGCTCTGGCGGTGCGATGCCCGTACCGCACGCCGTCGAAACGGGCCAGATTAGAGCTGGATTCGGCTGTAGTCAATATATAGTAAGTAGGGAGAATGTATTCCAGTAATGGAAAATCGATGGCTTCTACCGTATGTCCGTTGCTTTCTAACCAGGAAAGTGTTTCGAGTATGGTTTGTCGGATTTCCGGCGCAATGGCATCGTTTTCGAGGGTTTCACGAATGTAAGCAATTTTGTAGTTTTTCTTCGGCTCTTTTGGCTTGGAATACGTGCCCACCGGCAGTTGTGAGCAGGTGCTGTCCCATTCGTCGGTACCGCTGATCACCTCCATCAACAGTGCAGCATCTTCTACGCTACGGGTAAATGCGCCAATGCAGTCAAAGGAGGACGCGTAGGCAATCAAGCCGTAACGCGAAACCCGGCCATACGTGGGTTTTACGCCCACAACACCGCAAAAAGCAGCGGGTTGGCGAACCGATCCGCCGGTATCTGAGCCCAATGACGCCAGACACATGTCGGCTTGTACCGCAACCGCCGACCCTCCCGACGACCCGCCGGGAACGCGACTGGTATCAGCAGCATTCAATACCGGCCCAAAAGCAGAATTTTCGTTGGAAGAACCCATGGCAAACTCATCGCAGTTTTGACGGCCGATGATAATCGCATCTTCATCCAGCAGGCGCTGGACGGCAGTAGCCGTATACGGCGATACAAAACCATCCAGAATGCGGCTGCCAGCCTGCACCCGGTGATTTTTGTAACAAAGCACATCCTTGATGCCCACAACCATGCCTGCGAGTCGCCCTGCTGTGCCAGCGGCCAGTCTGGCATCCACTGCATCGGCTTGTTGCAGGGCTTCGTCGGCATAAACTTCCAGAAATGCATTCAGATGTGACTGACTTTCAATGTTTTGAAGATAGTGCTCGACTAGTTGGCGGCAGGTGGTGTGGCCCGACCGGATGTCGGCGGTGATTTCCTGAAGAGAGGTATATCTTTTCAAACGAATGAACAATTAATGATGAGAACTAGGCTTGCGTAGGGAAGAAGACCTGAAAATAGTATCGACGCCCATGCAAAAACCTCTTGGTATCCGAAGGGCGGTTCTGCCAAAACGGTCCATAAGACAAAAGTCGTAACAAGATAGTTGAAAAAGAAAAATCTTTCCAACTATCTTGTTACGACCTGACAAAGCGTTTATAAAAACTTACTTGATTACTTTCTTGGGTTCTTCTTTTACGCTTTCTTCAATTTCATTCTGGACGTCACGGGTAGCGTCTTTGAACTCTCGGATACCTTTACCCAGACCCCGTGCCAGTTCAGGTATTTTCTTTGCACCAAAGAAAATCAATACAAACAATACGATAAGAAATATTTCGGGACCGCCTAAGTTACCCAGAAATGCAAAGATGGCTGAAAGTTCCATATGATGAGTTGTTAAAAGGTAATAATGCAAATATACGTAAATTGTCAGGAATCGGATTTGAAATCCTGTTTTTTTTCAAGCCTACCTTTTTGTCAGACAATGAATCTGCCAAAAAGGTTTAGTGTGAGGTCTAAATTTATCGGAAACGAATGCAGCCAATGGTCAGTTTCCGTTTTTTCAAAGATACTATTTTTATTCAGAATCCGTTTCGGCAGGAAATAATTCCTTTATAAGTTAACGCAACCGGACTGATTTTATTGGCTAGATCTTTTTTAACAGCGGTACTACCTTCACTCGTCCTTTGGGTTCTTTGACCTTGTCTTCAGTGATTTTGATTACGTGTGCGCCAAAAGGTGTCTGAAGCACAAACACATCGCCTTGTTTGCCCTTCATGACGGCTTGTTCAAATTCCTTGACCATCATTCCTTCGCCAAACCAGCCCATGTCTCCTCCGTTTTTGGCTACCTCGTCCTGCCCGTATTTTTTGGCAGCATCGGCAAACGCCAGCCCCTTGTTGATTTCTTTCAACACCTTGTTGGCTTTTTTCAGGGCATTGGCGGTGTCTTTTTTGGTAGTGCCTTCCGGCTTGATAAACACATGGCTGGCCTTCATACGGTAGGTGCTGTCAAACGAGATCACCTTGTACAACATGGCGTAGCCTTCCAGGAAGAGCGGGCCGACCACATCGCCTTCGCGGGCATTGAAAAACATTTGCTCCATCAGGCCGGCCAGTTCGGCACGGGTGTAATAATCGTAGCGGAACGGAAACTCGCTGTTATTAATGACAAACATGGAGTCGTCAACGGTGGTTTTGAAGTACGGCTTGCGTATTTCAGCCCAGATGCGGGCTTCTTCCTGGGTAGCAGCCACAGAATCGGGAAAGGCAGTTTGGGCACTTGCAGAAACAGAGATACTCAGGACAAAGAGAACAAAGTAAAGCAGACGGTTCATATTTTTCAGATCAATTAGCTTACAAAATTGGTGTTTTTTCAGGTGGAAAGCAATAAACCGGACAGTTATTGGATTTCGGATTTCGCTTCAAGTTAAACCGGTGAAGGTACGGGGGTTCTGCTTTCTTCGGGATACTATTTTTCAATTCCACATTCCGCCCTTCGAAATCCGCATTCCAAACTCGCCTCATCGGTCCACTTCGCCCATGACCAGGTCCAGCGAGCCGATAACGGCGATAAGATCGGCCAGGAGCGAGCCGCGGGAAATCTCGGGCAGCACTGACAGATTGTGAAAACTGCACGCCCGCGCCTTGACCCGGAATGGAATGTCGCTTTTGCCCGCCGGATCGGTCCGGAAAAAGAAACCGAGTTCGCCTTTGGCACTTTCGCCCCGAATGTAAAAGTCCATGGCTTTGGGGCGTATCTTTTTGGGAACCAACGCCTGCGGATCAAACTCGCGGGTGCGTTTCTGGTCGCCTTGCAACTGGTTGAGGCACTGTTCTATGATTTTCAACGATTCGTGGCATTCCTGCACACGTACATGGTTGCGGTCCCAGCAGTCTCCCAGCGTACCCATCTCCCCTTTCCCAATCGGAATGTCGAAGTCCAGTTCCGGATACACCGAGTACTTGTCTACCCGGCGCAGATCCCACCGCAGGCCCGAGCCGCGAAGCACAGGTCCCGTGCATCCGTAATTGACCGCCACGGCCATGGGCAGGACCCCCACATTGGCGGTCCTTTGCACAAAAATCTTATTTTCAATCACCAGCCGTTGCAATTCGCCGAGTTTGGGTTTGAGATACCGCACAAACTCGCGGCAACGCTCTTCAAAGCCCACGGGCAAGTCGTAATACAGGCCGCCCACCCAGATGTAATTGTACAGCATCCGGGCTCCGCACGTCCATTCCAACAACCGCTGGATGTGTTCCCGGTCGCGCATGAGCCACAAAAACGGCGTATAGGCACCAATATCCAAGGCATACGTGCCAATGGCCACAAAGTGCGAGGCAATCCGGTTCAGTTCGGCCACCAGAACGCGGATGTATTCCACCCGCCGCGGAATGTCTTTGTCGATGCCCAGCATCCGTTCCACACCCATGGCCCAGACGTGTTCGCTGTTCATGGCGGCCATGTAGTCCATGCGGTCCACGAATGGAATGGTCTGGTTGTAGGGCAATGCTTCCGCATGTTTTTCAAAGCACCGGTGCAGATACCCCAGGTGCGGCACCACATCCGCGATCACTTCGCCGTCGGTGATTACTTCCAGTCGCAAAACACCGTGGGTAGACGGGTGCTGCGGACCGATGTTGATAATCATTTCCTCCGAACGCAACTGGTCGGCCCGAAATTTATTCGGTTCGGAAACCACAAGGTTCTCAGGACGCGGTTGATGCTGGATGGTTTGGCTCACAGAAGTATCAGCTGATGACGGAAACAAGCCGGTTTTTGTTTTTTGCAGGATACTGTTTCGGCTTGTGATTGCAAAGGTAGCCGTTTCTGCGTTCAATAAAAAAAGGCTTGTCTGTACAACAAGCCTTTTTTGCGTTAAAAAATGTTAATCTTAGTCCGGAAGCTTCGATTCAATCCTGTCTAGCTGTGCATCCGAATACTGACCGGCAGCCTGGTAGACAATCTTTCCGTTTTTGTCCAGCAAAAACACATACGGTACATCCTTGTTGTCGAGCCGCAATGTTTTCTTGTAATCTTCAATTTCGCCCTGATACAAGACAAAATGCTTCTGATAGCCTTGCTGAATGCCTTTTTTGAGCTGTTTCTCAATTTTTCCGGCAATCAGTGACTTGGCCCCTGTAATCATCGGAATCACGTACAGATTCATGTCGTAATCCGGGTCCATGATGAAGTAATCGTACAGGTTGTCAAACCACGGCGCAATTTGTTCCGAAGCTTTGGCCGAGTAGGTCAGCACCAGCAGCGAGTACTTTCCGGCAGTGGCCTGCGGCAGTGTAATGGGTTTGTCTTCCAGCGTCATGCCGGAGAGCGAAGGAAAGTTTTGCGCCTGCACCCATGTCAGCGACACCAGGCAAATAAAGGTTACCAGAATTTTTTTCATGAAGAGAAAGATTTGACAAATAGTATCTCTCAAACGTGAAAAACCGGCAGATGTTGCGTTTTGGGTTTGTCGTTTTGCATTCGCCACCGTAGGATGGCCTTTCGCCTAGTAAAAAGCCCTTGCGTATCCGAACGACAAATGCCTTAATACTTTACCTGAATGCCATGGTAGGTTTCCTGTTCGGTATAGTCTTTGCGTAGCGGATACCCTTGCCAGTCGGCAGGGAGCAGGATGCGGCGCAAGTCGGGATGGCCGGTGAAGAAAATGCCGAACAAATCAAACGCTTCGCGTTCGTGCCAGTTGGCGGTGCGCCAGATGTGGCTCACTGTGGGCACTTCCGGCAGGTGGTCCGGTTTTTCATTCCGGGGGAATACGATTCTCAACACCAGGGCGTGTTCGTACGGAATGGAATAGAGATGGTAAATCACCTCCATGGTGCAGGCTTCCGGACCATTGTCTATGGCTGTCAGGCATTCGAGCAAATCCATGTAGGTTTGCTCGTTTTCGTACAGGAACTGGCACACTGAGGCGATCTGTTGAGCAGGAACCGTAATGCTGGGCTGCACGGCCTGCGTGTTTTCAGCAACAACGATTTCGCTGCCAAACTGCTGCACCACTAAATCGGTAATTTCTGGGAAAGTCACGTGGGGTGGAGGGCTAGGTTCGGTTACGACTGTTGTGGCTGCTCTTCCATAAGTTTGAGCAATGCTTTGGGGGCCATCAATGTTTCGGTACGGATTTTCTCCTGCAATTTCAGAATGCCGCCAATCAGAGCCTCCGGTCGGGGAGGGCAACCGGGCACATACACATCCACCGGGATGATCCGGTCGACGCCCTTGACAACGTGATAGCCATGCTGCCAGTACGGACCGCCGCAGTTGGAGCAGCTTCCCATCGAAATAACGTAGCGTGGTTCGGGCATCTGTTCGTACAGCCGCTTGATGCGGTCGGCCATTTTGAACGTAACCGTACCGGAAACAATCATCACATCCGACTGCCGGGGCGAAGGGCGTGGAAACAGCCCCAGCCGGTCCAGGTCGTAACCGGATGCGAACGACCCCATCATTTCAATGGCACAACAGGCCAGTCCGAAGCCCATGGGCCATAAGGAGGACAGCCTCGCCCAGTTGAGCAGGTCGTCTACGCGGGTGACAATCACGCCACCAGATTCAAATTGCTGGTCCAGTAAACCCATATGTCAGGTAAGAAAGAAGGAAGCCGATCATCGGTAACCATCGGATTTTTGCTTTGGCAAAGGTACAGTTTTGTTGGCAGGAAAGAAAGGCCTCAGGCTTGAGGAACCAGCGCTTCGACCGGATTGGGTACGTAGCTGGGAATAGTGATTACAAACTGAGTGCCGCTGCCAAACTCGGATTGAACCGAAATAGACCCGCCCAGCTTTTCGACCACCTGCTTGGTAATGTACAATCCCAGGCCGGAGCCATGGGTGCCGAGTGAAGCCCGGAAAAACATGTCAAAGATCTTGTCGATATACTGGTCTTCGATGCCTTTTCCGTTGTCTTCCACCACGATCCGGGCCTGGTTGCCGTTGGCACGGATGGAAATCCGAACCTGCGAACCAGAGACGGCTTTGTGGTATTTGATGGCATTGGAAAACAGGTTTTGCAGGATGATTTCAATACGGGAGGCATCCGAGTAAAACGGATCCTGCACACGAATATCTTTTACAAGCTGAATGTGAGGTGCATTGTCCAGGTATTGCAGGTCGTTCCAGCAATCTTTGACCAGTTTGTGGAAGTTGATCTGGTCTTTTGCCAGGTCCAGGCGGCTGTTCCGCGAAAAGCTCAGCAGGTCTGCAAAAAAGGAATCGAGCCGGTCCACGCTTTTTTCGATCAGGCGCAGGTATTCGTTTTTCTGGGATTCGTCATTCTCAATCTTGATCAGGTTGACCAGCCCCAGCACCGAACGTAGCGGAGCCCGCATGTCGTGCGAAGCCCGGTACACAAACGTATCAAGTTCGAAGTTGGTACGAATCAGTTCATTCTCAGCACGTTTCCGTTCGGTTATATCCCTTGAGAAAACGGCGATTCCCGTAACTTTTCCGTATTCGTCCTGAATCGGATTGTACACCGTTTCGTACCAGGTGCGGCGAAACGCGGCATCACCCATTTCCTCAATGATGATGAACTGCTTGCCCTGGAAGGCTTGCTGCAAATGGGCAAACACCTTGTCGGTATCGTCGCCAAAGAAGTTGTCTTCAATCAGATTCACGCTTCTGCTCACCGTGCGGCCATAGGCGCGTTGCATGGTTTCTTTGTGCGTTGAATTGTAAATCAGGTAGTTGTAATCCGTGTCAATGGCAAAGATGCTGCTTTGGGTACTTTCCAGGATGCCGCGCATCTGTTCGTTCTGCTGCTTCACCTTCTCTTCGGCGAGCTTGTGGTCGGTGATGTCGGTAGTGATCCCTTCCACGCGCAGGGGTTTTCCGTCGTCATCCCATATTATTTTGCACCGGTCGCGGAGCCACCGAAGCTCTCCGTTTTTGCGTACCACCCGGTACTCGATTTCGTCAGCACCTTTCTTGTGCACTTCCGCTTCAAACGCTTCGTAATCCGACCGGTCGGCGGGCAAAACAATGTTTGACCAAAGCTTGCGGTTTTCGTAAAAGTTTTTCTGCGGAAAGGCAAATACCTGTTCGGCGGCGGCGTTGATGTAAATGATGTCACCTTCGGGCAAGGTTGCTGCCCAGACCACCTCGTTCAGTGAAGACAGAATGCTGCTCAGGTGGTTTTCCGATTCCCGGAGGCGCGTTTCGGTGTGGTACAACACGCTGATCAGATAGATGATGCAGAATCCGATAACGCCTACCGAAAGCATGAAATTAACGGCGTAGAAAGTATGCTGAGTATCTGGCGAAACCGGGAGAAGCCACAGGCGGTGTTCCGTAAAATCCAGGAGCCCCAGAAAAGCAAACGACAAGGCCGTCATCAAAATGATTTTTTCCTTGTCGTGAAATCCGTAAATGACCAGTGTGCTGGTGATCAGTGGAAAATAAAGCAGGTAGATACCGGCTTTATTGCCCATTGCCGACGAAAAAAGAAACAGGAAAGCATTGGTTGCAATGTAAAAAATGTATTTGGCCGTCTCGGGTTTGCCTTGTTTGTTTACACGGATGACCAACGCATACGCTCCCAGGTAAACCAGCAGCAGTGCGAAAATATAGGAGTTAACCGGGAAATAAGTTACGCGAAGTAACGTGCCAAATACTACCAAACTCAGCAGGTGGTAGAAAAATTGGCTTACTAAGGTGAAGTTCCGTACAGTTAGCGAAGATTCTCCTGTCGTTTCGGACGACGAAAAGAATGCTTTGTAAATGTTTTCTAGCATTGAGTAAGAAAAAACATGACTGGTTGGCCCGTAAACTTGTAAAAGCCCTTTTGAACTTACGATGTAAGTTTACAAACTATTTCAGTAAGTTCAACGATTTTACTGAATAAATTGTTGTTGTTACACGTAAAATACCTTGCTTTCCGGTCAGGAAAAAATGATTTTTCGGATGGATTTTTGCGGAATCCGGCCGGGATCTTACATGCATAAATAGTTTACTCTTTGTAAACTTCGCAAGCAATGACCAGGCCGGATTGGTATCCGGGAGAATGGAAAAAGAAAAATAGTATGTGGAGAAAAGGCAAAACCCGGACCTCAGATTTCAAAGTTAAATCCTTTGGACTTCAATTCTTCGTAACGCTTTTTATCAAACATAAACAGCTGGGCTGCCCGATGAGCCACCCCTTCCTGTTTCTCATCCAGTCCGATGAGCAGGTCCATCTTTAGGATTTTTTTGCGAAAGTTGCGTTTGTCAAGCACCGTGCCCAATACGGCTTCGTACAAATGCTGGAGTTCGGAGAGTGTAAACTTTTCGGGAAGCAGCTCAAAACCAATGGGCTGGTAGCGAACTTTGCCTTTGAGCCGCTCGATGGCCATGGCAACAATTTTTTCGTGGTCAAAGGCCAGATCTTTGGGAACTTCTGACAAGGCAAACCACCGCACATTGTCGGCATCGGTACCGGCCTGCACTTTCTGGTAGTCCGAAAGCTTGAGCAGTGCATAATAGGCAGCCGAAACGGTGCGGCCGCGCGGGTCACGACCCATGTCGCCAAACGTGTACAACTGTTCCATGAACACGTTGGTCAGTCCGGTTTCTTCTTCCAGTTCCCGTTTGGCCGCATGTTCCAGCGACGGGTCAGAGTCGATGTCCAGAAAGCCTCCCGGCAAGGCCCACATGCCTTTGAAGGGTTCGCCACCCCGCTGGATCAGAAGTATTTTCATTTCGCCTTCGTCAAATCCGAAAAGGATGCAGTCAACGGTAACGGAAGGGCGCGGATAATCATATGTATAAGGCATGGCTGCTTGTGTTTCAGTTTGTCAATCTAAAAATAGTATGGTTAAAAAGTCAAAATCCCCAACCGGGCCTGAATCGTGGCAATGAGTTCGGCCAAGGTGTCTACTTGCCGGATGGCGTACCGTTCACAGACAATGTCAACGTTGCCTTTGCGCCAGAAACCCTCCGGGCAACACACGGCCAGTTTTCCTGACTGCGCGTACAAACCCAATTCCAGCAAGGTTACTGGGGCTTTGGTCGCCGGATCAAAATAGACGGCAATCAGATCGGCCCGTTCGAGCCCTTCCAGTTCCCAACTGACCTGTTCTTTGAAGTTAGGGTTTGCAATGCTTTGTTCCCAACGGGCATCCCAGGTCGCCCGGCGTGGATTGAGAATGGTAACTTTTTCATTGTCAATCTGTTCAATCATCAGATGCTGCCAATCCGTGGCCGTACCCATTTCAATGCTGCCCGCCAGAAAAACGGATTTGTTTCCTGAGGGGATTATGATCGGAGCTGGAGGCAGGATAACGGGCATAGCTAAAAGTTACTTTCAATTCCAATTGATTTGGAAAGGTCTGGATTTAACAATGTATAAACTTCCTCTTTTGGAACACATAAGTTTTGAGTTCCCAGGTTGTCCAATTCATCTTTCTGTTGCCTGACAAAACCTGTGATATCCTCAATGTCGACAATCCATTCGTTTGCATAGTGTTCGGCTGTTCGACCTTTGAGTCCTATTTGTATTGCTCTCCGCTGAATGGTTTGTCCAAACGGGTTATGGTCAGGATCCCACTGCATACGAACGTCTGAATCAGCCATGGCGTTTTTCCAAGCCGATTCACTTGAATAAAGAGCCGATTGAAAGCTAGTGGCAACCGCATCGGCCAGAATCAGCTCAAACCGTATCCTTGGAAGTGTAATGGCCAAGATCCGTTCCTGGTTTTCTTTCGACGCCCAGCCTGCCCGAAACATCATCCACAAAAAGTTGGGCTTGATCCAAGTCATGCGTGTATAGCTGTATCCTTCACCACCCAAATGCTTGTTTTTTAGCGCGAAGTCTGCAATGCGGTGATTATAGACCTGATACACAACTATGTTTTGTTCATCAAACTGACCAATGATGTGCTTTCCTGATTTGGGTAATCTCTCGGTTTGTTCCTTGTATTTCTCTATGAGTAGTTTCATAGGCAGGTTTTGTGCGTTCCGGCGATACTAGTTGTCACACAATTTCAATACGCGTCGGTTCGATGCATTCGGGTGGCAGGATGTTGTAGCCGTTCAGTGCCAGCAACACCTGTGCCGCATTTACCACATCCAGGGCGCAGTACCGGGCTATTTTAGTCAAATCGTGCGCTTCGTAATACACTTCGTGCACCAGACTGCCATCCATTTCTTCTTTGCTGGACGGAATGTCAAAGATAGCCGCCAGCAGATCGAGTGAGGTGAAGTTTTTGAAATCACCAAATTTCCACAAATCCATGGTATCAATGTGCTGGATTTCCCAAGGCTTCTTGCCCTGCATCTGCAATACCCCAGGTAACGGCAGCCGATTGATCAGAATCCGACGCGCCAGGTACGGAAAATCGAACTCCTTGCCATTGTGGGCACACAACTGTACCGGCCGGCGTGAGGAGAACTCACCATTCTGGCGGTTGATGTGCAGCTCGAACCGCTTCAGGTAATCATTGAACTTTTCGAGCATGGCCCGTTCGTCATCCGAGGCCAGGCTGGTGATACTCAGCACTGTTTGTCCTTTTTTGTCAATCAGATAACCCAGCGCAATGGAAACGATCTTCCCAAACTCGGCCAGTATGCCGCCGCGTTGCCGGAAAAGTTCGGCATCGGTTTCGGTGCCGCCTTTGCGGTATTGGTTGGCTTTTTTGCTCCACAGGTATTGCATCCGTTCGTCGAGCTGCTCGTAATGCTCTACTCCCGAAACGGTTTCAATATCCAGAAACACAATATTGGTAAATTGGCGTAAGTCGTCGGTCATGCGTAGGTAGTCGGTTACTGGTCACAAAAATAGTATCTTTTTCACTGGCAAAACCTACCTACTGACTGAGGTTTTTATTGTTCTCTGATAGTGTATATGTTACACAAAGATGAAGCGTTTCTTGGGGATCTCCAAATAAAAGTGGTGAATATTTTTAGGAGAGACGGAAAATATCATATCGCAAGCAGATAGGCTATGCAGATGATATGCCTTTGAGACTCGGGGAACACACCACCAGAATTGTTTTTGACTTACATCCAGCTTTGTCCACATCAGGACAAGTATAGGAGTCTCATCCTGGATCAAAGTCAAGATTTTGCTAATCGCTCTTTGGCAATCTCTACCGATGAGACAAAGAGAATAAACCCCGTCCGGTTGCTTTCAGTAATAAACGCTTGTAAGCTGTTACTGGTATGTTTTGAGAAATCACCCACAATGGCCAGCCTGATCCGGTACAACGAGAACTTTTGAAGAACTTCTCCGGCGATACCGGTCCTCAGATCAAAAAACGCTGGAATCACATTGCTTTCGTGAACAATGATCGCGTCTGCTCCCTGATAGCTGCAATTCATGGCTAGCTCCAGTGCATCCTGTGCCTGGGTAAGAAGTATCGCATCGGATGTAATTTCGGCTATACAAATCCCGTTTAGATGGCCAAGCTCAATTTTCATTGCCTCAAATCAACGTTTATCACCCAAGTTTAGGGGTATTCTTCCAGGAAAGGAAAAATTACGTTTGTTTTTGTAGCTGATAGGCAATTTTCAGGCACAAGAATTGCGGATGGAACAACACCGGGTTTCGGGCGAAAAGCTTCTTTTTTGCACTTCAGAAGAAGTAAAGACCCAGTCCCTAACCACTTCGCTACACAGACAACTATGCAAACATTTACGTTCCGTTGGATGCTGCTTTTACTTTGCATCCCGTTCATAAGCTACGCCCAGCAACCCGATTCTGTCAGTCTTGTGCTGGAGAAAGGCGAACTGATATTTCCGGGCAATGCGCTACAAATAGGCCTGTTGTTCTGGAAAAACGGTGTGGCAAAGCACACCAAAGGTTTGCTGAACGGAAAAATTCCCTGGCGCAAATGGTACATCGAGTCGTCTGTTAACGGAAAGGTTTACAACGGTCACCTGCGAATCCCTCACGAACTGGCTCTGGTGAAACAAAAGACCTTTGTCATTCGGGTATATGACCGGAAAAAAAAGATCCTGTTGGCCGAACAACCGGTGGCATATCATTATCCGGTCCGGGTGCGGCCCCAACTGCCTGATGCGTTTACCAAAGCTCCTGGCTTTGAAATACCGTTCTGGCTGACCGTCGACTGGAGCAATGGAACGACAACAGAGTTACGACACCGCAAATCAGGCCTGATAGCCCTGGACGACTTTACGTATTTTGTCGAAGGTGGGGCTGTGCATCGCAACAAACTCTGCATCTCGCCAAATCCGCACGCATTCAAAAACCATACGGTAAGTTTATATGCTGCTGCCCGTGATTTTGTCATTCCGGATGCCGGGGCTGCTTCGTTTCTCCTGGACTACAAAGCCAGCTATGCATTCACACGCTCCGGATGGGACGGGTCGTCCGGCAGCAGCGGTTCATCGGGTCACAGCGGTTCGACCGGATGCCATGGTGGCTACGGACAGTGGGGCGGTTCGGGCCAGTACGGCGAGCATGGGCCCGATCTGAAAGTCATTGCCGATGCCTATTACGACGAATTGTTGGAAACCGAACTGTTAGATATTGAAGTCACCAACCTGAACACCGGAGCTCGGACCGATTACCGCCTCAATCCCCGGGGCGGAAAAATTGTCGTCCGTTCATTGGGGGGCGACGGGGGTAGGGGTGGCAGCGGAGGCTCCGGGGGCAGAGGAGGTGACGGGGCTGATGGCGACGAACGAAAGATAAAAAAGAAAGTGAATGACAGCACGTACGTCGAGGAAACGGTCAAAGGACCCGGCCATCCCGGTGGAGACGGGGGGGATGGCGGCGGCGGTGGACCGGGCGGATACGGTGGCGATGGAGGCACCGTTTACATTTATTATACGCTTGCGGCCCAACCGTATTTATCCGTTATCCAGGCGGCCAGCTTTGGCGGCTCCGGCGGATGGGGTGGCTCGGGTGGCAGCGGTGGTAGTGGCGGGAGCGGTGGTTCGGGAGAGCCCCGGGGGCGTAGCGGATCTAGTGGCAGATCCGGTCCGGATGGTCCGCGTGGCAGCGATGGCAGCGGCGGAAGGGTCCTGTTTTATCCGTTAAGACAGTAGGCGGGTCTTGCGATGTCAACTGATGAATGTCAAAATTCAAATATCGACATTCATCATTCGTTAATTCTTATGAAAGTGTCCTGCTATGGCAGGCGGTAGGGAAAGTGCACACATGTGTTTCTCAGAATAATATCTGTACAAAACCGAAAACCTGCCTATCGTCAGACAAGTGCATCAGTTCCGGCATGCTGGCTGCGGAAAGCTTTTGGTGTCAGGCCTTTCTGTTGTTTGAAAAACTTGTTCAGGTGACTTTCGTCGGTAAAGCCCAGTTCGCTGGCAATTTCGTTGATTCGCTTGTCGCTGTGCCGGAGGCGGTGTTCAATCAGGGTTGTCTTGTAGTTGCTGATGTAGCTTTGCAGCGTTTCGTGGCAGTTTTTCTTAAAATACCGGCCCAGGTAATTTTCGGCAATGCCAAACCGCTCGCTGATAGTGCTGGCTCTGATTTTGTCCGGTTCGTAGATGTGCGTATGAATGTAATTGAGAATATCCACAATCTTCTCGTCCGAAGTCTGGTCGATGCGTTCGGGCAGGTATTTGGCGATGTTGCGCGCCACCACAATAATCAGGGTATTGACCAGTTGCTGCACCAGTTCCTGGTTGTACAGATCCCGGTTCACATATTCACGGATAATCGCCTCCACCATCGGACGCACCAGGCTTTTGTCGGTCTGGTTTTTCAGGATACATCCGGGCTGGTGGTTGGCGTTTTGCAGGATAAACTCCAGCCGTTGCACATGTTCGGTCTGCAAGGCCTGTGACCGGATGTAAATGTTGTTGAATTGCAGAAAGAAGAACTGTGTCGGGGTTTCAATCTCAAATGCGTGGCAATCCTGGGGCGTGATCAGAAACATATGCCCGTCGCGGTAGTCAAACGAATGTTGGTTGATGCACTGCCGTCCCGTTCCTGACAAGATGTACACCAGCTCGAAAAAGTTATGCGCATGTGCCCGGACGGGAAATTCTTCCAGTGTCTGAAAGCTTATCGAAAAAGGTTCGTAGAGATTTTGGTTCTTCATGGTGTAAATATACTAGATTAACGAAAGTTTATACCAGTGAAGTCAGGGAAAAACGGTATACTTTTGCTTCGATCATCAAAAATAGCGAAAACCCAATGAAAGCTTTTACTGTAAACGAACCCGGCGACTCCAGCCGCCTGCAACTTATTGATCTACCCGTTCCTGCCATTACCGATGACGAAGTACTCATTCAGGTCAAAGCCATCAGCATCAATCCGGTGGATGTGAAGACCCGCGCCGGCAAAGGCATCTACGGCCGCATCAAAGACCAAAGCCCCCTGATACCCGGCTGGGATGTTTCGGGTATAGTATCGGAGGTGGGCAAACATGTGACGCAGTTCAAACCCGGCGATGAAGTAGTGGGCATGGTGAATTTTCCGGGGCATGGAAAAGCCTATGCTGAATACGTAGCGGCTCCGGTGGCGCATCTGGCCCACAAGCCGCAGAATATTTCCCATGCCGAAGCGGCTGCCGCAACCCTGGCGGCTCTTACCGCCTGGCAGGCGTTGGTGCATACTGTGAACGTGAAGCCAACCGACAAAGTGCTGATTCACGCGGCTGCGGGAGGAGTAGGGCACTACGCCGTCCAGATTGCGAAACATCTGGGAGCGTTTGTGATCGGAACTTCCTCACTGGCCAACAAAGATTTTGTGTTGTCGCTGGGTGCCAATGAACACCTCGATTACCAGGCTCAGCCGTTTGAAGCGGTGGCTACCGATGCTGATGTGGTACTGGATGCAGCCGGTGGTGAAACTACCTTCCGGTCGCTGGATGCCCTGAAACCCGGTGGCCGGTTGGTGGGAATTTTAGGTGGAGGCAACGAGGCATTTATGGAAAAAGCCACCGCCAAGCACATTGATGCAACATTCATTCTGGTGCAGTCAAACGGCGACGATATGGCTCAACTGGCCGATTTGCTGGCCAAAGGCATCCTGAAATCGCATGTGTCGCATACCTTCCCGTTTGAACAGATGGCGGCTGCCCATGCACAGGTTGAAACTGGTCATACCGTTGGAAAAGTCGTAGTAACGCTGTAAACGGGGCGGAAAAGTAGTATCGTGGAAAAAGTAAAAACCGGCTGTTTGTCAAGACGAACAGCCGGTTTTTGTTTTCAGCTGCCCCTATGAGTTACGGCTATGCCGATACATGATTCGGGAAGAGGTTTGTTTGACGAATGCAGAACCAGGTGAGACAAGAATATTTTTTGTCATAAAGGCCAAAGACGTTTATGGAATTTTCGTTGCCTTCGCATCAAGAGGATAAAACGACTTTATATGACTCACCATCCCTTTACCTTATCTGTTGCTACGCCTTGTCAGGAAAACTGGTCTGATTTTGCTCCCACCACCCAGGGTGGGTTTTGTCAGGCCTGCCAGACGGACGTGATTGATTTTACGGCCATGTCTGACGAAGAAATCATTCGTTTTTTTCAGGAGAAGCCCTCCCAGACCTGCGGCCGGTTTAACCGCAATCAACTACGACTATACACGGAGCCTGCGGTTGCTGCTTCGCGCACTCCGGTGCGCAGGCGTTTCCTGCACGCCGGACTGGTCAGTATACTCACGCTTTGGGCAAGCCGGGAAAGCCACGCGCAGATGGCCGAAAAAACGTCTATAGGAACCATCCCGTTACATACCTTCGTTGCCAGCCAGAATACGACAGAAGCGGGTTCCGAAAAATATCCCTCCGATGGGCCCGCACGTACCATCCGCGGCGTGGTCAGGGATGCGGAGCACCAGCCGCTGCCGGGAGTATCGGTCTATCTGAAAGGAACCACTACAGGGACATCAACCGATGCCAACGGACGGTTTGAGTTTCCGCAGCAGGTGAAGCCGGGAGAGGTATTGATCTTTGCTTTTATTGGATTTGACAATGAAGAGTACGTAATTCCCAAAAATAGCCAAGAGCTGACGGAAATCGTCATGGAAATGGATTCCATGCAACTGATGGGAAAGGTCGTCGTGGATCAGGTTTATACTGCCCCAACCACGGGTATTGGCAAGTGGTGGCAGAAAGTAAAGTCCGTTTTCTGATGCGCACGGGAAAAGTGTATCCTGACAGGAGGCTGGCTTGGATGCTGGCAGGATTGATCAGCTGTGTACTATGTGGCCCTCTCCGGGCACAAGGGTTGCATCCGGAGAGGGCGGTTACTGACTTCGCTAGGGCCGATAGTCTGGCCGCCTTATATCCCGATCATTCGCTGGTCAATCTCAAAGTACTGGCTGATAAACTTACGCAGCCGTTGTCTACGGATGTGGAAAAATTCAGGGCCATTTACCGTTGGGTATGTGACAATATTGAAACCGATTATGCCTTTTATCAGAAAAACTCTGCCAGACGCGAAAAGCTGAAAAACCAGCCCGGTGAGTTGCAACAGTGGAATCAAAAATCAGTGCCGGGCTTCTTTCGTACTTTGGTACAGGAACACAAGACCATTTGCAGTGGATATGCGTACCTGGTTCGGCAACTCTGTTTTCATGCAGGAATTGACTGCAAAATCATTGACGGTTACGGCCGTACCGTTGACGCGAACGTTGGTGGCGAAGGTGTGGCCAACCATTCCTGGAATGCCGTCCGGCTCAACAACCAGTGGTATCTGGCGGATCCTACCTGGTCGAGCGGGGCCGTAGACCCGCAGCAACGGAAGTTTATCCGGCAATTCAGCGAGGCGTATTTTCTGACGCCGCCTTCGTTGTTTGTACGCAACCATTATCCACTGGATACTACCTGGCTCTTGCTGGACCACAAACCGACCCTTACGCAGTTTCTAAACGGTCCGTTGCTGTACAAATGGGGAATTCACCGGGGCATTCTGCCGGTTTCTCCTGAAACGTTTCACGCAACAGCGACCAAAGGCCAACCGGTGACGTTTCGTTTCATACAGGAATCGTGCAACACATACAAAGCGATTGCTCTACCGGAAACAGCAGAACTACAGATAGTACAGGGAAGCAGTGTCACATCTGTCTATCCGGCCATCGCCACCGAAACCAGCGGCGTTTATACGGTTTCGCATGTTTTCCCTCACACCGGTACATATGTGGTACACATGCGGCTCAATGAAGAATATCTTTTCACCTACACCGTTCGAGTGGTAAAGTAATCCTGGTATCTTCATCGAAGTTATCTACCGTTTTCTGCAAAGATCTTACGGGTATATGATCTTAGAAAAATACCGTATGCATTTTTTGAGATATGCCTTTATTTTACGGATAAAATGGTAAACCAACTATTTTCGATTTTATATGATTATAAAACGCATCAGCACGTTTCTGGTATTTCTATCAGGTTTTGTCGCTTGCCGGCCTTCAGCGGAGAAGATGAGTATAGCCTATGGAATGGATTTGCGCATAACAGATCAAGAGCTGATGAGCACACTGACAAGCAAAAGGGAAGAAGGATCTTTGTTTGTAAAGGGTTATGATCTTTATACCCATACGGAAGATCTGGGTATCATGCCTGATGACAAAGCCAATGCGTATTTTTCGGGAGTAAAGTGGCGTGTTTCACCAAGAGAACACAATGATACGGTGATTGCTGTTGTATTTGTTTCAAGCGAATTGAAGAATTATGCATCAGCTATGCAATTCCTTGAAAACAGGCTAACGGATAGGTATCATACACCCGTGCAAAAAGATTCGTTGCATATACTATGGCAAGACGATGAACTACAGATAACCTTAAAGAAAGGCAGTTATCAGAACATTGCTCTTGAATACATGGATATAAAACGTGATACTGAACGCTTTTCGAAAGCCAACTCACATTCGTTGCGCTTTAATGAAGAAGGAGACAGTTGGGATGGTGCACATGGAGATAAATTTCGAAATACACCCCTGAGCCGAAGATTGAATGGCGCTGTTGAGTAGCGATTGTCTGGTAATTCTAATGGTGTGTCTTTGGGTATGTATTATGCATGACGCCCCTTGTGTATGAAATCAGACAACGGTAACAAAATAGTATCTGTCAAAAACGCAAAACCCACCTGTTTTGAATCTGGTAAAGTAAGGAAACAGGTGAATTTATTGCCAAATGGCAAGTCTCTTCCGGTCCGTTGTGTGTATCTTTGGGTATGGAGGCACTGATAAACTACCTGTTGCAGTTTGGGCAACTGAACACGCAGCAAATTGAACTGATCAAACGCAAAGTTGTTGAGCGGGAAACCCAAAAGGATGCCTATTACCAGGAGGCCGGAAAAATTCCCAACGAAGTGATTTTCCTGACCGAAGGCATCATCCGGATATGTTATTTCAATCACAAGGGTGACGACGTTACCAAGTATTTTGTGGATGAGAACAACTTTGTGGTAGATATCAACAGCTATAACCAGCGCGTCCCTTCTTCGGAATACGCCCAGGCCATTACCGACTGCCGCTACCTGGTGTTGTCCCGCGAGGCTCTCCACGACCTGTCGCTGACGATTGTCGGTTGGGATGAGATTCTCCAGAAAATCATTACCAAGGGCTTCGCTGATAAGGTGACACGCATCAGTTCCATGATGAGCGAAGATGCCACCCAACGCTACCTCAACTTTTTTGAACGGTTTCCCTCGCTGGCCCACCGCATCCCGCTGAATTACCTGGCTTCATACCTTGGCATTACACCCACCTCGCTCAGTCGTATCCGAAAAAATATCCGGCCGTGAATGGTTTCTTGCCAAATGGCAAGTGATTTCATGGGAAAGGGGATGACCTTTGCGGTACATCAACCTTAAAGCAGATCTGCCATGGAATCAATCATCATTACAGGAGCCAACAGCGGTATTGGGTACGAATGTGCCCGACACCTGGCCACCCTTGCTCCGGACCATCAGCTTGTACTGGCGTGCCGCAATGTAGCTGCCGGCAACGACACCCTTCAGAAAATCAGGCAACAGACCCAACATCCGCACCTGGTGTGTCTGCCACTGGATCTGGCCTCGTCGGCATCCATCCGGGCGTTTACGGCTTTGGTAGCGGCCTTGCCCGAACCGCGCGTGGCGGCATTGGTCAACAACGCCGGTCTACAGATTGTCGGTCCCACCCGCTACACCCGTGACGGTTTCGAAGAAACCTTCGGCGTCAATCACCTGGGACCGTTGTACCTTACCTTGCAACTGCTGCCCTTTCTGACAACTACGGCCCGAATTACCTTCACTGCCAGCGGCACCCACGACCCCAGGCAAAAGACGGGCATGCCCGCCCCTCAATTCAAAGATCCGCGACTGCTGGCCTATCCGGACGACGCTGCCAATCAGGCACTATCGGTTGGGCAACAACGGTACACTACCTCCAAGTTGTGCAATGTACTCACTGCGTATGAACTGCAGCGCCGCCTGGCACACACCGCCATACACGTCAATGCCTTTGATCCAGGACTGGTACCCGGCACCGGACTCGCCAGGAATTATCCGCCGGTGCTTCGGTTTGTTGCCAGTCAGGTTTTTAGGCTCATGCTTTGGTTTCACCCGAATGTACATACCGCCCCGACCTCCGGCAAACGGTTGGCCGAGCTGGCGTTTGGAACGAAATACGCGGATGCAAAAGGGAAGTATATTGAAGGGGAAAAGGAAATTCCTTCTTCCGAAGATTCTTACAACCGTACCTACCAGGCGCAGTTATGGAAAGGAAGTCTCGAACTGCTGGGGCTCCGCGAATCGGAGGTGATTTCCCAAGGGAATGTACATTTGTAACCTGATGCACGAAGTCGCAAGCGTGTTTGTTACTGTCTTCTTATAAGACTATGTAGGATTATTCACTAGCAGGGTTTTGCCTTTTTGGAAGATACTAGTTGCCTGTCTTCCCGCAGGGATCTTCGCGCACGTACAGTGGTGCATCCGATGGGAAAAGCCGCGCGTTTGTGCCAAGTTCCCTTTGCAAGGACAACGAGTGAAAATCGTAAACAGACTCTATTTCTTCGTTTTTTTATTCAATACGGTTTCCAGGCCGTTTTACTGGCCGTTGAGCCGGTGACGAATCACGCTGAGGCTTTCTTCGTACGAAGCGCCAATGGGAATTTCCTGGTGGGCGATGGTGAGCTGATGGCGGGCTATTTTCTCGATCTTGGACACAGCAATGATAAACGACCGGTGTACGCGCACAAATTCGTCGGTGGGCAGGAGTTTCAGAATATCCGCCATGGTCTGGCGACTGACGAGCCGGCGGCCTTTGAGGACAAAAACCAGGTAGTTGCCTTCAGCTTCAATGTAGAGAATCTCTTCGAGCAATACCTTTTCTTCTTCGTAGCCGGTTTTTACAAAGATAAACGTAGGCTGCTCGCTGGTGCGGAGTGGTTTGATTTCCAGGGCCTTGCTGCACGCCCGGGTAAACCGGACCAGCGAAAAGGGTTTGAGCAGATAATCCACCGCATCCAGGTCAAAGCCCTGCACGGCAAACTCCGAATAGGCGGTGGTAAAGACCACCATCGGGGCCCGGGGTAAGGTATGCACAAACTCAATGCCCGAAACGTCGGGCATTTTGATATCAATGAACAAAATGTCGATGGCATGCTGCTGCAAATAGGGGATGGCCTGGAATGCATCGGTAAACGTGGCCTTGAGTTCCAGAAACGGAACTTTGGCCGCGTGCCGGGTTACAATTTCCAGGGCACTGGGTTCGTCGTCAATGGCAATGGCAGTCAGCTTCATGAATTACTTTACTTTGGTTAGTTTCCATTCCTCTTCCCCTTGTTGCACCTGAATGTATGTAACCCGACCCTGCTTGTCTTTGCAAAAACGATACCGATGCTGCGGGCGTTCGTGCAGAAAGAACGTGTCCATTTCCTCAAAATGCATTTCAAAAGCCTGAGGTACCTTATCTGGATGATACAGGAGCTTTGTACCTTGTTTGTAAATGCGAAGCGATTGTTCCGGTTCCTCGCTCCAGCCATAGGTACCCGTGTATGCATCAGTGATAGCTGGATCCAATGTTACTTCTTTTTTCAATACAGGCCTATAAAAATCCTTCCATTGGTATACGGCAGCTACGCTGTTGACCAGTTCGCGGATAAGCCCTGATTCGTCGGAGTTGCACAGGATCACCACCCCATTGCCACCTTCGACGGAGCCGTAATAGACGCATGAAAAACCTTCATTCAAGCCGCTGTGCTGAAAATACGCGGTGGTGCCTCCTTCTCGCAAAAAGACAAAGGTGCCCAGGGCCGCATCGTAACGGTGCAGGTAGGGCGTCAGCATGCGGCGAGTCATACGCGGTGACAACACTTTGTCAGACTTACCCTGCAATGACAACTGCATTTCCAGTACCAAGCGGGCCATGTCGGTCGGGGTCGTCCACAAGCCTGCCGCCGCCTGTTCGGGATACACGTGGTACTTGCCGGCCATGGGCTTGCCATCCGACCGATAGCCGGAAGCCAGGTGTGTCTGAAATTCGTTTCCGGGCGGTTGGACAAACGTGCTGCGATTCATTCCCAGTGGCTGTAGCACCTGGGTCTGCATGTATTGGTCGTACGGTTGTCCGGTTGCGTCTTCCACCAGCAGTTGCGAAAGTGTAATGCCGCCGCCGGAGTACTGTACGCTTGTACCCGGTTCCGTTACCGAACGTACCGCCTCCGAGTTGGCGGGTGCTACACCATCCAATACTTGCAGCAGGGAAGGACGTTGAGCCGTCTCACCATAGCCGGCAAATCCGTGCACCGACAATCCGGCGGTATGGCTGAGCAAATGTCCGAGGGTAATGGGCTTGCCGTGCGACACGGAATCATACGGGAACTTCCACCGTTTCAGGTACCGGTTGATGTCCGTGTTCAGGTCCAAGCGCTGCTCCTGTACCAATCGCAACACACCCATGGCATGTACGGATTTGCTGAGTGACGCTGCCTGAAACAGCGTAGTGGTCGTAACCGGCTTTCGGTTCAGCGTATCGGCCCATCCGTAGCCTTTGGCCCATTCCATCTGGTAGTTATGAATCACGGCGATACTTACGCCTTTGACCCGGTAGTATTGCATACGGTCTTCTAGGGTCCAGTTGGGTTTGCCTTTCACCTGTGCCCAACCGGTCAGGCTTTGTTCCACTTGTTTGATCCGGGCTTCTATCTCGGCGGAATGTCTGTTTACGGATTGAGAATAGGTTGCCAGGCAACCTCCTGCCAGCAGGAGGAAACCCAGCCATAGGGTTGGTTTCATAGGTATACGGAAGGTTTGTTTATAGGAGCTTGACAAGGTAAAATCACTGGTCTGTGGCACACAGACCAGTGGAAATGGGGTTCAGCGAAGTCTCTGACTTCGTTGCTCTATGCGGGTAGTCTGAGACTACCCGCATAGAACCTGGTAGTTTTTAAACTACCAGGAACAAACACCTCTGGGTACACTTTTTCAGATACCAGACAACTGCATGTGTTTTAATGGGCTCATTCCAACTGCAACACCAAAGAGGCAAAATAGTCCTGGCCCGATTGCTGAATGGAAAGCGTGTGCCGGTCGGGGTACAGCAGTTCCAGCCGTTTGCGCACATTGTCCAGCCCGATGCCCGGTTTGTTTTCTTCGGGGTTATGCTCCGGTTTGGGATGCAGCGAGTTATGAACCTTGAAATACAAGTGCGTGTCGTCCATCGTCAGGGTGATGTAAATCCAGGAAGGCTGCCGGAAACTGATGCCGTGCTTGAAGGCATTCTCAACGAACGGATTGAGCAGCATGGGGGCGATGTATATCTCCTGGCTTGGCTCCTGGATGTTCACGCGTATTTCAATCGGATGCGACTCGTCGATGCGCATCCGCTGGATGTCAATATAATTGTAGAGGTATTCGGTTTCCTTGCTCAGCGGAATGCGATCCTGGTGGTTTTCGTGGAGCATAAACCGCATCATGTCGCCCAGCTTCTGGATGCCGTCGGAAGTTTTCTCGGCATTTTCGCGCAAGGCCGCCGCATACAGGGTATTCAGGGCGTTGAACAGAAAGTGCGGGTTGATCTGCATGCGCAGAGCCCGGAGTTCGGCTGACGTTTGGGTGATCTGGGTTTGCAACACCTGCTTCTCTTTGGCAAACGTCTGCCGGAGATAGCTGATAACTGCGGGTGGCAAGGTGACGGCGACGAATACCCCCAGAAACTGCGAAGGCCATTGGGGAAACGTAAAATCATGCGCCAGGGTGTAAATGGCCCAGCTGGCCGCCGCACAGCTCACCAGATAGATTCCGATGCGTTGTCCTAACAAATTCCATTGAGACCGGCGAAGTGCCGGCAGAACGTAGCTATAACAGAATTTCTGAAGCAGATAGACTGTAACCGCAACAGAGAGCAGATAGAAGAGTTGCCGGAACAACCCGTTGCCCAAATGTTGCATGGGCAGGTCAAAGAAGGTATCGGGTACTTCGCCGACCAGGGCAAATCCCAGAATGACCGACGCCAGACAGACCAGCAGAAAATAACTCAGGTATACCGGACGGTGTTTGTGGTCGTCGCTGAGCCGCAGGTGAATGTAGTAATACAATTGCGCCAGGCACTCGTAATAGCCGATTAAGGTTAGCAACACTACTGTGAGCGAAGCCACATTCTTTTGCCGGTATTGCCAGGAAGTATTGGCTCCCGTAAGCTGGTTATCTTCATAGAATAGAGAGAGCTCCCAGTTAAAGTATAAATACACAAAGCTACTGGCTGCGGCCAGCAGAATAGTGAGCAGTGTCAGGATGATGGTTTTCTCATCGCCCAGCCAGGCCTGTATCCGGGGAAAGGCGTGGTAGTGAAAAACATACCACGCACCTAGCAGCAGAATGGCACCGGCCGTGAGGGGCAGCAACGAATTGAGCCAATGGTTGTAAGGTGCCCAGTCCTGTCCGCCATAGCCCATAATAGTCTCTGGATCAATTTGGGATAACTCCTGGGCTATCTTTTGTTCGTCAACAAACCGCCGGGTAAGGTAAATGGCTGTGGCAATGCCAATAAAAAGGGCTTCAAAGAAACGGATTCTGTCGAGTTTCTGCATAAGTGTGCAAATGATTTAGACAAAACTACCACTTGCGCACATACCGGTGGTAAAAATGGTATGAATCCCTGGAAAAATGGGGTGAATGCAACGGATAGGGTTTTTGAGAACCATCCGCAACACATCAGCGGAATAACGAAGGGATGGTTTTCAAGTGCCTACGTTTAGTCTTGAAAAACCAGGTAGTTAGGAGCAAAAAAACAGATATAAAAATGGGTTTGGGGTAGCCCTGGATTTTTTGGTTCACGCATTCCCCCCTATATATAGGGGGGAATGCGTGAACCAAAAAAGTCAACCCGGGGTGTGAGCCAAAAATGAACCAATGGTGAACCAAAAACTTTTTAATCAAAACGCTGATTAGTAGCCAATTAAGAAAATTCACTTTTTTGTGTGAACCAAAAATGAGCCAAAAACCAGCCGGTTTTTTTGGTTCATTTTTTGGTTCACGGGGTAGTGCTGTGAACCAAAAAATGAACCAAAAAATCAGGGCTTTTTACCCTGTATTCTACCCTGTCAACAAGAGCAAAACAGGGACTGACTGACCTTTGTCATCCGGTTCGTGCAGACACGAACCGGGGAAGTTCCGTGGTTCGTGTCTGCACGAACCACTTGTCTCAAAACCGGCAAATGATGCTTTCGCAACTACTAGTCACTTGGAAGTGACCCGTATTCAGTTCATCCGAATTGCAGATCTAAACAATGGTCAAGTCGCCAAACTGAACTGCATACAGGTCATGCAATGGTTTGACCAGTATACTGGTCAACGAAAAAAGTGAACAGTATACCGGTCAATGAGCAAACTGAACAGAACTCTGGTCAAAGCTAAATCTGAACTAAACTCTGGTCAAAAGTAAAAGTGAACAGAAGAATGGTCACTTGTCTGTGAAAACTTTTTTTAATTCAGGCGGGCATGGATTTAACTTTTGACCAGAACTCTGTTCGTCGCTGGTTTATGACCAGAGTTCTGGTCAATTCCTGTATACAGGTTTTCCTATTTGTCTGGATGGTTTCGGATGTAAGCGATAGGAAATGCTGAAGAGAAGGGTATAGGAATCTATTACTCGTGTTCAGGATCTACCATAAAGTCAATGGTGAGTTCGGTCAGTTCCTTGCGGGTATTGCGGCCCCAATAGGTAGGGTAGAGGCCATCCCCCCAGCCAGAGGAAAACATGAGTATATTCAGATCCGAACCGGTTACGGGAAAGTGGTTGTTCCAATCGCCCAATTCCCTGGAGTAGGGATGGTTCGCGGAATATTTTTTCATTTCCTCCGCCAGTATGTTTTCATAATAATTGGCTCTGGAGTCACTTGTATACAAGTCTTCTATTTTCTGCTGATACACTTCATTGGTCTGGGTATCGAGAAAGCAGGCCATGCCTGAATCAACCGCGAACCCGAAAAAGTCGTCTTCCTGCAAGTTGAGCAACTCTTCCATGTCCATGTCTTCGGAGACCGCCAGTATCCAGTGATCCGCTTTCTCAGGCTTGAACATAATCTTGGCGTAGGCAATCCGGTAATGCGCCGGGCCGATTTCGCGTAGGTACAGCTTAACGGGATAGCGACCGGGCTGCACCGTTTGCACAAACGGTTTACTTTCCTCCAGAAAGAAGGGGTCCCCGGCAATAATCTGCCCGGTAGGGAGGTTCAGGTCGCCAATGGCTACCTCAATCAGATTGGCAGAATCATTGGAAGCCGACAAGTCAAAGTAGATTTCCAGGTCTTTGTGTTGCATGGTATGGTGTGTTTGATCAACTCAGATGGCAAGAACGCAAATTATCGTCACTAAAGTAAACGGTTTTTGCGTGGAATAACACAAGCTTGAACCGGTGGCTGTGTGTTATTGTAGTCTCCTGTCTCTCTAGAGCTGATAGCCAGGCTTCTACCCGTGGTTGTTCGCCTGACGGCGGGGTAGTCAGAGACTACCCACATAGTTCTTGGTAGTTTTGAAACTACCAAGAACCACAGAGAACTGGAAATGGTACACACTCCGTAAGGTTTCATACGCCTAACGGCCAGCATATCGTGGTTGTTCTGTGAAGTCTCTGACTTCACAGAGGTATGTTGGTAGTCGGAGACTACCTGTTTTGACTACCTATTCCGCAAGTGTGACTTTGAATACATACTCTGTCAATCCTGCATATTGGGCCGCACTGGAATAGACATAGTCTTCCGACTGGAAAACGATGCCTGCCCGTACCGGATTCTGATGAATGTAGTTTAGCTTTTGCTGAAAGAAGTCGTTTGTAAAAATCATTTCCGGATGGTTGCTGTGTGTCCATACCTGATAGTTTTCGTTGCGTGAATGGCGGCTGGCAAAATACGCAAACTGGTGTAGCATCCATGACTTCCGGCTTTCAGGTTCGTTTGTGACCGTTTCCAGGATTCTGCGGCTGGTATATTTCTTTAAATCCCGTAGTATACTGCTCAGATTGCCATTGGTCGCCGAAACGATCAGATGAACATGGTTGGTCATGATCACATACGCATACACGACCAGGCCCTTGTGCTGCTGACAAAACTGCAAGGATTCAATGAAAAGGTCTTTGTATATTTTGCGGCTAAAGACATCAATCCAACCTACAACGGTAAAGGTTACGAAATGGGTAGCGGTTTCGTCCTGGATGGTATAGCCTTCTGTAAAGGTCATCGCAGTTTTTGGCTATGTATAAATGATTAAAATAGCGTTGGTTTTATACTGTTCCAGGTCTTCTACCAGCCACTCTTCATTAGCTCTGATCTTATGAAAACGGATGTGGCAATCTGACAGATTATCTATGTCAAATGAAAGGATTACTTTAAAATCAACTCCATAAGTTTGTTCAAGTAGCTGTGCTAGCTTTCGTGCAAATGCCACACCCATGGAACATATGAATACAGGGTCTGTTGAGGGAGTGTATTGCTCAATAAATAATTTATTGTAAAAACATTCACTACCTGTTCGATCTATAAATGTAGACTCAGGTGAAAAAGGGTCTTTTTGAATGAGTTTGCTAAAGTAATAGCCTCCCGCAAATTCTGTAACTCCGCTGGCAATTAAATCGGTTAATGAGTCGGATAAAGTGATTTCGGTGTCAGGAAAAAAAGATGATGACAGGGTTTTATAGTTGTTGTTGAATGCTTCCTGCATATATGAGAATCTTTAAAAAAAAACGAATAATCGCTTGTTCCTGGGATTGGAACAAAACAGTTTTGTTTATTTACTGCTGTAAGTCTCAATCTGTACTGTTTTGAAGTTTATGGCAAATACTTTTTTGAGAGAAATTCCTGCGTTTTTATCCGCTGAAATTGTAAGCTATCCAGGAACGGATTGCTTTCTTGCCATATTTCTTCTCCCAAAGCCTTTGCTTTTTCATCTGGTATAAAAAACTCAAACATCTCATACTCTTTGCCATTGTGTTCAAAGGTAGATTTGGAAATCAACTTGGCCTGATCACTTACTTCCCTGCCTTGGTAATTGTAAAGCTGCATTCCTTCTGGTCCGTACAAGCGGTAGCCAAAACCATCTTTATTGATTGGTACATAACCTTCAGAAATTCTGATTTTTTCCTTCTGATCGGTTAGTAACAGACAAACCCAGCCTGAATAGTTCTTTGGTAATTTGTATTTGGTAACATCTTCCCTTTTTTGGCAATTGGCACCAGGCAGGATAATCGTGATTATCAATAGTTGCAGAATAATATGTTTTTTCATGTCTGAGCTTTTTTACTTTCTATAAGTTGACCGATTTAAACCTGAATGCCAGCCTGAGAAAGTGTGTGAATCCCAGAAAAGTAGCTTGATTTGTCATGAGAAAACTTGTGCTTATAGTTCATGGTAGTTTTTTAACTACCATGAACTATGCCGGTAGTCTCTGACTACCTAAGAAATACTCCGCCGCATATCTTCCAGTTCCTTTTCAAATCCACCCGACAGGATCGGGAAGCGGCACCAGGTTTTGGGGTCCAGGCTGTGGTCGTCGACATGGAAGGCGGGGGCGTAGCGTTCCCGTTTCCACTGGTTGCGGCTCCACAAGCGGAAGAATCGCTCAATGGATTTGATAATCACTTCCTGCGTGTATACCCCCTCGAATTTGTAAAGCATCAGTGGCAGCACGTCTTTCGGCATCTTTTTGTCGCGGATGGCGGCGTCTTCAATCGCATCGAGCAGGGCGTACGGCATCAGGTCTTCTTCGTCGGTCTGCTTTTTGTCCTGTGGACGAAGCTCGGCGGTTGGTTGCAGGCCGTTTACGGCACTCAGGCCACCAAACCGGATGCGGCCATCCACGCCATCGGTTTCCAGCCAGCGCAGCCACTGTCGGATGAAATGCTTGTTGATGCCCGCAATCGGACTGATGCTACCGGCCGTGTCGCCGTCCATGGTCGCGTAACCTACGGCGGCTTCCGAACGGTTACTGGTCGATAGCAGCAGGGCGTTTTTCACGTTGGCCAGCAGCCAGATACTCGGAGCCCGTACCCGTGCCTGAATGTTTTGCAACGGCACATCATCGGTGTCCCAACTCAGGGCACGGCCCAGTCCGCCTTCAATCAGGCTGCGGTATTCGTGTACCAGATTGTTGATGTTGATTTCGAAATACTCCACGTTCAGGTCGTGGGCCAGCGTTTCGGCGGAGGTGCGGGTTTCATTGCCACTGTTTTCGGTAGCCTGGTACACGCAGGTAATCAGTGTTTTGGCTACTTCCTCTTCGGTTTGGCAGGCCTGAATGGCTTTCTGGTAATAGAGTTTTTGCTTGAGTCCGTCCAATCCGATTTCTTCGATGCAAAGCTTGATCGCCAACCGGCACAAACACGCAATGGCCGATGAGTCGGCACCCCCACTCAGCGAAATGACCCAGCCGTTGGAGCGGCTTTTGCGCAGGTAATCAAACAGTGCCAGGGCAATGCAACGGGCAAACTCTTCTTCCTTGATGCGGCCACTGGTTTCCCAAGGTTCCAGTTCATACGTGTGCGGCTGATAGGCGGCTCTGGGTAACGAAAACGGCACTTTGATGATGCCAAAGTCGTTTTTGATCAGCGGCACTTTATTTTGTACCTGCGACAAACGCGTGTTGTCTACATCAATCACGGCCGATACCAGCAGGAAGTCTTTGTAGCTAAACCGACTACCGGAGGCAATGCCCACTGCCGATGAGGTAATAAACGCATCCCCGTCGAATACAGCCCGGCCCGATTCGTTACCCAGCAGATTGACGTACAGATAGGTGGCCCCAAACGCACGCGAAGCGTCCATCACAAACCGTTCGCGGACAAACGACTTTCCAAACTCAAAATGGCTTGCACTGGGGTTTAGGATAATGTCCACACCGCGCAGGTATAGTTCCCGACCGGGGCGGTGGGCAATCCATGCGTCTTCGCAGATTTCGTAGCCAATGCGGATGCCCTGTACCTCAAATATCAGGTCACCGGCGGGATAGTCCACGCCATCCACTTCAATACTGCTTACCACACCGGCTTCCCAGGCATGAAACCAGCGCGGTTCGTAGTAAATGCTGTTGCCGGGCAGATTCTTCTTGCACACGAAGCCCTGGATTTTCTTGCCGGCAATCAGGCAAGCGGTGTTGTACAGGCGGTGGTTGTACCGGATCGGCAAACCCACCGATACAATGATATTATCACAGGCCTCGGCAATGAGGTGCAGCATTTCAAAAGCTGTTTCATTGACGCCGGGGGCATAAAACATATCTTCACAGCCGTAGCCGGTAATGCTCAGTTCCGGAAAGCACAACACACTGATGTTCTGTTTTTTCGCTTCGGCAATGGCATCCAGGTGGTGTTGTACGTTGCGTTTCCAGTCCAGTGGAGTCTGGTTTACAACAGCGGCGGCAATTTTAATCGGATTCATAGAAGGATCGGGAAGTGTAAATGACTAATGGAAACAAAGATAAAGCAAGTTATTGTAAAAACAACACTAACTAAGGAAAATATTTCGAATAAAGACTGTAGACTATGCAATGATACAGCAGGCGAGAGAATATAAAAACACGGATACTGAATGACTGTTTCAGAAAGCAGGGGGGTGGTATATGTAGGGGTACTATTTTAATTCAAGTTTTGTGCCATCAGTGTTTGTTTTTAGTCTGAAAGCTATTTCTTCCTTATTGCCTTATTAGTTCTTCGCAATGCGGGTTTTTAGTCCAGAACTTTGTTCGTCTCTATGGTCTTGTCACTTTTTTGCTTGCCCAAAAAAGGGTACTTGCGCCAAATCGAAGATTAGCTTCGATGAACGTACGTTTCGACGAAGTCAAAGCTTCTGCCCGCAGGCCCGCGCCAACCTCGCTGGCGCAAGAGGCCTACACACCTACACTGCCTACCACAATTGGAGTGAATAGAAAACCCCAAACCCTCCCCCCCCAAGGGAGGGGAGGGTGACTCGCGTATCAAGAAGTCCCTCCCTAAGGGAGGACGAAAACGAGAGTTTTCGGGCCAGCTTTGTGTGGCTGGATTTAGGGTGGGTCTCAGGGCAATGTGCGTAACACAAGCCTGTGAAAAGCGGGCTGGCCCAAAAATCCTGCGGGCCAGGCGTTGGGAATGCGGGGCAAAGCTTAGTGACACATGCTATAAAAGAGAGAAATCTTTGGTTGAGCAACCCCGTTATTCACGTTAGTTTGTTTTACTATTATTCAGTTCAGATAGCCATACTGCACGGCTACCTTGATCAGGCTGGCCACATTGTGTACGTTCAGCTTGGCCAGCAGGTTGCTCCGGTGCGTTTCGACGGTCTTTTCGCTAAGAAAAAGTTGTTTGGCAATGTCTTTGGTGGTGAGGCCTTTGGCGATCAGGTCGAGTACTTCCTTTTCGCGTCTGGAAAAGCGTACATTATAAATATTGCTTTCCTGCTGCTTCTGGCGGTTCATGCCTTTGAGTACAATCTCCATCACTTCGGCACTCTGGTAGGTGCCACCCGCGTAAATGGACCGGATGGCTTTCAGCAGTTCTTCACGACCGGTGTTCTTAAGCAGATAACCCGAAGCCCCATTCTTGAACATCCGGCGAATAAAGCTTTCCTCGCTGTACATGGAAATAGCCAGTACGCGTGTTGTTGCATATTCGTCCACGATCTGTTTGCAGATGTCCAGGCCGCTTTCCTTGCCCATGTTGATGTCGAGCAGGACAATGTCTACCGGGTGATTTTTGAGGGATTCGGCTACCTGTGTACCATTCTGGCAGGAGCCCACCACCTCAATATCCGTTTCCTGACTCAGAAAAGCGGTAATGCCTTCGGTAAACATGCGGTGGTCGTCGGCCAGTAAAACCTTAATCATGGGAAATAGATCGATGGGAGATGTGAAAAGCTAGCAAAAATATAATATTTTCACAATAAAATTAAAGGTATTCCTTCCTCATGCATCGAATCGTTTTACTGATGGCACTGTTGTGCTGGGCTATGCCGGAGGCCAAAGCAGAGCGGCCCCCGTATCCCGACTCCGAAAAAAGCTATACCCGGGAAGAAATTCTGCGCCGGTTGCGTGCATTCGAAGAACAGAACGATACCCTGGGAATGGCCTTCTGTTACCTCACCTACGCCCGCAATCAGGAAAAATGGAATGATCCCAACGAGTCGTCGGTGTTCAACTACAGCAAGAGTATGGAAATGTTCCGGCTCAAAGGCGATTCGGCAAGTTATTACAATGCGATGGGTGCCCTGGGTATTTATTTTATGGAACGGCCCATGTTTCGGGCGTATGCCAAAGACTATGTGCTTCGACCGGTGCGGTATTTCCAACGGAGCCAGCAGCCCGAAAATGAACTGGGGCATCTGATTAACCTGGCTAATGTGCAAATCCAGGAAAGTAAACTCGATACCGCTCAGCAGTTGCTCAGTCGTGCCGAACGGTTGAATAAAATTGTGAAAAACCGCTTGTTTGAAGGACGCATTTATGCGGCATTGGCCGACTTGTACGGGCACTGGCAACAACAGGAGCAATGCATCGCTTTCGCCGAAAAAAGCCTGGACATCGCCAGGCAATTGCAGGTGCGCTGGTTGCAGGCCGTTTCCTTGTACTACATCGGCCGGTCGCTGATCAACAGGAACCAACCGGCCAATGCCGTCAGCTATCTGATGGAATGCGAGCAGCTGACTGCCAATGACCTGATGCTGATTCAGTTGCGCCGGGAGGTATATCGGAACATGAGCCTGATGTACCAAATGCAGAAGGAATACGAAAAAGCCAACCTGTACTTCATGCGTTTGCAGGAAACGACCGATTACATTTACAATTCGAAAGTAGGGCGTGACATTAATTCATTCAATGATTACATGCTCATCACCCGGCAAAAGGAGCAGCTGGCGAAAGTGGCCCTGGAAAGGAAGCTTACCAAACTGGAACTGGACCGCCTCCAATCCCGGCAGTGGTTTTACACCATGGTCATCATTCTGGCGGTTTGTCTGGCGGGGGCATCCATTTACATTACCATCAACCAGCAGCGGCTGAATCAGTTGCGGGAAGAAAAGATCCGGAAAAACACCCAGATCGAGACACTCAGTGCCCTTATTCACGGACAGGAAAGCGAACGGTCGCGTATTTCGCAGGAGCTGCACGACGGACTGGGAACGCTGCTTTCCCGGATCAAAATGTGCGTTGAACAACCCGGGTTGGAGCCCGGACATGTCGTGCAGATGATCGACGAAGCGTGTGGCGAAGTACGCGCCATCTCAGGCAATCTGCAACCCAATACGTTGTTTCAGTTTGGACTGATTCGTGCCATCGAAGACCTGATTATCAAGCAGAAATGTGATACGCCACACATCATCTTTCAGCATTTTGGCGCGCCGGTTGTCCTGCCTTCCGACCGCACCCTTATGATTTATCGGATTGTACAGGAATTGCTCACCAATGCCTTGAAGCATGCGTCGGCCAGTGAAATACTCGTGGAAATTGTTTATCAGACCGAACAGATGCTTTGCCTGACCATTGAAGACGATGGCATTGGCTTTGACGAAAACAATATTTCTGCCGAAAGCAATGGCTGGAAAAACATCCGTTCCCGCATCGAGTACCTGCAAGGAAGCTTATGGCTGCATTCGACAGCGTCAGTAGGCACGACGGTTACGATCCACATACCTATTGACGCTGTTTTGGAAGAACAATCCGAAATGGCTTACTCTCGCCTGTAGCTTTGTTTTTATCCAACCCGCCCGTGTCCATCGCGTTCTGATTTTTCACGAAATGCGGTAGGATACCGATGGACAATCTTTATTCTACCCAAACATCCGTAAAGTAGGTATTGTCAGTATCACTTTTTTTCAAAACGGTAGCGTTTTTCCAGAGCGTTGCTCTATTGGCTTCAACACCACAATAGTAGATGTCAGTCCCTTTTATTTTAAAATCATTTACCAGTGAGGCAGCGGTAGAGATTCTTGAAAACGATCCATTAGAACCTACACTTGCTGCCTGATTGGTGCCATCATAGGAGCGACCAACATAATAAAATACCGTACCCACGGCTTTGAACTCTTCGGTGGCAAGTCCGAATGTGAGCGATGTATCCTGTCCGTTTTTCCATAATTTGGGTCCGGTAGCTAAAGACCCATGTACATACACGTCTGAACCTTCCACCTCAATCAAGGTATTGGGTAAAAACTGGTTGTTGTACAAATTGAGTGATCCGTAGGTAGATTCCACCCCGTTTTTCCAGGAGGCTATGACGTATGTCCTATCGTTGAAGAAATACGTACCGGAAACATACACATCACTGCCAACAATCTCCATATCGGTTGCTTTGCCTTGTTTGGCGACAAGTGTTGTCATCTGTGTATTTTTCCAGTAACACGGATATCCCTGTTCATTGGTTCCGCACAGGTACACATTGTTGGATGCGTCGACGTAAATGTTGCGCACCGAAAAACCGCTTCCTACTTCGGTAAAAGTGCCGTTTTTGTAATACCCGATCTTTTTCAGACTGCCGGATGTGTTTTGCATGGCAGATATGTACACATCCTCGCCCTTTTTAAAAACCTTGGCTTCGCCATTGGAACTTGAAAAATTGGTGAAAACATCCTGACCGGACGTGTATGAGATGCCGCCGGGTGTATTGCTCCTGTAGCCCACCGCTAGGATCTTTGTTTCATTTACGGGTGTCGGAGTGCTGGTTTCATCGGGAGTACTACATGAATACAATAGCACTGCCAGAAAGAATAAAGCTGTTAGTCTTTTCATAGTGTATATTTTAGCAGGAAGAATCACCGCTTTTGCGCGATTCTTCCCTACAGAGTTGTATAGAAAAAAGATTAAGGATTGACCTAGAACGACAAATCATCGTAAGAAGACTGTCGGGTAAACTCACTTGGATTATTCAACAGTGTTGTGTCTTTCCAGATGGCTGCTTTGTTGTCCAACCGACCTGAAAAATAGACATCATCCCCTTTGAAAGCCATATCCGTGATTTCAGAATATTGCGTATCGGAAACTATCCTCTTTTGCCCGTCAACTGTATATCCGATTTTGTACGTCTCGTTTTCATAAAAGGAGCCTGTCATGTAGAGTTTGTTGTTATGAAACTGAATGTCACCAATTCCGGCAAAACCAGTAACGGTCGTTTTGGTGTCATTTTTCCAGAGTGTGTAAACGCCTCTGTAATAGGTTACCAGGTATACGTCTGTTCCATTGACAGCAATCGGAATTCTGGCATAATCACCTGTAGAGAAATAATCCACATACGTTACGGCTTTGAATACCCCATTCTTCCAGTAACAGATCAGATCCGTGGAAAGACCGGCAGGTACATACCCTGATATATAAATATCATTGCCACTTCTGACCATACGGGTAGCTTTGCCCGCCGGTCTGTTGTTTCCAAAACCAGGCAACGTTGTCATTTGTCCGTTTTTCCAATAAACGGGCACCCCACCTCCTGCTTTTCCATCATATCCACAGATATGTACGTTGTTGTCATCATCCACCAGAATGTCGGTCAACACATACCCTAATCCCAATTGGTTAAATGTTCCGTTTTTGTAATATCCGGAAATGACCTTGTAACCATCATTAGGAAACTCAGGGTTTGTTTTTACAGATATGAAATAGATATCTGATCCCTTCACAAACATTTTTGATCTTTGTAACAAGGATGGATAGCCGGTAATCTGTTCATTGGTTAAGACTATATTTTCAAGCGTTGAGCTGGTTACGTACTTGTAGCCAACGGCTTTGATCTGACTTAGATCGGAGGCAGCTTCAGGAGTGGGTTCGCTATTGTTACCACACGAAAATAAGCCCAGCGCAAGGGCTGCCATTACTAGCACTTTTTTCATAACAGAGGGATAGTTGGTTGATTAATGAAACTTGATTAATTGAGAAAAGAGAGATAGATACAGAGCCAGCATGCGTCCGTTTTCTCAATGCCCTACGCAGTGAGAAAAGCGAAAGGCTAGCCAGCCTGTGTTTTCGAATGATTAGGTTGTGAAGGAGTGGCTATTCAAAATCTGTTGCCTTTACAGGTATATTCCTGCGTAAAGTGGTGTGGTTTTACGTCTGGTATTGGAAGAATACACACTTGTAATTCAGGCATACATCAAGAAGGTGAAATGGATAAAACAAAAATGGTGACTACGCCGATAACAAATAAAGGAAATGAGAATTGAAGCATTACATGTGAGAATTGCGCAGCTTCAATTGAGAATTGGAGAATAAACGTGCCTGGGAGAGATAGATAACAATGTGTTTTTCAACTAAACGGCATTATTTGCCGCATTAGTTTACGCACCGTTGTTGGTGAGTACAGGGGTGAATGGCGGTTTCCTGAGTGACAGGGTTTTGTACGTTAAGAAGATACTATTTTTAAGTTGCGCATTGAAAATATAAGGCGAATTGCGAAGCAATAGCTTGTAAAAACAGGGCTGGTTTTGCGCGGGGAAGCATGAAGCAAAGTGCTTTTTTGCCTACTTTTGCTTGCCCAGAAAAGTAGGAGCACATGGGAAGAGGAATAGGTTTGGACTAAAAACCAACATAGCCTGTCGCGCAACTTGAATTATTTTTTAGTGCAGCCTGCCGGATGAGATTCCATTTGAAATCTGTGGCAAGCTTTTACAGGTTTTCCAGAAACTCAAACAGGCCCTCTTTCTTTTTCGCGGAGATGGGTAACGTTGTTTTGTCTTTCAGGACAACCACTCCGCCGTCTTTTTTGTCGTAGCGGCTAAAGAAATTGAGGTTAATCAGGTGCGATTGGTGTATCCGGTAAAAACCAAACCGACTCAGCGTTTCTTCGTATTCTTTCAAGGTCTTGGAAACCACGATGGGACTTTGCTTTTCCAGAAAGAACGTAGTGTAGTTATTAAAGGCTTGTAAATGAATGATTTCGGAGATGTTGACAGCGAAAATGCTGTCTGAGTTTTTCAGGACCAGTTTTTTATACTTGGTAGAAATATCTTCCATATTGTTCAGAAATACCCCTAGTCTGAACTGGTAGGATTGTTGCTCCAGCAGGTTCCGGGCTTTGCGGACGGCTTCTTCCAGTTCTTCGCTATCAATGGGTTTGAGCAGATAATCAAGGGCACTAAACCGGAAAGCTTCTACGGCATACTGATTAAAGGCGGTGATAAATATGATTTTGGTCGGTATATCCGCAAGCTGCCGGAGAATGTCAAACCCTTTCCCATCGGGCATTTCAATATCCAGAAACGCAATGTCCGGTTGTTTTTCCTGCAATAACGCAACGCCTGTACTGACCGAATCTGCCTCGCCCGTAACGCTGACCGGCAGTTGAAGAAACGCAAACTGATTTTTCAGATTTTTGCGTATTCCTTCTTCATCGTCAATAATACAGACTGTGAGAGACTTTTGGGTGGTTAGCATAAGTGGTTGTCAGGATTGGTACGGCAAGCTGATCAGCACCTGCGTGCCGATCACCCGGTTATTGTTGTTAAACAGCTCTTGGGTAAATAATTCAAAGGACTGATTATGTTTCTCACTTAATAAGTTCAATCGTTCCTGGGTGATTTGAGTTGCCATGGATGTATACTCCTGTTTCAAATCCGAACGCAGCAGTTTGGACTGCATCAGTCCGCTGCCATTGTCCGTAACCGTCAACAGTAACTTATTGTTTTGTACAGAAAACCGGATGGTGATAATGCCCGGTTCCGACGTATGTAGTAAGCCATGCTCCAGTGAGTTTTCAATAAAAGGCTGGGCAAACATGGGGGGAATTTGCGTTTCGTCGGGATTGATTTCCGGGGCTACGTCAATCTGCCAGCTAAATTTATTCGGAAAGCGAAGTTCCTGTAGTTGCAAGTAATGCTCAAGCAATTGAATCTCCTTGCGGAGAGAAATCGTTTCTTCCCGCGAGTTTTCGAGGGTTTGCCGCATGAGTCTGGCAAACTTGGAAAGATAAGAGGCTGTCTGGCGGGGATCGTTTTCAAAGAGGTAATTCTGAATGGTTGCCAGCGAGTTAAAAATAAAATGAGGATTCATCTGGCTGCGTAACAACTTTTGCTCAAGCACCATGGTTTTGTTTTTCATCTGCAGGCGGTTTTTGCTATAGAACAGATAGCCCATGCCAGCCAGTACACATGCTGACAACAGGATGCCGGCAATCAAAAAATATTGCCTCTGCACTTCGATCTCCTTGTTGGCCAGCGCCAGTTGTTTCGTTTCCAGTTCCAGGTCTTTTGCCTGATTGGTTCTGGCAAGATTTTCTATTTTTCGGGCTTTCTGGAGGTTGTCTTTGTCTTTCTGCAACTGACCGATCGTCAATTGCTTGATCTGGTTTTCCTGTTTGAAATCCAGAAGTTCGGCTGCCTGTTGCTGCGTTTTTTTTTCATTCAGTAACTGAATGTATTCCAGATCCTTGATTCGGTTGTTTTTGGAAAGAAGAGCGATTTCCTGTTCTTTTTTGGCAGTTTCGTATTTCGTTTGCAGTTCCTGTATTTGTTGCAGGCTTTTTTCCTGATAGAGACTGTCCCGCAGGGTACTCATGGTACGGTACGCCTCATAAGCAAGGGCATGCTTCCCTGTTTTTTCGTAGGCAGTGGCCAGGGCTGTTTCGGTTTTTAGTAAATCTTCTTTTCGGTTAAGTTTTCGCGCAAGTTCTTTATTCTCCAGCAGCAGAGGGATGGCTTTGTCATATTCTTCTTGCTGAATATAAATCACAGCCATACTGGTGTTGATGGTGTTGATGCTTTCCAGGTTTTTTCTCTGCAACGAAACGGCTTTGGCTTCCGCAAATGCTTTCAGTGCCTCTTCCAGTTTGTTTTGCTGAAAATAAGCACTGGCAATGTTCGTCAGGTGAATATGCATATACTCACTTCTGCCCATTTGTTTGTCCAGCTCCGCCGCTTTCTGAAAACAGGAGAGGGCCTTCTCCGAGTTGTTTTCCCTGAGATAGGTGAGCCCCAGGTTGCTCCAGGAATACGACTGATTGCTTTTGTTTTGAGTTTTCTGGGCTATTTTTAGATTCTCTTCGTAAAAAGACCGGGCTTTGGCAGGTTGCTTCAGTTGCAGGTAAAGCGTTCCCATTTGCTCGAAAAACAAAAAAGAACTGGCAGGATTGTTTAATCGCTGAACATGAGGATAGGCTTTGTCAAGGCAGGAGGCGGCTTGTGTGTAGTCTCCCTTCATGATGTACACATTAGCCAGAAAGCTCCAGGTTTTGGACAATACATCGTCGTCCTGATCGGGTAGCTGAATGGTTTTACTGGCATACGCAATCGCCTCATCAAGTTTACCTTGCTTACGTGCCTTGTTGGATCTGTTGCGATACACCAGACTTAAAAGAGCGGGTTTATTGTTTGCCAAAGCGTACTTTTCAACCTGGTCCAACAGTTGGAGTGCCTTGGGCATATCGTTCTGTAGTTCCGCGATTTTTGACTGGTAGTAGCGAGCCGTGTATTGCTGCTCGGTATCGCCAAGTTCGGTCGCAAGACTCATGAATTGCTGGGTATACATTGCAAAATTTGCATTGTCGCCCGTTTGTCCGGACTGCTTGGTAAGCAGGCCATACAAATTCAATAAGGCACGCTTGTCAGTGGTTCTACTGACTATTTGCTGAAGGCTATCAATTTTATACTGAGCGAACACTGCATGCGAAACAAGGAAACTGATCAGCAATACGGTGGATTTCCGAAAGAGCATTTGACAAGAGAGGTTTCATTTTCGTATGCAATTTTAGGAAAGTATTTGGCTATTTTCAAAAAGCGCATGGGCTGCGGTTTCCGGAAAATAACCCTGCGGAGTCCATTCAGTAGAAAAAATGGGAGAATAGTATTCACAAGAGATAGTATTTTCTACCAGGGTAAAATACTGATTATACATTACTTTTTTCATGGGGAAATGTCAGTGTAAGGTACAAACAGGGGCTTTTCGCTTTTCTAAGGATACAAAGTGAAGAGACATAACAAAGAGGATATGCGACAAACCGCTGACAGTTAAATTGTTACGGAGCCATCATTTTAGGGTTTTTTCTCTGCTATTCGAAACGAGAGGTTTGCAGAGTGATTGCCGGGCGAATATCCGAGACAATCTTTCTCCTTCCGCAAACCTCTTGTTAATCTGAAATAGTATCTGTCAATCAGGCAAAACCTCGACGGAGTGAGCGAATCCGCTACGGACGGAAATCAGTGTAGGATTTAACGTTCCACTTTACTTTGCCACCCAGCGGATCGGCAGCGATGCCAAAGGTGCCCTGTTTGGTCAGCTGCACTTCTTTCAGTACGTTATCCGCAGGCAGACACACCCATCCTTTGGCGGGTGATCCATTAACTGAATATACCACCAAATCCAGAGATGACCAATCCATTTCGGAAGTAGACTGCGCCAGCTTGATGTGGGGCAGCACGGCTCCGTCACGTACCAGCAAAACAATGTCCAGGGCACCGGCTTCTATGGTATGCCAGCCGCTGGTGTATACTTTTCCGGTTTGGTAGTCAATCCACTGGCCTTGCGGCAGGTATACCGACCGGCTGCGTATGCCGCTTTCGAACAGCGGCGCTACCAGCATATCTGACCCGAACAGGTATTCATTATCCACCTGCCAGGCTCCCGGATCGTTCGGGAACTCTACCAGCAAGGCGCGTAACACCGGCAATCCTTTTTCGGTCGCCTGTTTGGCCTGCGCGTAAATGTAAGGCATGAGCCGGTAGCGCATTTCGGTAGCCTTTCGGAAATAATCGTTGAAGCTTTTGCCATATTCCCAGGGCTCTTTCGGGGCCTGTCCGTGGCAACGGGTATGGGAAGAAAACAAGCCCATCATCAGCCAGCGGCGGTACAGTTCCTCAGGTGTTTTGGTGGTAAAGCCGCCCGCATCGTGACTCCAGAACGTAAACCCGGACAAGCCCAGCGACAAGCCGCCGCGTAGTTCGGATTCCATGCCCATGTCGGTTGATTCGGCATCGCCGCCCCAGTGCAACGGAAACCGCTGGCTACCGGCCCAGGAACTGCGTGCCCAGATGATGTTTTCGTTGTTGATGCGTTTGGTAATATCAGCAACGGCGGTCTGGTAGCGCAACGGATACAGGTTGTGCTCATAAAAGCCCGTACGGCCGTTGGCGTAAATGCCCGTCAGTGGTGCGGCCTCGCCAAAGTCAACCTTGATGGCACTGACGCCCTGTTTCAGCAAGCCCGCAATCTTTTCCTGATACCACTGAACGGTGTTAGGATTGGTAAAGTCTAGCACGGCATCTTCGTACGGAATGTTGCCTTTGCCGTCTTTTACGGCCAGTCCTTTGTCAATAATCTCGGTAAAAAGCTTGTTTTTGGGTACGAAATACGGTAGCTGCCACAAACAAGTCTGGAAGCCCTGCTTTTTCAGGTCACGGATCATACCCACGGGGTCTTTGAAGCGGGAAGGCGCAAACTGGTAATCACAACGCCAGTCGGTCTCAAACCAGCCGGTATCAAAGTGGATCACATCCGATGGTATTTTATTGTCGCGCAGTTGTTTGGCAACGCGGCGGCCATCTTCTTCCGAAAAGTAGGTAATCCGGCTCATCCACAGGCCAAACGACCACAGGGGCGGCATAGCCGCTTTGCCGGTCAGGTTGGTGTACTCGTCAAGTACGTCTTTGGGTTCGCCCAGAAATACAAACAGGTCCAGTTCGTCATCGCCGATCATCAGGGCATTGCTGGCATTGAACGTGGCACCAAAATCGCAGGTAATCGGTGTGGATGTATGCATAAACATCCCGTAGCCGCGGCTGCTCAGAAAGAAAGGAACGGGCTTGTAGATTTCGCTGGTTTCCACCCCGTTGACATCGTCGGCCCAGAGCACTACTTTCTGGCCGTACTTGTTCAGCTTGGTAAACGATTCGCCGCAGCCGTAGATTTTCTCGTCGGGCATGAGCGAAAACACGGCGGCGATGCTGCGCGAATAGTCCGAAGCCCGGCGCACAAACGAAAAGGGCAGGGTAGGAGTAAACGAACTTTTGCCATCGGTCTGGTGGCGGGTTTGGGTAAGCAACCGGCCTTTGGCGTCCCAGATTTCAATTTTCCAGGGGTTTTCTTTGATTACCACACGGCCAAATTCGCTTTTGTACTGATGGCCTCCGGCAACCTTGCTGTATTGCCAGGATTTGTCCACGCCGGGTTCTTTGACGAGCATCAGCGAAGGTTCCGCTTTGCGGAACTGCGGTCCGGATGTTGCCCGAATGCGGAGTGTGCGCGGATTGACCAATTGGAGCGAAAACGGAAGTGTCGGATCAGCGGCATATTCAATGGCCGGAAATTCGTTCTGGGTGGTCGGCTCCAGGCCAGACATGGTGTTGTCAAAGGCGTGCCGGGTGCCATAACGGGCTCTTTTCCAGGTAAGCGAACCGGACATTGTTACCGGATCAAAGGCTTTCAGGTTGTCGGCTAGAAAATATGTGTTGGTATATTCCTTGAAATCTTTGCTGACATCTACCGGATCGTTGAGAATGTAGGGTGCTTGTGCATTGGCTATGCCAACGCCCCAAATGCTCAGGAGACTGAATAAAAAGATTCTTCGTTTGAATGGTTTTTTCATAGGGATCGGAAATGAAATATTAATAAAGGGTTGGTTATGAGGTGTTTAAGTTAGTAATAGACTACGGTGAGATGGATGTGGCTGAGAATAAAATAGTATCTTTTAAGCAGAAAACCCTGGTCTGTGGCACACAGACCGGAAGCGCGGCTGGTCTGTGTGCCACTATACTACGGTACATTTTCATTTTTCAGGTTTGTTTCAAGTTTTCTATACTTGTTGAGATATTTGTTGAGATATTTGTTGAGATATTTGTTGAGATATTTGTTGAGATATTTGTTGAGATACGC
>JAESGM010000224.1_pt1 | contig 102020 bp, 89 predicted proteins | sample 9269721 | NCBI WGS metagenome assembly JAESGM01 (sample SAMN15720920, study PRJNA650825) | algae metagenome | isolation source: Komarekiella atlantica HA4396-MV6 and co-occurring heterotrophs from... | place: USA: Theobald House, Kauai, HI | collected 2009-07-29 | reverse complement strand
CGCTCGATCTCCTCGATGATCTGGTTGAAGCGGATGCCTTCGAGATCCTCGGCATCGAAGTTCGGCGTCGCGAACAGGAAGGTGAAGCGCCTGAAATAGTCCATGCCGGCTCCGCTGGGCGTGAACCTGCGACATTCGGCGATTTATGCGACAATCCCGCGACCATGGAGCCGGCTAGGTTCAGGCGGCCCCGTCGCTCCACTCGCCGCTGCCACCGAGCGCAACCCCGCCTTCTTTCGAGGCGGGGTTGCGTCTGGCGTATTCGTTCCGAAGCGGCTGCGCGGACGCGATCACATCCTCTGGAGCAGGAAGGCTTCGGCGAAGCTCAGCTCGACCATGTCGCCGCGCTTCAGGCCACCCAGCCGGCTCTGGATGTCGGGGTCGGCCACGACATGGGTCCGCGGCCCGGCCGGTCCGACATAGCTGACGATGTTCGTCGCAGGATCGAAACTCTCGAACCTCGCCGTCAACGTCAGCGACCGCACGACGAAGCGTTCCGGCAGGTTCTGGAAGGAGGAGTCGGCGGCGGCCTCGGTGTAGATGATCGCCGGCTTGGCGCCTTTCCGGGCCCGCTTGACGTCGAGGATAACGCCCTCGACGCGGCGAACCTCGACCCGGTCGCCCGGGCGGAGATTCTCCAGGCTTCCGAACACCTCCGGCACGGCGACAGGCCATGTCTGGCGGCCCTGCTTGATGACCACGCGGCGTCTGGCGGGATCGACCGCGGCGACCTCGACATCCAGCCGCTCGATTTCCACCGGCCCGACGCCGGCGACGATGACCGTCTGGCTGGTGACCGTTGGAGTGGTCGCGCAGCCCGCCAGAGCGAACGAAACTGCGGCGATCATGCTGATCTTCTTCAACATCGGACGTCTCCCCTTCAAACGCAATCCGGGCTGGAATCAGCCGCCGACTTCCGGGTTCCGGTCTACAATTCGAGAAAATTGCGAATGGATGACTTCGCGAGGTCAAGAATAAAGGCCAACTTCCGCCGTGGCACAATAGGCGATCGGAAGACTAATTCGGACGAGTATTTTCGTCCTACCCCTCATAGCGCGCGAGCCGCTCCAGATCGAGGATCGTCACCTCGTTATGGCCGACCTTGATGAAGCCGAGTTCGGCCAGCCTGGCGAGGCTCTGATTGGCCATCTGCCGGGAGATGCCGGCGAGCAGGCCGAGCTCCTCCTGGCTGATCGTCAACGTCCGGTCGTTGTTCGGATAGAGGATCGGGTTGAACAGCCAGGCGAGATTGCGGGCGAGGCGGCCGGTGGCCCCCAGCATGCGGTCGTATTCGGCGAGGCCGATGAACTGGGCGAGGCGCTCGTTGAACTGGTGGACCAGGAAGCGGTTGAAGGCGGCGGAGTGCTCGAACAGCCAGAAGAATGTCTGGCGCCGCATCAGCGCGACCTTGCTTTCGCGCAGGGCGACGAGGTCATAGCGCCGCGCCTCATTCTTGATGATCGTACCTTCGCCGAACCAGGCTCCGCCGCGCAGGCCGGCCAGCGTCGCCGATTTGCCGCTGCGCGAGGTCGTGCTCATCTTGAGCAGGCCATCGGCCACGCCGGTCCAGGATTCCAGCCGGTCGCCGACATGGCAGACATAGGCGCCCTTGCCATAGGCCTTGATCGTCGTCCCGCGCCTGGCTTCCTCGAACTCCTCCGGCGTGAGCTCGTTCGACCAGCCGGCGATCCGGCGCAGCTCGTCCTCTGAAATCAAGATTCGCCGGCCTTTCGATCGGGTAAGCGCAGGGCGTCACTATGCGGCCCGGTTCATCGCAAACTCAAGCCGCGCCGGCCATGCCGGCGAACCAGCATGCGCGCCGTGCGTTTCCTCGGTAACCTTAGGGAGCGCAAGCCATGCATCATGCAATTGTCATCAGCGGTCATCGCCGCGCAGTGAGGCACGCCACGATCGAGATCGACGGCGTCGAGATTTTCTATCGCGAAGCCGGTCCGCCGGATGCGCCGGTCCTGCTCCTGCCGCACGGCTATCCTTGCTCCTCCTACGAGTTCCGCAATCTCATGCCGGCGCTGGCCGATCGCTGGCGACTGATTGCGCCCGATTATCCCGGCTTCGGCTACAGCGCGACGCCTGAGGACTTCAGCTACGACTACGAAGGCTATTCGCAACTGCTCGAACGATTCGCCGATCGTCTTGGGCTGCAGCGCTTCGCGCTCTATCTGCACGACTACGGCACCTGGATCGGCCTCAAGCTCGCCCGGCGCGCACCAGAGCGCATCACCGGACTGATCATCCAGAACGGCGACATCTACGAGGACGCGCTCGGGCCGAAATATGAGGGCATGAAGGAGTATTGGCGAAAGCCGACGCCCGAAGGGCGCAGGAAGCTCGAGGCCGCTGTGAGCGAGGACGGGTTTCGCGACGAGTTCCTCAACGAGGTCCGGCCGATGATCGCGAGCCGCATCCCGCCGGATCTCTGGAAGCTGCATTGGCCGTTGATGAACACGCCCAGGCGTCGGGAGCTCAGCGTCGGCTTGATGGAGGTCTGGAAGGAGAATTTCGACTGGTTCCCGCGCTATCAGGCATATCTGCGCGAGCACCAGCCGCCGACTCTTATCGTCTGGGGGCCGCAGGATGGCTACATGCCGGAGAAATCCGCCCGCGCCTATCTGCGCGACCTACCGCGTGCCGAATTGCATCTGCTCGATGGCAGTCACTGGCTGCTGGAGACCAATCTCGACGAGGTCGTGGCCCTGATCCGTCCCTTCCTCTGCCGGCTTGGAGCTGGGGGAGCCTGGCGCCTCACGGCCTGATCGCAGCGGCGAGCGAGGCGAGCAGCAGGGCGGCGAAGATCAGGTTGACGATGCGGTTGCTTCGGGGATCGCGGAACAGCCCGGCCAGGCCCGAGCCGGCCAGCAGCCAGCCGATATTGACCGCGGCGATGACCAGGAAGAGCAGGCCGATTTTGACGCCCGCATCGGCTGCCGGCTGCTGCGGCAGGAGCGCAAAGCCCGAGAACAGCGCCGCCATCGCCGCATAGCCCTTCGGATTGACCAGCGAGAGCGCAAAGCCGGCAGCGAAAGAGGGTGCGGCGGCATCACTCTTCGCCTCGGCCAGAGGCGGCGCCGTCGCGATGCGGAAGGCGAGGTAGAGGAAATAGAGCGCCGCCAGAATGGTGACGACCGGAGCGAGGCCCGGCAGCGCCAGGATGACAGCGACGACGCCGCTCGCGGTCAGCGCCATTACCGCGAGCATGCCGAGCGTGATGCCGGTGCCATAGGCGAGACCGCGGCGGGTGCCGAATGCGGCCCCGGTCGCAGTCAGGCTGAGCGTTGCCGGGCCGGGACTGCCCGTGAGAGCGACACCGGCAAGCAGAAATCCGGCCAGTCCGTCCATGATATCCTCCGCCGCCGTTCTGGAGCGCGGGCGGAGGAAAGCGGCAATGGTGCCGCTGGTCTTGAACGTTCGGGCGACTATTCTGCCGCCCGTGGCATCGCCAGTGCCTCTGCCGAACCGTCGCGCAGGCGCTTGAGCAATTCGGCCTCCTCAGCCTTCGCGGCGGTGAGGTGGCGCTCCTTGACGTGGCCGAAGCCGCGGATCTTTTCGGGGATCGCGGTCAGCGCGACGCAGAGCGCATGGTTCTGCGGCGAGAGCTTATCTAGGACTTCGGCGAGCAGCGCGTCATAATCGGCGATCAGCTTGCGCTCGGTTTTACGCTCCTGCGTGTAGCCGAAGACGTCGAAGGCGGTGCCGCGCAGGCCTTTCAGCTTGGCCAGCAGGCCGAAGGCGCCGAGCATCCAGGGGCCGAAACTCATCTTGCGCGGCAGGCCGGTATTGGGATCGCGCTTTGCCAAGAGCGGCGGAGCGAGGTGGAATTCAAGGCGCAAAGGCTGACCGGTTGCGCTGTCCTGCTCGAAGGTCGCGGCGAGCTGCTTGCGGAAGGCGCCGTCGCTGTAGAGCCGGGCGACCTCATACTCGTCCTTGTAGGCCATCAGCTTGAAGAGATAGCGCGCGACGCTCTCGGCCAGAGCGCCCTGGCCGGGAAGAATGCTTACTTCCTTGGCGCGGACTTTCTCGACCAGGTCGCGATAGCGCGCCGCATAGGCGGCGTTCTGGTAGCCGGTGAGGAAGTCGACGCGGCGGGCGATGATCTCGTCGAGACCTTGGGAAAGGTGACGTGCTTCGGTCGGCGCCTTGGCTTCGGCGAGGACTGCAGTGAGCGCGGTCGGGTCATGCGCGGCGCGGCGGCCGAGCTCGAAGGCTCGGCTGTTCATCGCCACGGCTTCGCCATTGAGCTCGATCGCCCGCAGCAGCGAGGCGCGCGAGAGCGGCACCGCGCCGAACTGCCAAGCGTAGCCGAGCATGAACATGTTGGCGGCGATGGCATTGCCAAGGAAAGTCGTCGCCGCCGCTGTCGCATCGACGAGATGGGTGGCGTCGCGCCCGGCGGTGGAGACGATCGAACGCTTCAGCCGCTCGGTCGGCAGCGAGAAATCGGCATTGCGGGTGAAGTCGCCGGGCATGGATTCGGCGGTGTTGACGACTACGGCCGAGCGGCCCTGGCGGATCGCGCCCAGCACCTTCTTCGAGCCGGTGACGGTGAGGTCGCAGCCGAGCACGAGATCGGCCTGGCCGGCGGCGACGCGGATGGCGTGGATCTCCTCCGGTGTCGGGGCGAGGCGGACGTGGCTGAACACGGCGCCGCCTTTCTGGGCGAGGCCGGCCATGTCGATCATGCCGCAGCCCTTGCCTTCGAGGTGGGCGGCCATGCCGAGGATCGCGCCGATGGTGACGACGCCAGTGCCGCCGACGCCGGTGACGACGACAGCGAAATTGCGGTCGAGCACCGGGACCTTGGGCTCGGGCAGCTCGCCCGCGCCGAGCGCGGAGGCATCAATCGTGCGCGGTTCCGCCTTCTTCGGCCGCGCGCCGTGCACGGTGACGAAGGACGGGCAGAAGCCCTTCACGCAGGAAAAGTCCTTGTTGCAGTTCGACTGGTCGATCTGGCGCTTGCGGCCGAACTCGGTTTCGAGCGGCTGCACCGAGACGCAGTTCGACTTGACGCCGCAATCGCCACAGCCCTCGCAGACCAGCTCGTTGACGATGACGCGCTTGTCCGGATCGGGATAGGCGCCGCGCTTGCGCCGGCGGCGCTTCTCGGTGGCGCAGGTCTGGTCGTAGAGCAGCAGCGAGACGCCGGAAGCGGTCGCGAGCTCGCGCTGGACGGCGTCGAGATCGTCGCGATGGTGTAGGGTGGTGCCGGGGGGCCAGAGCGTGCCGGCGGGATATTTGTCGGGATCGTCGGAGACCACCGCGATGCGGGCGACGCCCTCGGCCGCGACCTGGCGCGCCATCTGGTCGGGCGAGAGATGCCCTTCCGCCTGTTGGCCGCCGGTCATCGCGACCGCGTCGTTGTAGAGCAGCTTGTAGGTGATGTTGACGCCGGAGGCGACGGCCCAGCGGATCGCGAGCGAGCCGGAATGGGTGTAGGTGCCGTCGCCGAGATTCTGGAAGACATGGCCGCGCTTCGAGAACGGGGCTTCGCCAACCCAGTTGGCGCCTTCGCCGCCCATCTGGGTGAAGCCAGCGGTGTCGCGGTCCATCCACTGCACCATGTAGTGGCAGCCGATGCCGGCATAGGCGCGCGAGCCCTCGGGCACGACGGTCGAGGAATTGTGCGGGCAGCCCGAGCAGAAATAGGGCGTGCGCTTGGCGACTTCGATGGCCTCGGCAAGGCGGCCCTGCGCTGCGGCGATCTCTTCGAGGCGAGCGCGCAGAGCAGGATCATCGCGGTACTGCAGCAGGCGGGCGCCGAGCGCGATGGCGATGTCGTTGGGATCGAGCGCGCCATGGACCGGGAAGAGCCACTCGCCCCGTTCGTCCTTCTTGCCGATCACCATCGGCTGGTGGGCGGTGCCGTAGAGCTCCTCGCGCAGCTGCACCTCGATCAGCGAGCGCTTCTCCTCGACGACCATGACGAGGTCGAGGCCATCAGCGAAATCCTTCAGCTCCTGCGGATCGAGCGGCCAGGGGCAGGCGATCTTGAACAGGCGGATGCCGAGATCATTGGCACGGACCTCATCGAGGCCGAGTTCTTCCAGCGCCTGGCGCACGTCGAGATAGGATTTGCCGACGGTGATGATGCCGATGCGCGGCGACTGCCCGCCCGAGAGGATGGTCTGGTTGAGCTTGTTGGCGCGCAGATAGGCGAGGATCGCGGCGCGCTTGTGCAGGTGCAGGCGCTTTTCCTGGTCGAGGAAGTCGAGCTCGCGGCGGATGCTGAGGCCGCCCGGCGGCATGACGAAATCATCGGGGGTCGCAATGCTGACCCGATCGACCGAGCCGTCGACCGAGGCGGTCGATTCGATGTTGTCCTTGACGCATTTCAGGCCGACCCAGACGCCGGCGAAGCGCGAGAGCGCAAAGCCGTGCAGGGAATAGTCCATGATCTCCTGGACGCCGGCCGGGTTCAGGATCGGCATCATCCGGTCGACCAGGACGAACTCGGTCTGGTGGGCGTTGGTCGAGCTTTCGGCGGTGTGGTCGTCGCCCAGCAGGCAGAGCACGCCGCCATGGCGCGAGGTGCCGGCCATGTTGCCATGGCGGAAGACGTCGCCCGTGCGGTCGACGCCGGGGCCCTTGCCGTACCAGAGCGCGAAGACGCCATCGTATTTGCCTTCGCCCGAAAGCTCGGCCTGCTGCGTGCCCCAGATCGCGGTGGCGGCAAGGTCCTCGTTGAGCCCGGGCTGGAAGACGATATTGGCGGGCTTGAGCTGCTTGCCGGCTCGCTGGAGCTGCTGGTCGAGCCCGCCGAGCGGCGAGCCGCGATAGCCGGAGACAAAGCCGGCGGTGTTCAAGCCGGCGCGGCGGTCACGCTCGTGCTGGGTGAGCAGCATGCGGGCGATGGCCTGCGTGCCGGTCAGGAAGATCTGCTGCTTGGAGAGGTCGTATTTGTCGTCGAGCGCGACCGTCCTGAGCTCGGGCCCGGCTGCCGCGTCGCCCTGCGAAGTCTGTTGCGTCCCGGCCATGGCCGACCTCCCGACGATCGCATATCCATCGACTATAGGGACCGGTAGCGCCGGCCTCCAATTCGTTATTACGTCAGCAAAGCTGTCATACCCGACGTGATATCGTCAAATCACCCTGGGGTGATTCCAGAGTGGCGGATGCCGTCTGCGCCGCGATTTGGCCGCCTTTGCGGGCGATGCCGGCAGGGCTGCCGGCACGAGATTGCAAGGGTAGGCGCGGCGAACGCGCTTTTGTATGAAGGCTCGACCGGATTCGCCGCAGATTCGAGGAAATTGCCGCGTGCCGCGATACTCGACGCTTCTGACACTCTTCGCTGCTGCCACGGCCTGGCTCGGGCTTGCGCTGCCGGCGCTGGCGCATCCGCATGTCTTCGTGACCTCGCGCACCGAGATTCTCTATGACGCCAGCGGCGCGGTGAAAGCGTTGCGCCATCGCTGGAGCTTCGACGAGGCCTATTCGGCCTATATGGTCCAGGGCCTCGACAAGAATGGCGACGGCAAGCTGACCTCGGACGAACTGGCCGAGCTCGCCAAGGTCAACATGGAATCGCTGCCGGATGTCGGCTTCTTCACCATCGCCAAGGCGAACGGCAAGGCGCAGGAGTTCGGCACGCCGAGCGGAGAGTCGCTCTCCTACGAGAACAAGATCCTGACGCTGACCTATACGCTGCCGCTGAAGACGCCGGCCACGGCCAACCGTTCCTTTGGCATCGAGATCGGCGACCCCACCTATTTCGTCGCTTTCGAGATCGGTGAGGAGGCCGATGCGGTGGCCGCGCGCGATGCGCCCAAGGGCTGTGTCGTCCGGATCATGCGTCCGCCCAAGCTCGATGCGGCGACGCAGCAGCGCCTGGCGCAGGAGGACATCACCGCGACCCCTGACATGAGCGCCTATCAGGTGACGACCCGGGCACTGGTGGCATGTCCCTGAGCGCTCCCGCCACGCCGGGCCTGCCGCTCTGGCCACGGCGGTTGCTGGTCGCTCTGCTGGCGCTTGTCCTGGTCGCCGGCGCGCTCGGGCTGATCGCCTGGCTGGCCAGCCTCTATTTCCCACCGCCTCCTCCGCCGCCGCGCAATCCGTTCGGCACGGCGCTGCCGCGCGAGGCGCTGCCGGCGACGACGGGCATCGGCGCGGTGATCCTCGCCTGGCAGTCGAGCTTCTATCGCGAGCTGACCGCGACACTGAAGGGGATCGCTCAGTCACCGGCGGCACTGCCCAGTTTGCTCGGACTCGCCTTCGCCTATGGCGTCTTCCATGCCGCCGGGCCCGGCCACGGCAAGGCGGTGATCTCCGGTTATATCGTCGCCGACAATCGCAGCCTGAAGCGCGGGTTGGCGCTCAGCTTCGCAGCCGCGATCGTACAGGCGCTGGTGGCGATCGGGCTGGTCGGCGCTTTGACGATCGCCCTCAACGCAACGGCCAAGACCATGGCCTCGACGACCTTCGTGATCGAGCAGGGCAGCTTCGCGCTGGTGGCACTGGTCGGGCTCTACGTGCTCTGGCGCAAGGCCGGCAACCTCGTCGCGCTCGGCGGTGGCGCGGCGCATGATCCGGCCTCCTGCGACCATGTTCACATGCCCGGCGCGGACGAGGTCTCGCGCCTGCGCTCGTTCCGCGAGATGGCCGGCGTCGTGCTGGCGGCGGGCCTGCGGCCCTGTGCCGGCGCGCTGATCATCCTCGTCTTCGCCAATGCGCAGGGCCTGCTCTGGGCCGGCATCGCCGCGACCTTCGCCATGGCGCTCGGCACGGCGCTGACCACCGGCGCGCTCGCCGCGCTGGCGGTGTTCTTCAAGTTCGCGGCCCTGCATTTCGCTGGCGGCGGTTCGCTGAAGGGAGCCCGGATCATCGCCGGGCTCGAAGTACTGGCGGCCGCCTTCGTCGCGGTGCTCGGCGCGGCGCTGTTCTTCGGCCTGAGGGCCGCGGGGCAGGGGAGCTGACCCCTACTTCGCCGCAGCCTCGTAGACAAATAGGGTCGACTTGTCGTCGTCCGGCATGAAATAGGCGCGCACGCCCTCACCGGCCGGCTCGACCCAGAACGGGTTCTGCGTCATCGGCAAACCAGACGGTGACCAGAGCTCGACCGGCATCTGGAAGACCGGGCGGTTGTCCTTGAGATCGACGATCTCGAAGCCGCCGAGGCGGAAGATCGGCCCGTCCTTGCTGGCACGGTAGTTGTTGAGGCCGGAGCAGAGCATCCGGCCCATGCCGATATAGTGGCAGTCCTGATAGTCGATATAGAGCGCCGGATTGGCGACGCGCAGGCTCTCCGGCGCGGCATTGGCATTGGTGATCTTGCCATCGGCGCCGAGCGGCCAGGCGTAGAAGCGACGCGAGCCCCAGCTGACGCCGTGCAGCGACTTGCCGTCGGTGTTGTGGACGATGCCGCCGACATGATCCTTGAAGCGGAAGACCTCAGTCGCCTTCAGCGTCTCGGGGTCGACCTTGTAGATGATCGATTGGCTGTTCGGGCGGTACTCGGCGACCGGGACCCAAAGATCCTTGCCGTCGAAGTCGATGCCGCCGGGATGGTAGATCGAGCCTTCGCCGAGCGTGACGCTGCCGAGGAGCTTGCCTTGCGCATCGACCTTGAAGAGATGGCCGGCGCCCTCGCCGGTGTCGCGGTCATAGCCGTCCTTCGGCTCGGCATAGCGCGTCGTCGGCTTCCTGATCTCGACCGAGGAGATGAAGAAGGCGTCGCGGATCTTGACCATGCCTTGCGGGTGGTGCGTCGGGAACTGCAGCTCGATCGCCGCGTTCTGCGTCCACTGCGTCGACCGCGTCAGCTTCGGGAGCAGCGTGTTGAGCGCGGGGTCGGCGGCCTGCGCCATCGTCGCCAGCGCCGTGGCTGCGAGCGCCATCATTGCGGTCCTCATCGCGATCCTCCATTGGCAGCCCAGTGATCGGGCGTTGCCGGGATAATCGCGCTTCGTGACACCGCTGCAAAGCGGGATCAGCGCGTCGTCAGCGGATCGTTCTCCAGCAGGATCGGCCTGCCATGCGGCGTCGCTTCTGCCGCCCGCTCCCAAGCGGCGGCGCGGGCATCGACGCCGTCATGCGAGGCGAGGCCCTTCTCGATCAGCAAATGCTCCAGCGCCTCGCACCAGCGCTCGTAATAGTCCGAGCCGTCGCGGCAGCCGCCATTGGCCAGGGCTTCGCGGATCTCGCCGCCGAGTGCCTGCGCCCATTCATCGGCGCTGAAGACGCCGCGGTTCTGCAGGGCGACCACGAGGGCGAAGGCCTGCGCCTGCCAGGGTTCGGCGAAGACCGGCCCCTCGGCGTCGCGCGGGATCGGCGTACCGGCCGCAAGTGCATCCGCGAGAGCAGTGTCAGGCCGGCTCAAGATAGCTCTCCCAGGCCTCGATGCTGACGGTGGTCGTCGGATCGGCGTCGCGGCCCCAGAGCTCGGGTCCGGTGAAGACCACGGTGTAGAGCCATTGCGCCGTCTCGGGCGCGCCATGGGCACCGGTATCCGGGAAGACATGGCAGCCCGTGACCAGCTCGACGACCCCCTGCTTGCCGCGGGCATAGCGCGGCAGGCGGGTATGATGCTGCGGATGCATCACGATGGTGCGGACGGTGTCTCCGACCTTGAAGCGGGCCGGTGCCGACGCCTCGCGCTCATAGGGGAAACCGCGGCGCAGGACGGTCGGAACCTCCTCGCCCTTCAGCACGCGCTTCGGTTCCCGGCGGGCGCTGCCGGCGACACCGGAGGCCAGTTCCTCCTTGCTCAGGAAACCCTGCTGGACCAGCACCTTGTCGAGCGCCGCCAGCCAGATCTGGTAATAGCTCGACGACAGATACTGCGCCGGCGGCAGGCTTTCGCGGGCATGGCGGATGCCGTCGATCGTCCAGGCGCCCATGGCGCCGGCGGCGACATTGATCGCCAGGACCTTCTTCTCCCAGTCAGCGTGGAAGATCGGCTCGTCCTTTTCCGGCACGACCGGGCCGAAGCCCATCTGGCCGCCAAGGTCATGGGCGCTGTTCATGGCCTGTCCTCCGGGGAGGGCAGGCCGACGCCGATCATCGAATCGCGGTTGACGATCGCAGCGAGCTCGTCCTCGCTCCAGCCCTCGGTGCCCGCAGGCCGCATCGGGATGACGATGAAGCGGGTCTCGGCAGTCGAATCCCAGACGCGGATGCGCTGGTCTTCGGGCAGGGTCACGCCGAAATCGGCGAGAGTGCCGCGCGGATCGATCACCGCCTTGGCGCGATAGGGCGGAGATTTGTACCAGACCGGAGGCAGGCCCAGCACTGGCCACGGATAGCAGGAGCACAGGGTGCAGACGATGAGGTTGTGCTCTTCCGGCGTATTGAAGCAGGCGACGATGTGCTCGCCGCCGCGCCCGCCATAGCCGAGCTCGGCGACGGCGGCGGTGCCGTCCGCCTTCAGGCGTGCGGCGTAGGCCGGATCGCTCCAGGCCTTGGCGACGACGCGGGCGCCGTTGCGCGGACCGATCTTGGTCTCGTAGGTGTCGATGATCGCGTCGAGCGCGCTGGGATCGACATAGCCCTTTTCGACCATCAGCGATTCCAGCGCCTTCACCCGCGCTTCGATCGGCGTGAAATGGTTGTCGTGGTCATGGTCATGATGGTGGTGATGGTCGTGGCCGCTCATGGCAGTCTCCTTGGCGCCCTCTCGGTCATGCCAGCCTGATCCGCGCCGCCCGCTCGAACCTCACCGCGAAGGCGGCGAGCGATTTGTCGGAGCCCTTCGGCCCGATCACCGACAAGCCCAGCGGGGCGTCGTCGCGATGGGCGACAGGGATCGAAATCTGCGGGAAGCCCGACAAGCCCGCAAGGCAGAGCAGGCGCAGGGCACGGTTGCGGAAATCCTCGAGCTCTGGCTCGCCGGCGCTGACCAGCGGCGCGACATCGGGTACTGTCGGCAGCATCAGCACGCCGTCCTTGCCGAGCAGTTTGGCGAGCTTGGTCCGGAACGCCTTGCGCACGCTGTCGCCGCGGGCGACCTCGGCATCGCTGACCGCCTTGCCGAAGGCGAAACGCTCGGCGACCCCCGGCCCGAGCGGCATGGCATGGCGCTCGATCATCGCGCCGTCCGAAGCCCAGGCCTCGCGGCCCTGGATCCAGCGGAAGGCCCAGTAGAGCGCGTCCATGTCGCTGACGGCGCGGACCGTCTCGGGCTGGCCGAGGATCGGCACGATGCGCTGGACGACATTGCGCAGGATGCGCTCGGCCTCCGGCACGGCCTGGGCGAAGAGGTCGTCGGCGAGGAGCAGGCGTGGCGCCTCCGGTAGCGTCACTCTGTCCTTGCCGAGGACGGCATTGGCGGCGCGGGCGAAGACCTCACCATCCCGGGCGAAGAAGCCAGCGGTGTCCAAGCTCTCGGCCAGCGGCCAGGCGCGCTTCAGCGAGAGCCGGCCATGGCTCGGGCGGATGCCGAACAGGCCGCCATAGCTCGCCGGCGCGCGGACCGAGCCGCCGGTGTCGGAGCCGAGCCCGATATCGGCGAGCCGACCGGCGACCGCCGCCATCGAGCCGGAGGATGAGCCGCCGGTGATCCGGTCAGGCGCGGCTGGATTCACGGGCGAGCCGAAATGGGCGTTCTTGCCGTTGAGCGAGAAGGCGAGCTCGTCGGTATGGGTCTTGCCGACGAAGCGGGCGCCGGCCTCCAGGAAGGCCTTCACGATCGGCGCGGTCTTGGTCTTGATCCCCGACAGCGCCAGCACGGTCGGCGAGCCCGCCCCGGTCGGATAGCCCTTGACATCGTAGAGGTCCTTGACTGCGAGCGTCAGCCCGGAGAGCGGACCGGAAGAGGCATGTTTCACCGGCGCTTCGGGGTAAGGCACGAAGCAGCGGAACGGGTCGTTCTCGATCATGGACTGTCTGATCCCCCTCAGAGTCCGGTGTCAGATGCCTCGGGCGTCGCCGTCCGAGCGCGGATCATGCGTGGCTTCGATATGGCCCTTCTGATGCTTCACCAGCATGCCGGCATGGCCGAACTGGTCGGAATAGGCCTCGCTGTATTCCTCGACCGGGTGCCCGGCCGCGGTGAGCCTGGCCAGCAGCATCGGATCGAAGCGGTTCTCCAGCTTGAGCGAGATCGAGCCGGCGCCCCAGGTGCGGCCGAAGAGCCAGCGCGGTGCGTCGACGGCATCGGCGACGCCCTGGCCGAAGCGATAGCGCGACAGGATCTGCGCCTGGAACTGCGGCTGGCCGTCGCCGCCCATCGCGCCATAGCTCATGATCCGGCCATCGTCGAAGCGGGCAAGCGGCGGGTTGAGCGTGTGGAAGGGCTTGCGGCCGGGCGCCAGCGGATTGAGCGCCTTGGCGACGAGCGAGAAGGAGACGCCGCGGTTCTGCCAATTGACGCCGGTCTTGGGCAGGATGCAGCCGGAGCCGTATTCCCAGTAGAGCGACTGGATATAGGACACCGCGAGGCCGGAGCCGTCGATCGCGCCCATCCAGATCGTGTCGCCCTCGCCGGGCCGGAAGGGCCAGCTCGCGGCGCGCTTGCGGTCGATCTTCGCGGCCTCGCGTTCGAGAGCCGCTTCGGTCAGCAGGCTAGCTGGATCGATGGTCATGAAGGCCGGGTCGGTGACGACCTTGTCGCGGATGGCGAGCGCCCGCTTCACCGCCTCGACCAGGCCGTGATGGTGGTCGAAGCCTTCGGGCCGGGAGACGCCGAGCTTCTCGAAGATGCCGAGGATCATCAGGGCGGTGAGGCCCTGCGTCGGCGGCGGGAAGTTGTAGACCGTGAGCCCCGGCAGCTTCAGCGACAGTGCCTGAACGGGCCGGGCGCGGAAGGCTTCGAGATCGGTGCGGGTGACCGGCGCACCGAGGCGAACCAGATCTTCGGCGAGCTCGCGGCCGATATCGCCGCGATAGAAATCGTCGAGCCCGGCATGGGAAAGCTGTTCCAGCGTCGCGCCGAGCGCGGCGGGCTTGCGGCGGTCGCCAGCCTTGGGCCGCTCGCCGCCCGGCCAGAAGAATTCGCTGAAGCCGGGTGCCGCCTTCACGGCGTCGACTTCCTGCGGCCAGGTCCGCAGCTCCGACTCCGAGATGTCGTAGCCTTCGGTGCAGTGGCGGATCGCGTCCGAGAGCAGGTCCTTCAGCGGCAGCTTGCCGCCGAGGCTGCTCGACAAAGCGAGCGCCGCCTGCCAGCCGCCGATCGCGCCGGCGACGGTGATCGCCGCGTCCGGGCCACGCGCCGGCAACACGTCATGGCCCTTCTCGCGATAGCGCTCGATCGTGGCGAGGCTGCCGGCAGAGCCGCAGGCCTCGATGGCGTGGACCTTGCCGCCGGGCTCGTGCACCAGCCAGAAACCGTCGCCACCGATCGCGTTCATATGGGGATAGACCACCGCGATGGTCGCGGCCATGGCGACCATTGCCTCGATCGCATTGCCGCCTTCGGCGAGGATGGCGCGACCAGCTTCGGAGGCGAGGCGGTGGGGCGCTGCGACGGCGGCGGAGGCGAAAACCGGAGAATCGGGCATCAGGTTCTTGTCGTTCGAGTGAGGCGGGACCATGTGCCGGAAGGCGCGATTTTGTTGCATGCCGGCGCCGGCTAGGCTAGGCGGTCCGTGCATGGGTTCCGAGGGTAAAAGCATGGCGGCTGGCCGCACCAACTGGCGCAACGTGATCATGGTGGTCTCGCTCGCCATCCTGATCGCGGTCGAGATCTTCGGCGTCGCGCTCGCTTCCGGCTGGGCGCTGGCCGGCCTGTTCGAGCTCGGGCCCATCGTCGCCTATGTGCTGATGGGGCTGTTCTCGGTGCTCGCCGCCTATGGGCTGGTGAACTTCATGCGCCGGGTCGTGAAGATCGAGCGCCTGACCCACCGCGGCTGAGGCTTAGCCGCACGGCTTCATCACCACCGGGTCGGCATCGGCCGGCAGTAATTCGTCGAGCGATCGGCAGCTGCCATCCACGCAGACGCGCCAGTCGGCGGTCGCGCCGGAGCGGCGCATCACCATTTCCGGCAACGCAGGCAGGTCAGGTTTCCAGCGCCAGAAGCCGTCGACGAGCTTGGCCCCATCGGGCGGGTCCATGCCGGCGCCGGAGCCCTGGATGCGGGCCTCGGCGATGACGAGGCCCTCGGGCGTTTCCTGCCAGCGTTCTTCCCACAGCGATTTCTGCACCGAATGCCGCCAGGACAGCGTGATCTCGCTCGCGCCGAGCGAGATCAGCAGCGTGCCGGCGGCAAGGCAGATGCTCATGTCGCCGGGCGCGCGTCAGCCCTCGCGCGCCAGAGATGCTGGCCGATCATGGCGGCCGCCAGCGCGAAGCCGATCTCGTCGGTGAGCGGAACTGCCGCGACGAGGAAGGCAGCGGCGACGGCCGCCAGCACGCGTTCCCACAGCGCCAGCCGGCGCGTGAGATAGCCGACGAAGGCCGAGCCCCAGAGGATCATGGCGAGCGTTGCCTTGACCACGATGTAGACGACGGCGAGCCAGTATGACGCGCCGGAAAGGCCGGCGACCGGCTGCAGCATCAGCGTCGGGTCGTAGACCGCCATATACGGCACGACGAAACCTGGCAGGGCGATCTTCACCGCCTGCACGCCGATCTTCATGCCGGAGACCTTGGCCATCGGCGCGGCGGCGAAGGCGGCGAGCGCGACCGGAGGGGTGAGGTCGGCCATGATGCCGAAATAGAAGACGAACATGTGGCTGACGATCAGCGGCACGTCGAGCTGCAGCAGGATCGGCGCGGCGAGCGAGGAGGTGATGATGTAGTTCGGGATCGTCGGGATGCCCATGCCGAGGATCAGGCTGAACACCATCGTCAGGACCAGCGCCAGGAACATCGAGTTCTTGCCGATGCCGATCAGCCAGGAGCCGAAGATGGTGCCGAGGCCCGTCAGGGTCATCGTGCCGATGACGATGCCGACCAGCGCGCAGGCGAGGCCGACCGGCAAGGCCTGGCGGGCGCCGTCGGCGAGCGCTGCGACGCAGGACTCAAGGACCTCGCGGCCGCTGCGGCCGCGCAGCACGTTCCAGAGCACGAGCGCGAGCACGACCATCAGGACGGTCGCCATGCTGATCGTCATCGACGCCGCCGAGATCAGGGCGAAGCCGACCCAGAAGACGATGCGCATTGCCGGCGTGCCGAGGCCGGCGGAGATCGCCAATGCGAGAATGAGCGCGACCGTAAGGGCGAGCCCGATCGCTCCAGCGAAGAGCGGGGTGAAGCCGGCGAACAGCAGGTAGACCAGCACCAGCAGCGGCGCGATCAGATACCAGTTCTTGCGCAGTTCGGCCCGGGCGCTCGGCAGCTGCGATTTGGGCAGGCCGTGCAGGCCGAGCTTGCCGGCCTCCAGATGCACCGCCCAGTAGCAGGCGGCGAAATAGAGCAGCGCCGGGATGATCGCCGCCTCGACGATCTTGGAATAGGGGACGTCGATGGTCTCGGCCATGATGAAGGCGACGGCGCCCATCACCGGCGGCATGATCTGTCCGCCCATGGACGAGGTCGCCTCGACACCGCCGGCGAAGGCGCCGTTGAAGCCGGAGCGCTTCATCAGGGGAATGGTGAACTGGCCGGAGGCGACGACATTGGCGACGCCCGAGCCGGAGACCGTGCCCATCAGGGCCGAGGAGGCGACGCAGACCTTGCCCGGGCCGCCCTGCTTGCCGCCGAACACCGCCATCGACAGGTCGTTGAAGAAGTCGATGACGCCGGCGCGCTCCATGAAGGCGCCGAACAGGATGAACAGGAAGATGAAGGTGGCGGAGACCGCGGTCGGGGTCGAGTAGAGCCCTTCCGTGCCGAAGGCCATCTGCTCGATCACCTGCTCCAGGCTGTAGCCGCGGTGATCGTAAGGGGCGGGGAGATAGTTGCCGAACAGGCAGTAGGCGAGGAAGGTGCCGGCGACGAGCGGCAGGGCAATGCCCATGGCGCGCCAGACCAAGAGGAAAAGCACGATCAGCGCCGCGATGCCGACGACCATGTCGGCATGGGTCAGCTCGCCCGCCCGATTCACCAGCTCGTTGTAGTTCCACCAGTGATAGAGGCCGAGCGTGAAGCCGACGATGCCGACCGCCCACCAGAAGATCCGCACCGGCGGCGCGGTCTCGTCGGCATTGGCGAGCAAACCGCAGGCGGTCAGGCAAAGGAAGCCGACATGGAGGGTGCGGAGCACCTGGTTCGGCAATGTCCCGGTGTAGAGCGAGACCAGTTCGAAGGCGCCGAACAGGGTGAGAAAAGCGAGGACCGCCTCGATGTTCACCCGGCCGCGTGCGGCACCGAGCAGAATCCAGACCAGCCAGAGTGCGAAGGCGACGCGGATCAGCAGGATCGGCGTCAGCCAGGAGACCGAAGGCAGGATGCGGAAGTCGAGCGGGATGCCGAAGGCGGTGACGATCTGGAAGGCCGAGAAGGCGACGGCGATCCAGAAGAGCAGGCGCCCCTTCCAGCCCTCGCCGAAGGTCGCCGGCAGACCGTGCTCGGGATCGTGCGGCGCGACTGGAGCGGTGCCGGCGGTGTCCGGCACGGCCAGCGGCCTGCTCGTGTCGTTGCTCATGCTCGTTCCCCGTCCCCGTCGCGCTTGTGCGCGATCATTCGCTCATCCGATAACGAAAGCGGGGCCGGTCATCCGGCCCCGCTCGTGACGACTGCCGGCGCGGCTCAGGAGCCGACTTTCAGGCCCTTTTCCTTGAAATAGCGCGCCGCGCCCGGATGCAGCGGCAGCGGCATGCCTTCGAGCGCGCTCTCGAGCTTGATCGAGCGGGCGGCGGCATGGGCGGCGGCGAGGTCGGGCAGGCTGTCGAAGACCGCCTTGGTCATCTGGTAGACCGTCTCCTCCTTCACGCCCTCATGGGTGACGAGGTAGTTGACCACGGCCGCTGCCGGCACGGCGGCGGTCTGGCCGGTATAGGTGTTGGCCGGGATCGAGACCTTGACGAAGGGCGGGCCTGCCTTGTCGACCACGGCGGCCGGCACCTCGACCACGGTGATCTCGACCGAGGTGGCGAGGTCGCGCAGCGAGGCGACGCCGAGGCCGGCCGATTGCAGGGTAGCGTCGAGCTGGCGATTCTTCATCAGCTCGACCGATTCGGCGAAGGGCAGGTACTCGATCTTGCCGAGATCCTTGTAGGACATGCCGGCGGCGGCGAGGATGGCGCGAGCGTTGAGCTCGGTGCCCGATTTCGGCGCACCGACCGAGAGGCGCTTGCCCTTGAGGTCGGCCAGCGTCTTGATGCCGCTGTCCTTGGACGCGACGATCTGGACGTAGTTCGGATAGATCGCGGTCATGCCGCGCAGCTTCTTCAGCGGGCTCTTGAAGCCGGCTTCCTCGTCGCCCTTCCATGCCGCATCGAGCGAATCGCCGAGCGTGAAGGCGATCTCGCCCTTGCCCTGCTGCAGCAATTGCAGGTTCTCGACCGAGGCCTTGGTCGCCTGCACGGTCGGGCGGACGTTCTGGATCTTCTCGCCATAGATCTTCGAGAGCGCGACGCCGAGCGGGTAGTAGACGCCCGAGGTGCCGCCGGTCAGCACGTTGATGAAGTCCTGCGCACGGGCCGCCATAGGCGTGGCGGCGAGGGCGAGCGCGGCAATGCCGGCCAGGGCCCGGCGATGAAGCGAAACAGACATGAATCCTCCCGAGAGACTGAAGACCGCATCCCGGCTCTCAAGGCCGGCTGTCGCTGTTGTAGGATGCCTGCGGGCAAAAAGGGAACCCGCGCCAATTGGCTAAGAGGCTGCGACAGCCGAACGCGTCGCCTTTCCGTGCGATTTCCGCCCTGCTCTGGCCAGGAAGCTGATGAGATTGCCCTCGCCGGCTGGACACGCTAGCCGGAGACACCATCTTCCGATCTTTCCTCCGATGGAGTGCCCCGCCCGATGCAGCCGCGACAGCCGACCATGCCCCTGATCGACCGCCGCACCTTGCTTGCGGGCGCCGCCGGCACGGCCGCCCTCGCCGCAGCCGGCTTTGCCGGCCCGGCCCTGGCGCAGCAGGGGCTGAAGCTCGGCACGGCCGAAGCCTTCTCGTTCGAGGGCCTGAAGGCGCGCGCCCGCGATCTTGCCGGCAAGCCCTATCAGGCGCCGCCGAACCCCAAGCCCGACGTGCTCGAGAAGATCGACTACGACGCCCATGGCAAGATCAAGTTCAAGCCGGAGCTGGCGCTCTGGGCCAATGGGCCGTCGCCCTGGCCGGTGACCTTCTTCCATCTCGGCCGCTACTTCCAGAAGCCGGTGCGCATGCATGTCCTCGACGACGGCAAGGCGCGCGAGATCGTCTACGACGAAAGCTATTTCGAGATGCCGGCCGATTCCCCGGCCAAGCAATTGCCGCCGGGGGCGGGCTTTGCCGGCTTCCGCTTCCAGGAGAGCCGCTCCGGCCATCCCGGCCGCAAGGGCGAGAAGCTCGACTGGCAGAAGAATGACTGGGTCGCCTTCCTCGGCGCCTCCTATTTCCGCGCCATCGGCGAACTCTATCAGTACGGGCTCTCGGCCCGCGGCCTCGCCATCGACCCGGCGGTCGGCGATCGCCCGGAGGAATTCCCGGACTTTACCCATGTCTGGTTGGAGACGCCGGGCGAAGCGGCCGAGCATGTCGTCGTCTACGCGCTGCTCTCGGGACCGAGCGTCGCCGGCGCCTTCCGCTTCCGCATGCATCGCGGCAAGGGCGTCGACATGGAGATCGAGAAGGAGCTGCACCTGCGCAAGGATGTCGCCCGGCTCGGCATCGCGCCGCTGACCTCGATGTACTGGTATTCCGAGACCGCCAAGGCGACCATGGTCGACTGGCGGCCGGAGGTGCACGATTCCGACGGGCTCGCGCTCTGGACCGGCAGTGGCGAGCGCGCTTGGCGTCCGCTCAACAATCCGCAGCGCACGGTCGCCTCGTCCTTCGTCGACAACAATCCGCGCGGCTTCGGCCTGATGCAGCGCGACCGCGAATTCGGGCACTATATGGACGGTGTCTTCTATGAGCGTCGGCCGAGCCTCTGGATCGAGACGCTCGGCCAATGGGGCAAGGGCGCGGTCCAGCTGATCGAGATCCCGACCGACGACGAGATCCACGACAACATCGTCGCGATGTGGGTGCCTGAGGCGCCGGCCAAGGCCGGAAACGCCTATAACTTCCGCTATCGCCTGCACTGGCTCGCCGACGAACCCTTCCCGCCGACGCTCGGCCGCGTCGTCGCGACAAGGCTCGGCAATGGCGGCCAGCCCGGCACGGCGCGGCCCAAGGGCGTGCGCAAGTTCATGCTCGAGTTCAAGGGGCCGGCGCTCGCGGACATCCCGTTCGGGGTCAAGCCCGAGGTCGTGCTCTCGGCCTCGCGCGGCTCGTTCTCCTACATCTTCGCCGAGGCGGTGCCGAACGACGTCCCCGGCCATTGGCGAGCGCAGTTCGACCTCACCGTCGACGGCGCCGACCCGGTCGAGATGCGCTGCTTCCTACGCGGTGGCGACAAGGTGCTGACCGAAACCTGGCTCTACCAGTACTGGCCGGCCTGAAACTCTACTCCGGCGGCCATCTGGCGCGCCGCAGCGGGTTTCGACGGGTTCCGAGCCGAGGCGCCTACCCCTCGATCTGGCGCTTCTGGACCCGGTCGACGGAGATGAACAGGGTGTTGGCCGCGCCGGGCTCGACGCAGAACACGTCGAAACTTGGCGCCTGCGGATCATCGGCCGGCATGTGCAGGGTGGCCGAGCCCTTGCGGCCGGCGAAGGCCATGACTCGAAAGCTCGACCCGTCCGGCAGTCCGATCTCGATCGCGTCGGCCTTGATCTCGGTCGCGACGCCATTGCGTATCGCTTTGAAGGTCACCCGCTCGGCGCTCACCGGCCTGCTCCTGTTCGGACATCGTTGACGATGTCCGATAACGCAGCGGCGTTGCAGTTGATGCAAGGGTGATCGTGCTTGCTCGCGAGTGAGCGTAATATTATATCATTCCCTATGGCCCATGATCACGCCCACCATCGCCAGCCCGTCTCCGAGGTTCCCGGCTGGTCGCTGTTGCGGCTCTCGGCCGGGCAGCGGCTCGGTCTGGCGCTCGGCGTGATCCTGGTGTTGTGGGCGGCGACCTTCGCCGTCATCGCGTGACAAGAGTATTCCAGTGCCCGCCATTCGTTTCAGTGATCTGACCCTCGGCTATGACCGCCACCCGGCGGTGCATCATCTCTCTGGCGAGATCGCGCCGGGCAGCCTGACCGCGATCGTCGGGCCGAACGGAGCCGGCAAGTCGACGCTGCTCAAGGCCATCGCCGGTGCGCTCTCGCCGCTCGACGGCACGGTGACGCTCGCCAAGGGCAAGCGGCTTGCCTATCTCCCGCAATCGGCCGAGCTCGACCGCTCCTTCCCGATCCACGTCTACGATCTCGTCGCCATGGGCCTGTGGGGCGCGGCCGGCATCTTCGGCAGGATCGGCTTCGGCCAGCGCAGCAAGATCGAGGCGGCGATCGCCGCGGTCGGCCTCACCGGCTTCGAGAGCCGTAGCATCGGCACGCTCTCGGGCGGGCAGATGCAGCGCGCGCTGTTCGCCCGGCTCCTGCTGCAGGACGCCGACATCATCCTGCTCGACGAGCCCTTCACCGCGATCGATGCCCGCACCAGCGCCGATCTGCTGGCGCTGGTCCAGCGCTGGCATGGCGAGAGCCGCACCGTCGTCGCCGTGCTGCATGATATCGAGACGGTGAAGCGTGCCTTCCCGCAGACGCTGTTGCTGGCGCGCGAGGCGATCGCCTGGGGCGACACCGGCGAAGTGCTGACTGCGAACAACCTGCTCAAGGCGCGGCGCATGGTCGAGGCCTTCGACAGCCACGCCGCGCCCTGCGCCGCCTGAACGCCCGACACAAGACAGGCCGATGTTCTACGACCTCCTGATCGGCCCCTTCGCCGAGTTCGACTTCATGCGCCGGGCGCTGGTCGGCGTGATCGCGCTGTCGGTCTCCGGCGCGCCCGTCGGCGTCTTCCTGATGCTGCGACGGATGAGCCTGACCGGCGATGCCATGGCGCATGCGATCCTGCCTGGTGCGGCGCTGGGCTATCTCGTTGCCGGTTTCTCGCTGCCGGCGATGACGCTGGGCGGGCTCGTCGCCGGTTTTGCCGTGGCGCTCGCCGCCGGCGCCGTCGCACGCCTGACCGTGCTCAAGGAGGACGCCTCGCTCGCTGCCTTCTACCTGATCTCGCTGGCGCTCGGCGTCACCCTGGTTTCGCTGCGCGGCTCAGCCGTCGACCTCTTCCACGTGCTGTTCGGCAATGTGCTGGCACTCGACGACGATGTGCTGGTGCTGCTCTCCGGCGTCGCCAGCTTGACGCTTGGCGTGCTGGCGCTGGTCTACCGCCCGCTCGTGCTCGAATGCGTCGACCCAGGCTTCCTGCGCTCGGTCAGCCGGTCCGGCGGCGTCGTGCACCTGACCTTCCTCGGACTCGTCGTGCTCAACCTCGTCGCCGGCTTCCACGCGCTCGGCACGCTGCTCGCGGTCGGGCTGATGATGCTGCCAGCCGCCGCAGCGCGCTTCTGGACCGCCGACATCACGCGGCTGATCCTGCTCGCCTCCGGCTTCGGCATGGCCTCCGGCTATGCCGGCCTCGTCGCCTCCTATGCCGCCGGCAGCAATCTCCCGGCCGGGCCGGCGATCATCCTCTCGGCCGGCGCGCTCTATATCGGCTCGCTCCTGCTGGGATCGCAGGGCGGGCTTGCACGACGCCTCTTGCCGAAGGCTCACCTTCAGCGCTAGTTATGTTATAGTGTTTCATATAGCGCGAGAGCCATCATGCTGAACCGCCGCTCCATTCTCCTCGGCCTTGCCGCCGGCGTCGCCTTGCCATTGCCGGCCTTCGCGCAGGAGAAGCTGCCCGTCGTTGCGAGCTTCTCGATCCTCGGTGATTTCATCCGTGAGATCGGTGCTGACCGGGTCGCGGTGACACTGCTGGTCGGGCCCGATGGCGACGCCCATGTCTATTCGCCGACGCCGGCCGACGCCAAGACGGTCGCCGGCGCCAAGCTTGTCGTCGTCAACGGACTGAAATTCGAGGGTTGGCTGACCCGGCTGGTGAAGTCGTCGGGCACGAAGGCGACCGTCGCGACCGCGAGCACCGGCATCACGCCGCTCAAGATGGCTGACGATCACGGCCACGGCCATGGCGGCGAGGATCCGCATGCCTGGCAGAGCGTCGCCAACGCCAAGCTCTATGTCGGCAATGTCCGCGATGCGCTGATCGCAGCTGACCCGGCTGGCAAGGTCGCCTACGAGGCCAACGCTGCCGCCTATCTCGCCAAACTCGGTGCGCTCGAAGCCGAAATCAAAGCGACCGTCGCGCGCATCCCGGCCGACCGGCGCAAGGCGATCACCTCGCATGACGCTTTCGGCTATTTCGCCAAAGCCTATGGCATCGAGTTCATCGCGCCGCAGGGTGTCTCGACCGAGGCTGAGGCCTCGGCCAAGGACGTCGGTCGCATCATCCGCCAGATCAAGGCGCAGAAGGTGCCCGCGGTCTTCCTGGAGAACATCACCAATCCGCGCCTGGCCGAGCAGATCGCCAGGGAGAGCGGGGCGAAGATCGGCGGCCGGCTCTTTTCGGATGCGCTTTCGACCGAGAGTGGTCCGGCCGGGACTTACATCGCGATGATGAAACACAATATAAGCCAGATCGAGAAGGCGCTCGTCGCCGGCCCGGCCTGACCGGACCGCGATCGCAGCAGCGCCACCAACCAGGTCGTTTCCCATGTCCGAGAAGATTCCCGTCACGGTGCTCACCGGCTATCTGGGCGCCGGCAAGACCACGCTCCTCAACCGCATCCTCACCGAGGACCACGGCAAGAAATTCGCCGTGATCGTCAACGAGTTCGGCGAGACCGGCATCGATGGCGACCTCGTCGTCGGCGCCGACGAGGAAGTGTTCGAGATGAACAATGGCTGCATCTGCTGCACGGTGCGCGGTGACCTGATCCGCATCCTCGACGGCCTGATGAAGCGCAAGGGCAAGTTCGACGCGATCATCGTCGAGACCACCGGTCTCGCCGATCCCGCCCCGGTCGCCCAGACCTTCTTCGTCGATCAGGATGTCGGCGACGCAACCAAGCTCGACGCGGTCGTGACCGTCACCGATGCGAAGTGGCTGAAGGACCGGCTCAAGGATGCGCCGGAGGCGAAGAACCAGATCGCCTTCGCCGACGTGATCATCCTGAACAAGACTGATCTCGTGACGCCCGAGGAGCTCGCCGAGGTCGAGGCGACGATCCGCGCGATCAACCCCTATGCCAAGCTGCACAAGACGACGCGCTGCGACCTGCCGATCGCCGAGCTGCTCGACCGCAACGCCTTCGATCTCGACCGCATCCTCGATATTGAGCCGGACTTCCTTGAGGCCGGCCACCATCACCATCATTCGGAGGAGGTCCGCTCGATGTCCTTCACCATTCCCGGCGACGTCGATCCGGAAAAATTCATGCCGTGGATCAACGACATCAGCCAGGTGCAGGGTCCGAACATTCTGCGCTCGAAGGGAATCCTCGCCTTCAAGGACGAGCCGCGCCGCTTCGTCTTCCAGGGCGTGCACATGATCCTCGACGGCGACCTTCAGCGCGATTGGAAGTCAGGCGAGACGCGCGAATCGCGTCTCGTCTTCATCGGCCGCGATCTCGACGAGGCGGCGTTGCGAAAGGGGTTCATGGCCTGCGCGGCTTGAGTTAAAGCCAAGGTCATGGAGACCATCACCAAACCCGTCTCGCTGCGCGAGCATGTCGTCCCCGTCGAAGCCGGCGAGCATGTCGTCGGCGCTTTCTGGCTGAAGCAGACTTTGGCCTTCGCGCTCGCCGATGGCCGCGTGCTGCGCTGGCGCGATGGCGAGACGGAAAGCGTCGAGGCCAATCGCGGCGGCTTGCTCTGCGCGGCCTCGGATGGCGCGCGGCTGATCAGCGGCGGCGATGACGGCCGTGTCGTCGCAACTTCGGCTGAAGGCGCACCGAAGGAACTGGCGCGCGATGAAAAGCGGCGCTGGATCGATGCCGTCACCATCTCGTCCTCCGGCAGCATTGCTTGGAACAGCGGTCGCGGCGTCCATGCCCGAGACGACAAGGGCAAGCTCAGGTCGATCGAGGTCGCCTCGACGCCGCAGGGCCTTAGCCTGGCGCCGAAGGGCTATCGCCTCGCCATCGCGCAGATGAATGGCGTGTTGCTCTGGTATCCGAACACCGAGGCCAAGCCCGACTTCCTGGAATGGAAGGGCTCGCATCTCGACGTGACCTGGTCGCCAGACGGGCGCTTCGTCGTCACGGCCATGCAGGAGAACGCGCTGCATGGCTGGCGCCTCGGCGAGAAGCCGAGCCATATGCGCATGACCGGCTATCCGGCCAAGCCCCGCTCGCTGTCCTGGTCGCATGACGGGCTCTGGCTCGCCTCCAGCGGCGCGGACGCCGCGATCGTCTGGCCGTTCCAGGGCGAGGGGCCGACCGGCAAGGCACCCCGCGAATGCGGGGCGCGCCACGCCAAGGTCACCCGCGTCGCCTTCCATCCCAAGGCGCTGGTGCTGGCGATCGGCTATGACGATGGCTGCATCCTGATGGTGCGCCTGACCGATGCGTCGGAGCTGCTGGTCCGGCCGGCGCAGCGCGGCAGCGGCATCACCGCCTTCGCCTGGGACAAGCTCGGCAAGCGCCTCGCCTTCGGTGCCGAAGATGGCGCGGCTGGCGTGCTGACGCTGCCGGGCGGCTGAGCGACGATGCGCTTTGGCCTGTTCGGCAGGGACAAGCGCGACGCCACCGGGGCCGATGCCGCGGCGCAGGTCAAGCGGCAGGTGCGGGAGTTGCTCGACCTGCCCGACAACGCCGTGATCGCCGTCAACGAAATCCTCTGCGCCGATCCTGCCTGTCCGGGCACCGAGACGGTGATCCTGGTGATGAAGCCCGGCGAGAAGACCAGGGCGTTCAAGGTCCAGATGGGGCTGGCGGAGCTGACCCCGGAGGCGTTGTCGCAGGCGTTGTCGCCCACCGCCTGAGCTGATGAAGGCCACCGCCATGATGTGTCAGCAGATGGCGGCGGTGCGCCTTCACCTTCAGCGGCGCCATCGCTAGCTTACCTCATGGCGACGCGACCGCGAAAGATTCTGGCACTCGACAAGGCGGATGCACGCCGGATCTGGCTCAAGGCCCAGAAACTCGACCAACGCGAGCCCTTCGGCTCGGGCCCCGCGGCGACCGCAGCCGCAGTCGCTCATCTCGGCTATGTCCAGATCGACACGATCAACGTGGTCGAGCGCTGTCACCATCACATCCTCTACAGCCGGATTCCGGGTTATCGCCGCGACGACCTCGCGCAGGTGCAGTCGCAGGACAAGGCGGTGTTCGAGTACTGGACGCATGCGCTGTCCTATGTGCCCTCAGCCGATTTGCGCTATTTCCTGCCGGCGATGAAGGCGCATCGTGCCGAGCCCAAGCGCTGGGCCTCGGTCGGCAGCCGCGAGGAGACGCGCAAGCTGCTGCGCCGCATCCGCAAGGACGGCGCGCTCACCATCCGCGACATCGACACCGACGTGCTGGTCGAGAAGACGCATCTCTGGGCGAGCAAGAAGCCGTCAAAGGGACTGCTCGAGCGCGCCTTCTACGATGGCGAGCTTGCGATCTCGGCCCGCTCCGGCATGCTCAAGACCTATGAATTGATTGACCGGCATTTCGGTTGGGAAAAGCAGCCGTCGCCAGCCTCCGAACGCCAGGTCGCCGCCTACAAGCTCGACCGGGCATTGCGCGCACAGGGCATCGTCAGCCTCGATTCGATCTGCCATCTCGATGCACCCAGCAAGAAGGCGATCGCCGAGCTGATTGCCGGGCGGGTAAGGCGCAAGGAGCTCGTGCCGGTCGCGATCGAAGGCGCGGAGAAGACGCCGCATTGGGCGATGCCGGAGGTGCTGGAGCCGTCCGAGCCTGCCGACGACAGCCTGATCCACATCCTTTCGCCCTTCGATCCGCTGGTCATCCAGCGCAAGCGGCTGAAGCTCTTCTTCGGCTATGACCACGTCTTCGAGGCCTATCTGCCCAAGGAGAAACGCGTCTTCGGCTATTTCGGGTTGCCGGTGCTGGCGGGGGATCGCATTGTCGCTGTCGCCGATCTCAAGACCGATCGGGCGGCGCGCAATCTGCTGGTGCAGCAATGGACCTGGCTGGAACCGGAGCCTTCGCCCGATTTGAAGCGGCAGGTTGACGAGGAGATGCAGCGCTTCGAGCGCTTCCAGCTGGCCTGAGCAGGCTCAGTTCGGCCGCGGCCAGCGGAAATCGTCGGCACGGCCGGGGCGCGGTTCCGGCGCGATGCCCTGGCCGAACACGCGGTCGAGTCCAGCCGCGACATCGCCGCGGCCGCGCGCTTCCTGGATCGAGGCGATCAGCGCGGCGTCGCCGCCGGGCGAGGTGGCGCCGGTCAGGGGCAGGATCGGGCCGGCGAGCGGCCGCAGCGGCACCACCGGCACGAGCGGGAAGTCGGTCGGTATGCCGCTGACCATGCGGTCGATCAGGCGCTCGATGTCGGCGGGTTGCGGCGCCGGCGCGGGAGCGGGCGTGCCGTCGGGCTCCGGTGGGCCGGGCAGGGCGATGACGTTCTGCGTCGGCGTCTTTTCGAGGATGCGGCGGATGACGACGTCGACGAAATGGGCGGCCTTGCGAGCGCCGGCCTTGGTGAAATGCACGCCGTCGCCGAGCCGCAGGCGGGCGATCTGGCCGTTCACGTCTGGTCCGGTCGCGGTATAGCGATTCTCGGTATCGACATAGGCACCCCAGAGGTCGACGAACTCGCCACTTGCCGCAGCCTCCGCGCCCTTGCGGAAGAGGTCGTTCAGCGTCGTGAGATCTGCCGACAGGCGGGCATTTTGCATCGGCGGCGCACCGACCCAGATCAGCGGCACGCGTTTGGCGGTGAAGGCCGAGGCGACCGAATCGATCCGCGCCTTGTAGAGCTGGAGCCAGCGCTCGCTCAGCGGCTCATGGGTGATCTCGCCCTCGCGGATCACCTGGCGATCGTTCGGGCCGAGGATGATGACCCCGACCATCGCCTTGGCGTCAGCGGCCAGCAGTTCTCCGGCCGCCTTTGGCCAGTCGTAGAAATCGGTCCGGACCAGCCCGCTATCGGCCTTGGCCTTGTTCACAACCGCGACATCGGCACGGTCGCCGAGACTGTCTTCGAGGCCTTCGGCGATCTGCCCGGCCAGCGTGTCGCCGATCACCAGGACATGGTGGTTGACGTCGACCTTGGGGATGACCGGGTCGTCGCGAACAACGACGCGCGTCGGTGTCCGGCGCTGAGCCGGTGCGACACGCTGGCGTTGAGGCTGCGCCGTCGGCCGCTCCGGAATCTGCCAGAACATGTTGAACAGGCTGCGGCCCTGCGGCGGCGCTTGCGGTATCCGGCCGGGCGGCACCGGGTTCTGGGCGATCGAAATCGGCCCGCCGGTGACGAGCACGAGCAGGGCCGCGGCCAGAACCATGAAGAGCGAACGCGGGCGCATCGTGCTCTCGATCGGCGCCGGTCAGGAGGAGGCGCCGACAGCCAATATAGTCGCGATCGCCGGGTTCGTCAGCGGGGCGCTTTCATCCGCGCCAGCAGAGCCGGCGTCGGGTAGCCGTCGGCGAGCATGCCGACGCGCAGCTGGTACTGCCTCACCGCCTCGCGCGTGCCGGTGCCGATGCGCCCGTCCGCATCGTGATTGTAGAGGCCGAGGGCCTTCAGCCGGCGCTGGACGTCGGTGGTGCCGGCCTTGTCGAGGCGCGGCGCCTTGACCGGCCATTCGCCCTGCAGGGCCTGGCGGCCGACGATCCGGTCGCCGAGATGGCCGACGGCGAGCGCATAGGCGTCGGAGGAGTTGTACTTCTTGATGACGTCGAAATTCGCGGTCAGCAGCAGCGCCGGGCCGGTATGCCCTGCCGGATAGAACAGTCTGGCTTCGCCGGAGGAGGGCAGCGAGCCGCCATCGGCCCGGCGCACCCCGGCGGAGCGGAAGGATGAGAAGCTAGCGCGGTAGAGGTTGTGGTCGAAGCCATCGGGGATCACGACCTCGATGCCCCAGGGCAGGCCGGGGGTCCAGCCATAGCCCTTGAGGTAGTTGGCGGTCGAGGCGATGGCGTCGCTGGTCGAGGTCCATATGTCGGCATGGCCGTCGCCGGTCTGGTCGACCGCATATTTCATGTAGCTCGACGGCATGAACTGGGTGTGGCCCATGGCGCCGGCCCAGGATCCGCGCAATTCGCTGCGCTCGACATGGCCCTTCTCGATCAGCTCCAGCGCGGTCAAAAGCTCGTCGCGGAAGAAGTCGCCGCGATAGCGGATGTTCGCCAGGGTCGCGAGCGAGCGGATGACGTCCTTATCGCCCTTGAACGAGCCGTAATTGGTCTCCATGCCCCAGATGCCGAGGATGATCTCTTTGGGCACGCCATAGCGGGATTCGGCCTGGGCCAGCACGCTCGCGTGGGCGTCGAGCATCTCGCGACCGCGCGAGATGCGGCCGCCGCCGACGGCGCTATTGAGATAGCTCCAGATCGGCGCGACGAACTCCGACTGCTTGCGGGTCAGCACGATGATGGAGGGATCCGGCGTCACGCCCTGGAAAGCCAGGTCAAAGGTCTTGCGCGAGATGCCACGCGCCTGCGCCATCGGCCAGAGCGTCTTCAGGAAGCCGTCGAGGCCCGGCGCGGCCGGCCGTGCTTCGGGCTTGGGAACTTGCGCCCGCGCCGGATTGATCGAACCCGTCGTTTGCGCGAGCGCCGGCCCGAGGCCGAGCGCCACGGCGAAGGCGAGAACGGTGACGGGGCGCATGGTTGCTCCTCTGGCTCAGGCGCGGGGTCTTTCCACCACAGCGCCCGAACGAGGTTAACCATGGGTTAACGCCGCGCCAAATAGGCCGTCAGCTGGCGTTGCGCTTGCGCAGGCTCTCCTCCCAGGCCAGCGCCTGGGTGACGATCTCGGTGAGGTCGTCATGTTCCGGCTGCCAGCCGAGCTCGGCGCGGATGCGGTCGGCCTTGGCGACGAGCGCAGCGGGATCGCCGGCACGGCGCGGCGAGAGCCGCACCGGGAAGTCGACGCCGGAGACCTGCTTCACCACTTCGGTGACTTCCTTGACCGAGTAGCCGCGGCCATAGCCGCAGTTCAGCGTCAGATTACCGCCGCCGGCGCGCAGATGGTCGAGCGCCGCCAGATGGGCGCGGGCGAGGTCGGTGACGTGGATGTAGTCGCGGATGCAGGTGCCGTCCGGCGTCGGATAGTCGGTGCCGAAGATGTCGAGCCCGGCGCGCTGGCCGAGCGCCGCCTGGCTCGCGACTTTGATCAGGTGGGTGGCGTTGGCGCTGGATTGGCCGGAGCGGCCCTTGGGGTCGGCGCCGGCAACGTTGAAATAACGCAGCGCGACATACGTGAGGCCATGAGCGCGGGCGACGTCGCCGAGCATCCACTCGCTCATCAGCTTGGAGCGGCCATAAGGATTGATCGGGCTGAGCGCGATCTCCTCCGGCACCGGCGAGACCGGCGGTTCGCCGTAGACGGCGGCGGTCGAGGAGAAGATCACGTGCTTGACGCCGCCGCGCACGGCGCTCTCCAGCAAAGCGCGCGTCTTGACGGTGTTGTTGTGGTAGTAGCCGAGCGGATCGGAGACTGAATCCGGCACGACGATCTTGGCGGCGAAATGGGCGATCTCGCTGATCCCGTGCTCGGCGATGGTGCGCTCGACCAGGGCCTGGTCGCCCATGTCGCCGCGCACCAGCGTCGCTTCCTGCGGCACGGCCCACCAGAAGCCGGTCGAGAGATCGTCGAGCACCACGACTTTCTCACCGCGGTCCAGAAGCTCGAGGACCATATGGCTGCCGATATAGCCGGCGCCGCCCGAAACCAGAATTGCCATTTTCGTCTCCTCGTCACGTGACCCGCATAGACCGGAATCACGACAGTTCGATTCACCCTGTCGGTGCGACATGGCTATTCTCGGGCATCGCTCCAGTGAAGCCATGCAAGAATGGTGGCCAGGGCAGCAAATCCGGCAATCTACAGCGGGAGTGTTGACGTGTCGGCAAGACCCGACTGGTATTCGAAAACAGGGCCGGCCCGGCTTTCGCCAGAATCGCGGGCCAGCCTGAACCGGCCGGCGTGAATGGGCGAAGCCGGCTCTTCCCAAGCCCTCCGATTTTCAGCAGGCGCGCGCCGCAAGCGCGCGAGATGGACGCGCATGATCAAGAAAATCCGCAAGGCGGTCTTTCCCGTCGCTGGTCTCGGCACCCGGTTCCTGCCCGCCACCAAGGCGATCCCGAAGGAGATGCTGACCATCGTCGACCGGCCGGTGGTCCAGCACGTGGTCGACGAGGCGCGCGCCGCCGGCATCGAGCATTTCGTCTTCGTCACCGGCCGCAACAAGGGCGTGATCGAGGACCATTTCGACATGGCCTACGAGCTCGACGACACGCTCGCCAAGCGCGGCAAGGTCAAGGAGCTGGAGGCGCTCAAGCTCGATCTGCCGGCCGCCGGCACTGCGAGCTTCACACGCCAGCAGGCGCCGCTCGGCCTCGGCCACGCCGTCTGGTGCGCGCGCGACATCATCGGCGACGAACCTTTCGCGCTGCTGCTGCCGGACATGCTGCACCATGATCAGGGCAAGGGCTGCCTCGCCGAGATGATCGCTGCCTATGAGCAACATGGCGGCAACCACATCGCAGTGGCGCCGGTACCGGAAGACCAGACCCACCAATACGGCATCGTCGGCGTCGCCGACGCCAAGGCCAAGGTCTCGCAGATCAGCAGGATGGTCGAGAAGCCGCCGAAGGGCACGGCGCCGTCGAACCTGCACATCACCGGCCGCTACATCCTGCAGCCGACGATCTTCAACCTGCTCGCTAACCAGGAGACGGGCGCGGGCGGCGAGATCCAGCTCACCGATTCGATGATCGCGCTGGCGAAGCTGGAGAAGTTCTTCGCCGTGCGCTTCGATGGCGACATCTACGATACCGGCTCGAAGATCGGCTTCCTCACCGCCAATATCGCCTATGCGCTGGAGCGCGGCGATCTCGGCCCGCAGCTGCGCGACGAAATCGAGCGACTGCTGGATCGGTAATAGCAGTCAATGCCTAGTCGCCATGGCCGGGATGAACCCGGCCATGGCGAGATTTGTGCAGCGGGGCGTCAGCCCTGCTTGGCCTTCTTCGCCCGCTCGATCGCCTCGACGATCAGCTGCTTGGCCTTGGCGGCGTCGCCCCAGCCAGTGAGCTTGACCCATTTGCCGGGTTCCAGATCCTTGTAGTGCTCGAAGAAGTGCTGGATCTGGTCGAGCGTGATCTGCGGCAGATCGGTATAATTTGTCACGTTCTCGTAGCGCTTGGTCAGCTTCGGGACCGGCACGGCGATGATCTTCTCGTCGCCGCCGCCCTCGTCCTCCATCATCATCACGCCGATCGGGCGGACAGCGATATAGGAGCCCGGGACCAGCGGGCGCGTATTGGCGACGAGCACGTCGCAGGGATCGCCGTCTTCCGACAGCGTATGCGGAATGAAGCCGTAATTCCCGGGATAGCGCATTGGCGTATAGAGGAAGCGGTCGACGAACAGCGTGCCGGCTTCCTTGTCCATCTCGTACTTGATCGGCTCGCCGCCGATGGCGACCTCGATCACGACGTTGACCTCTTCGGGGGGATTCTTGCCGATGGCGATGGCGTCGAGCCGCATGTACCTGACCTGTCGATGATAAACTTCCGCGGCCTTATGCGCGCTTGCGCCCCAAAGGCCAAGCCTGAGCTTTAGTCGGAGTTACCGATTTGCGCAGCAGGGCTCGCGCTGCTATCGGGCCGGCATGACAGGTATGATCCGATGCTGAACCGCTGGCGGCGGCCGGAAGACCGCTATGCAAGGCGCATGGCGCGGATCGCGCGTTGGGACCGTCCTCTGACCGGTCGGCTCGATCGCGCGCGCGCCTGGACCAACATGCTGCTGGCCGATCACGGCATCTTCCGGCTCGCCTATCTCAACGCCCATCGCGTCACGCCGCAGCTCTGGCGCGCGGCCCAGCCGGCGCCGACCGACATCGCCTGGTTCGCCCGCCAGGGTGTGAAGACCATCGTCAATCTGCGCGGCGGTCGCGAGCATGGCGCCTGGCCGCTGCAGAAGGAGGCCTGCGAGCGCCACGGTATCGCGCTCGTCGAGTTCATCCTGCGCTCGCGCGGCGCGCCCGACCGCGACACGATCCTCGCCGCACCGGCTTTCTTCGCCGGGCTCAAGACGCCGGCGCTGGTGCATTGCAAGTCCGGGGCCGACCGGGCCGGCTTCTTCGCCGCGCTCTATCTGTTGGTTCACGAGAAGCGGCCGCTCGCAGAGGCGATGGCTGAGCTCTCGCTGCGCTACGGCCATTTCCGTTTCGCTAAGACCGGCATCCTCGATGCCTTCTTCGAGACCTATGCCCGCGAAGGGGCGAGCAAAGGCACCCCATTCCTCGATTGGGTGGCGAAGGAATATGATCCGGAGCGGCTCGAGCGCGAGTTCAAGCCGGGCTTTTTCTCGTCGCTGCTCGCCGACCGGCTGATCCGGCGCGAATAACCGGCGCTACTGGCCTGCAGTAGCCATCCGCTGCTCGCCGATCGCGGTCCATGTCAGGCGCAGATGCAGCAGCAGGCGCGCCAGCGAAACCAGGCCGATGGCCACAAGCAGGGCCGGGGACAGGTTGCCGAAGCCCCAGATCACGATCGCCGCAGCGGCCAGCGCCACCGCATTGGCCATCATCTGGGTGTGCGGGCGTGAGGAGAATGCGCCCATCTCCTGCAGTGGTCCGGCCATCGCGCCGCAGCCATAGAACAGCGCCATGATCGCCATCACCTCGCCGATCCCGCTCCATTTCGTGCCGCTCAAGACGAACTCGTCGGCACCGAGCGCGACGAAGGCGATGATGGTGAAGAGCGCAGCCACGATCGCCATCATACCCAGTGTGAGCAGGCGCGCGCGCTTCTGCCGGTCGCGGCCTTGATGCTTGCGCAGGTCGTTCATCACCAAGGGAACCGTCACGGTGCCGAACATCTGCGCCGGCATGTCGAGCAAACGCGTCGCCAGCGCCACATGCGCCGCCAGCACCGGATTGCTCGCCAGCGGCAACGCCAGCAGCGGTGCAGCCGAGAAACCGAACGAAAGCAGCGCCGACGGCAAAAGGTAGGTTGGTGAGTTCCGCCACTGCCAAGCTGATTCGCGCAACTCTCCATGTGACCAGCGCGAAGGATGCATCAGGCGCAGAAGCGAGTGACGCCGGCGCCAGGCGAGATAGAAGGCTGCCACGGCATGGCCGAAGGCGTCCGCGGCGAACAATGCCAGGGCTGTCGGCCCGAGCGGCCAGATCAGGAGGATCATCATCCCCGGCTGGACCAGCGCCTGGACGATATTGCTGTTGCCGATCGTGGCGAAATCGCCCTCCGCCGTCGCTTCCGCCAGGATCAGCCGGATCGCGGCACGGCTTGCCAGCGAGATCAGGAAGAGTGCTCCGAAGCCGCGAAGCACCCAGCCCTCCGAGGCCGCGAACAGGACTGCGGCCGTCATCGCGCCAAGGAAGATCGCACCAGCAGCCAATGCGAGGCGGAAGGCCCGTCCGAGATGCAGCCGGCCGCTGTTCTGGAAGAACACAGCTTCGAAGCGCAGCAGCGCTGCGATCGAAACGAAATTCGCCAACGCCGCAAAGATTGCGAAATCGGCGAAGACCTTGGGCGGGCACAGAGCAGCTGCCAGCAACAGGCCCCAGACCGACAGGAAGCGTGCCTGCACGAAGCGCAAGGCCAGCATCGCTCCGTCGCGGAAGCCGGCGCGCTTGGTGATGGACGTGCCCGCCGCTTTCGACCCAGTCGCAGCCTGCGTAAGGCCTATCAGATCCTTAGTCAGGCTGACCCGGGCCAGGGCAAGCTGCGCCGCCATATCCGCGTCCTCCGCCGGAAGCTCGGGCAGGTCGTCCGCGCTGGCTGGCCGGCCACGGCGTTCGCCTGTCGGTGCCTGCCTGCGATCAACCGCGTCGATCACGATGCATTGCTCCGCGGGCAGGAGGCTGCGCCTCTATGGTTAACGCTTGGTAAATACTTGAACTTCCTTGATGGCACCGGACGCTATCCGTATCCCGCCGCGTATGGCGGAAACGTGGCGACCGACCTCATTTGTCGGTGATCTTGCCGCGAGCCGGGCGCGACAAAAAAGACAGCCTCCGCCGACGAGCGGCGGAGGCCTTATGCAACCTGTCGGCCGCGGGCCTATGGTTTCAGGCGAAGTCGCGCTTCAGCGCCTCGAAGCGAGCGACCTGGTCGGGCAGCAGCTCGCGCGCCTCGTTGCGGCGGACGAAGACCTTGAACATCGCCTCGCCGGCGCCGTTGAAGAACTGCACCGAGCAGGAGCGGCGGCCGTGGAAGGCGCGGTCGACCAGATAGATCGCCTTGCAGTTGCCGGCCTTGATATGGCCGCCGATCGGGCTGTCGCCATGGATGTTATAGTAGCCATGGCCGAAGGAGCCGATCGGCAGCGAACCCTCGCATTCGAGCACGATATCGGGCGTGTGCACGATGAACAGCACCGTGCCCCAGCTCGAAAGTTCCTGCCAGAGCGCCTCGAAGCGCTCGGCGGCGATGAAGCGGCGCTGCTCGTCCGGCGTCGCCTCCAGAACGGCGAGCGTCGAGACGCCGTGTTCGCGCGCGACCGCCTCGATCACTCCGTCCGGCTTGGCGGCGAGCGCTGCCCGGACCTTCTCCATCGCTTCGGCGGAAGCGGCCGGGGCCAATGTCTCAACAAGCGACATCGTGATCAGCCCCTCACTCGGCCGCCTGGCGCGGCAGATGCGGATTGCGCTCGGTCAGGATCGTCTCGAAGCCCTCGAACTCGGGATGGCCGAGATAGAGCGGCGTCGGCCGCGGCTGGCCGGCACTGCGGTGCGACTCACGGAACTGCTCAGACTTGGTCCAGGCGGTGAAGTCCTCCTTGGAGGCCCAGGTCGTGTGCGAGGAATAGAGGGTATGGTCTTCTTTCTCCGGGCCCTTGAGCAGATGGAAGGCGATGAAGCCCTGCATCTCGTCGAGACGGGTCTTGCGCGAGGACCAGACCGTCTCGAAGGCCTCCTCTTCCCCTTTGACGACCTTGAAGCGGTTCATGGCGATGAACATCGGGAAATCCTCGGCGGTTCCGGAAAAGGGATGATCAGGCAGCTTGCGCCGCTCTTGACCCTCCTTAGTAAAGCCGCATATCACCGTCAACAATGGTTCAATTAATCGTTGTTTTGAACGATTATAAATTGAGCCAATACTTTATAATGACTTCAGTGTAGCTGGGCGTCGTCGGCGCTGTTGCTGCGCGTCGTCGCACGCACGAGATCGAGCATGGGCACCCTGCCAGCGCCTTCGTCCACTCCGCTCGCTGGTCTCAAGGCCAAGCGCCTCGGCCGAGAGATCGCGGCTGCAGCGATCATTTCCCTGTTGGCGCTCGCAGGCCCGGCCGGACCGTTCGAGCGGCTAGCCGGTGTCGCCGCCGCCCAGGCCCAGACCGCGGAGCGCATCGTCGCGGCGGGCGGCGTCGTCACCGAAGTGCTCTACGCGCTCGGCCTGCAGGATCGGATCGTTGGCGTCGATACCACCAGCCAGTGGCCGCCCGAGGCACAGAAGGACAAGAAGAGCGTCGGCTATGTCCGGGCGCTCTCGGCCGAGGGCGTGCTCTCGCTCAAGCCCTCGCAGGTCATCGCCGTCGAGGGCGCCGGTCCGCCGGACGCGCTCGCTCTGCTGAAGGAATCGGGCACGCCGATCACGATGATCCCGGAGGCGCTGACGCCGGAGGCCGTCGTCGGCAAGATCGCCGCGATCGGCAAGGCCGCGGGCGCGGCAGAGCCGGCGCAGCAGCTCGCTGCGAGCGTGAAGACGCGTTTCGACGAGCTCGACAAGCTGCGCACCAGCCTGCCGAAGCAGAAGCGCGTCCTGTTCGTGCTCTCCCTGCAGAACGGGCGCACCATGGTCGGCGGCAGGAACACCACGGCCGACGCGATCATCGCGCTCGCCGGCGGCGTCAATGCCGCCAGCGCCGTCGAAGGCTTCAAGCCGATGACCGACGAGGCGATCATCACCGCCGGTCCTGACGTGGTGCTGATGATGCGTCATTCCAGCGCACACAATGCCGGCCCCGACGAGCTCTTCGCCATGCCGGCCTTCTCGCAGACGCCCGCGGCGAAGCAGAAGGCGCTGATCCGCATGGACGGGCTCTATCTGCTCGGCTTTGGTCCGCGCACCCCGAACGCGGCGCGCGACCTGATGGCCGAGCTCTATCCCGATGCCAAGGTCGCCCAGCTTTCCGCCGCCAAATGACGCTTGCCGTGAAGCAGACCCCGAATGCGGGCGCCACGGCGCTGGCCGTTCTCGCCGCGGGGCGCAGGCGCAAGGGCGTGACGGCTGTCGCTGCGCTCGTCGGCCTCTGCCTGCTGCTGATGCTGCTCTCGCTCGGGGCAGGGGCCTTCGCGATCGCGCCCGGCCGTGTGGCCGACATCCTGATGGCGAAGCTCGGCTTCGGCGCGACTGACATGCTTGACAGCCGCGAGGCGCTGGTCGTGCTCAATATCCGCATGCCGCGCCTGCTGCTTGGCGCGCTGGTCGGGGCGGCGCTCGCCATCTCCGGCGCCCTGATGCAGGGCCTGTTCCGCAATCCACTCGCCGATCCCGGCCTTGTCGGCGTCTCCGCCGGCGCCGGCCTCGCCGCCGCTGCGACGATCGTCCTCGGCGACCGCTTCTTCGTCGCGAATTTCGCGATGAAGCTGCCCTTCGCGTTGCTGCCCTTCGGCGCCTTCTTCGGCGGCCTCGTCTCGACGCTGGCGCTCTATCTGATCGCGACCCGCCAGGGCCGCACCTCGGTCGCGACCATGCTGCTTGCTGGCGTCGCGCTCGGTGCTCTCGCGGGATCGCTCACCGGCCTGCTCGCTTTCATCTCCGACGACCGGCAATTGCGCGACCTGACCTTCTGGTCGCTCGGCAGCCTCGGCGGAGCGAGCTGGACCAAGCTTTCGGTGGTGGCGCCGATCGTGCTGCCTTTGCTCTTCGCCGTGCCGCTGCTGGCGCGCGGTCTCAACGCGCTCATGCTCGGCGAGGCCGAGGCCTATCATCTCGGCATCCCCGTCCAGCGCATCAAGGCGCTCGCGATCCTGCTGGTCGCGCTCGCGGTCGGCGCCAGCGTCGCCGCGGCCGGCGTGATCGGCTTCGTCGGCATCGTCGTGCCGCATCTGATCCGGCTCTCGATCGGCCCTGATCATCGCCTGCTGCTGCCGCTCTCGGCCATCGGCGGTGCCGCCTTGCTGGTCGGCGCCGACATCATCGCACGCCTCGTCGTCGTGCCGGCCGAACTGCCGATCGGCATCGTCACCGCCTTCATCGGCGCGCCCTTCTTCCTCTGGCTGCTGCTGCGCCGCGGCCGGATCGCGGAGCTCTGAGCATGGCGATCCTCGAAGCGGACGATCTTTCTTTCTCTGTGCGCGGCAGCACACTGGTGCGCGGCGCCTCGCTCGCGCTCGAAGAGGGCGCAACCACGATCGTCGTTGGCCCCAACGGTGCCGGCAAATCGACCTTGCTGAAGCTTCTGACGGGCGAGTTGTCACCCTCGCAGGGCACCGTCCGCATGGATGGCGCAGCCTTGCCGCAGATCCCCGGCTGGGAACTCGCCTGCCGGCGCGCCGTGATGGTGCAGAACCAGCGCCTCGCCTTCCCCTTCAGCGTCTACGAGGTCGCGCGGCTCGGCCTCGAAGGCGTCGGCCGGGCGCAATCGCGTGCTCGCAAGGGTGAGATCATCGCGCAGGCGCTCGAGACCGCCGGCGTCATCGGCCTCGCCGGCCGCCAATACCAGACCCTCTCCGGTGGCGAGCAGCAGCGCGTGCAGTTCGCCCGGGCGCTCTGCCAGCTCGAGGCGGGCCGCAGCGTTGCGCAGCGCCAGATCCTCTTCCTCGACGAGCCGATCGCCAGCCTCGACCTCTGCCACCAGCTCTCGCTGCTGGATGCCGCCCGCAGCATCGCGGCGCAGGGCGCGGCCGTGCTGGTCGTGCTGCATGATCTCAACCTCGCCGTGACCTATGCCGATCGGCTGGTGGTGATGCATGAGGGCGCGATCGTCGCGCAGGGCGAGCCGTCTGCCATCCTCGACGACAATCTGCTGCGCGGCGTCTTCCGCGTCTCGCTCTCCTTCAGCCGCTTGCCGCCGGCCGGCCAGCCCTTCCTGCTGCCGCAGCAGCACCTGACGCCGGTACCGCCTGGAGGCGTCGTGCCGCTGCGCGCCGCCAGCGCTTAGCGGGAGGCAGGCGCGACAACTTTGCGGTTGTGCGCTGCGATAACAGGTCTATAGCGGGCGCTCCGGCGCCTTCCGCCCGACCAGGCGAGCAGGCGCATCGCTGGACCACCCGAGCGCGCCATGAACCTCCCCACTGATCGGCTTTCCTTTCCGAAGGACCGCCTCCGCGTCCTCCTGCTCGAGGGGATCAACGATTCCGCCGTCGCCGCTTTGCAGCAGGCCGGCTACACCAACCTGACCCGCCTGCCGAAGGCGCTCGACGAGGCCCAACTCATCGAGGCCATCGAGAAAACGCATATCCTCGGCATCCGCTCGCGCACCCAGCTGACCGAGCCGGTGTTCGCCGCTGCAAAACGCCTCTTTGCCGTCGGCTGCTTCTCGGTCGGCACCAACCAGGTCGATCTCGACGCCGCGCGTCTGCGCGGCGTGCCGGTCTTCAACGCGCCCTTCTCCAACACCCGCAGCGTCGCCGAACTGACCATCGGCGAGATCGTCATGCTGCTGCGCCGGATTCCCGACCGCTCGCGCTCGGCGCATGAGGGCGGCTGGGACAAGTCGGCCAACGGCTCCTTCGAGGTGCGCGGCAAGGTGCTCGGCATCGTCGGCTACGGCAATATCGGCAGCCAGCTCTCCAACATCGCCGAGGCGATGGGCATGCGCGTGATCTATTACGATCACACCGACCGCCTGCGCCACGGCAATACCGAGCCGGTCGAGAGCCTGAAGGCGCTGCTCGCCAACAGCGACGTCGTCTCGCTGCACGTGCCGGAGACGCCGGCCACGCACAACATGATCGGCAAGGCCGAGATCGCGGCGATGAAGCAGGGCGCCTATCTCATCAACAATTCGCGCGGCACGGTCGTCGATCTCGATGCGCTCGCGCAGGCGCTGCGCAGCGGCGCACTCGCCGGCGCGGCCGTCGACGTCTTTCCGAAGGAGCCGGCCTCGAACAGCGAGCGCTTCGTCACGCCCATCCAGGGCCTGCCCAATGTCATCCTGACCCCGCATATCGGCGGATCGACCGAAGAAGCGCAGGAGCGGATCGGGGCGGAAGTGGCGCGCAAGCTGGTCGACTATTCCGATGTCGGCTCGACCGTCGGCGCGGTCAATTTCCCGCAGGTGCAATTGCCGGCGCGCCCGGCCGGCACCCGCTTCATCCAGGTCCAGCGCAATGCGCCCGGCATGCTGCGCCGCCTCAACGACGTCTTCGCCAGCCGCAACATCAACATCGCCGCCCAGAATTTCCAGACCGACGGCGAGATCGGCTATGTCGTGATGGAGGCCGATCCGGTCGGCGAGGTCGCGCGCGAGATCATCGAGGAGATTCGTGCCCTCGACGGCACGATCCGCGCCCGCCTGCTCTACGAGCGCGGCTGAACGGCTGGCGGTCGACGGACGCTAATCCCCGAAGGGCTCGACCACCATCTCCATCCGCTCGCCGGCGAAGACGCTGTTGACGATGTGGATCGGCGTCAGGTCGGGCAGGGCGTCGATCGCGTCCGAGGTTAGCACTGCGGCGCCCGGCTCGATCTTGAGCAGCGCCGCCTCGCGCTCGCTGGCGAGCCGCGCCGCCAGCCGGGTCGAGCGCCGGACGTAATCAGGAATGCCGCAGGCCTTGAAGGCGGCGGTGATCGATGAGCCCGCCTGCGTCAGGATCTCGTCGAAGCGCGGAAAGCGCGCGACGCTGAGATAATGGATGCCGGTGCCGACTGGTGTGCCGCCGGCTCGGCTCAAGGTCTCGATCGCCCAGAGCGGCGTGCCCTCCGGCAGCCCGAGCAGTTCGCAATGCTGCGCCTCGCCGGCGACGATCTCCGAGGCCAGCACCGCTCCGGAGACGGCGATACCTGCGGATCCGAAATTGGTGCGCATGCTGACGCGGCGGCCGAGTTTGTAAGGGAAGCGCGGCGCCGTCACCTGCGTTCCACGGCCGCGTGACACCGTCACCAATCCGCGTTCGGCCAGATGCCGGAAGGCCTGGCGCACCGTGTGCCGGTGCACGCCATAGCGCTCAGCCAGCGCGACCGAGGCCGGCAGTGTATCGCCCGGCTCGTATTCGCCCTGCTCGATCGAGGCCGCGAGCGCATCGGCAATCCGCCGCCAGGCTGTGCCGCCATCGCCGCCCTGATTGTCCGGCGTGCCCGTCATCAAAGTTTCATCCAAAATGTATAGACCTTTTCCAGCGACAGGCTTATCATAGTCTAGACATTAGCGCTTGGCGAGAGGCCGATACGGCATGACGGACATCGCGACACGCCAGCATTGGATGGCAGTTCTGGCCCGCGCCACGCAAGGCGAGATCGACGCTTTGCTGCAGCAGGCGGGTCCGCTGCCGACTCATGAGCTGCTCAAGGCGCCCGAGACCGGTACCGTCATGGTCGAGGGTCGAGCCGGCGGCGCCGGCCGCCGCTTCAATCTCGGCGAAGCCACGGTGACGCGCTGCGTCGTCCGCCTCGAAAGCGGTGCCATGGGCTTCTCCTGCGCACTCGGCCGTGACGGCCGCAAGGCGCGGCTGGCGGCGGTCACCGACGCGCTTCTTCAGAGCGAAATCGAGACCGGCCCGCTGCGGCGCGGCGTTTTTGTGCTCGCGCAGAAGCAGCAGGCGGCGCGCGACCTCGCTTCGCGCAAGGCCGCGGCCACCAAGGTCGATTTCTTCACGCTGGTCAGGGGCGGCTGATGGCTCACGACGACACCCTCATCGGCGCCGGCTTCGCCGATCCGGTCTTCCAGTCGCAAGGTGCCTTCCGCGCCCTGCTGGCCGCGCTCTCGGAGCCGGGCCTCGCTTGCGACATCGGCGTTTCGGTTGAGGCACCCGCTGGGCTCGAGCCCGCGACCGCGGTCGCGTTGCTGACGCTGGCCGATTACGAGACGCCGATCTGGCTGCCGGCAGCGCTGCGCGACGGCCCGGCCGGCGCCTGGCTGCGCTTCCATTGCGGGGCCGCCCTCGTCGACGATCCGGCCAAGGCTGCCTTCGCCGTGATCGATGGCGCCGCGACCGAATCGAAGCTCGCTGCCTTCAATGCCGGCGACGACCAGTTCCCCGATCGCTCGACCACAGTGCTCGTCCAGTGCGCTGGGCTCGAAGGTGGCGAGACCGTCACGCTCGAAGGCCCGGGCATTGCTGGCAAGCGCGCCATCGCCCCGAACGGCCTGCGCCCCGGTTTCTGGGCCGAGGTCGCCGAGAATGGTGCGCTCTACCCGCTCGGCGTCGATCTTCTGCTGGTCCATCGCACGCAGGCCCTTGGCCTGCCGCGCTCGACGCAAATCGTGGAGGCCCGCTGAATGCCCCGCCGGGAGCTTTACTGATGTATGTCGCGGTCAAAGGCGGCGAAGCCGCTATCCTTGCCACCCATGATCTGGTCGCCGAAGCACGGCGCGGCGACGAGAGCGTGCCGGAACTCGGGGTCGCGCAGATCCGCGAGCAGCTGGGCCTCGCCTGCGGGCGCGTCATGAACGAGGGCTCGCTCTACGATCCCGATCTCGCCGCGCTGGCGCTGAAGCAGGCGCAGGGCGATGCGATCGAGGCCGCCTTCCTGATGCGGGCCTATCGCACCACCTTGCCGCGCTTCGGCTCTTCCGAGCCGCTCGATACCGCCAGGATGGCGATCCGCCGCCGGGTTTCCGCCACCTACAAGGACCTGCCGGGCGGCCAGGTGCTCGGCCCGACCTATGACTATACCCACCGGCTCTTCGATTTCGCCCTGATGGATGACGCGGCTCCGGGAGCGGAGATGTCCGCCCGCCCGGCCGCGCAACCGCTCGACACCTCGATGCCGCGCGTGCCTGACATTCTCGGCGCCGAGGGTCTGATGGAAGAGGAAGCGCCGCCGGAAGGCGATCCGCGCCCCTTCGACCTCACCCGCGAGCCCGTCACCTTCCCGGCCGACCGCGATGTCCGCCTGCAGGCGATGGCCCGCGGCGACGAGGGCTTCATGCTCGGCCTCGGCTATTCCGTGCAGCGCGGCTACGGCAACAGCCATCCCTTCGTCGGCGAAGTCCGCGTCGGCGAGGTCGCGGTCGAATACGTGCCGGAGGAACTCGGCTTTTCCGTCGATCTCGGCGACGTCACCTTGACCGAATGCCAGATGGTCAACCAGTTCGCCGGCTCGAAGGACGTGCCGCCGCAGTTCACCCGCGGCTACGGGCTCTCCTTCGGCCATAGCGAGCGCAAGGCGATGTCGATGTCCTTGGTCGACCGGGCGCTGAAGGCACGCGAGTTTGGCGAGGCGGCGACCTATCCGGCCCAGCAGGACGAATTCGTCCTCTATCACTCCGACAATGTCGAGGCGGCCGGCTTCGTCGAGCATCTTAAGCTGCCCCACTACGTCGATTTCCAGGGCGAGCTCGAGCTGATCCGTCGCATCCGGCGTGAGCGCGAGCAGCGCCTTGCCGAGCAACAGGAAGCCCTGCCGGAGGCTGCGGAATGACCGTGCACCAGAGCATCAGCGACGAGACCAGGCTCGCCTACAACTACGCCTATCTCGACGAGCAGACCAAGCGGATGATCCGTCGCGCGCTGCTCAAGGCCGTCGCGGTCCCGGGTTACCAGGTCCCGTTCGGCTCGCGCGAGATGCCGCTCGCCCGCGGCTGGGGCACCGGCGGTATCCAGGTCACGGCTGCGATCATCGGGCCCGACGATACGCTGAAGGTCATCGACCAGGGCGCCGACGACACCACCAACGCCGTCTCGATCCGTCGCTTCTTCGAGCGCACCGCCGATGCGCGCACCACCGAGGCGACCGACGAGGCGACGATCATCCAGACCCGCCACCGCATCCCTGAGGCGCCGCTGAAGGCCGGCCAGATCATGGTCTATCAGGTGCCGCAGCCCGAGCCGCTCAGGAAGCTCGAGCCGCACGAGGCCGAGACGCGCAAGATGCACGCCTGGGCCGAATACGGGCTGATGCAGGTCAAGCTCTACGAGAACATCGCCCGTTTCGGCGAGGTGACGACGACCTATGACTACCCGGTCATGGTCAATGGCCGTTACGTCATGGCGCCGTCGCCGATCCCGAAATTCGACAATCCGAAGATGCAGATGTCGCCGGCGCTGCAGCTCTTCGGCGCCGGTCGTGAGAAGCGCATCTATGCGGTGCCGCCGCACACCAGCGTGCGCAGCCTCGATTTCGACGACCATCCCTTCCGCATCCAGAGCTGGGAACAGCCCTGCGCCCTCTGCGGCGCCGCCGATTCCTATCTCGACGAGGTGGTGATCGACGACCAGGGCGGGCGCATGTTCGTCTGCTCCGACAGCCATCATTGCGAGACGCGGCGGGCTGAAGGCCATCGCGGCGCCATGCTCGCCGATGCCTCGGCGCTGCATCTGGTCGAAGACGAGGCCAAGCCATGAACATGCAGGTCAATCCGCAGGAGCTAGGGCTCGATCCCGCTCCCCTGCTCTCGGTCGCCGGCGTCAGCCGCTTCTATGGCGAGCGCATCGGCTGTGCCGACGTCTCCTTCAACCTCTGGCCGGGCGAGGTTCTGGGGATCGTCGGCGAATCCGGCTCCGGCAAGTCGACCCTGCTGCGCTGCCTCGCCGGCATCGACAAGCCGGATGAGGGCGAGGTGCTGTTCAGGGGCGGCGCCGAGCCGCTCGACATCTATTCGGTCGCCGAGCAGGAGCGGCGCCGGCTGATGCGCACCGCCTGGGGCATCGTCCACCAGAATCCGCGCGACGGCCTGCGCATGGACGTCTCGGCCGGCGGCAATGTCGGCGAGCGCTTGATGGACAATGGCGCCCGCCATTACGGCCGAATCCGCGAGACGGCGCTCGACTGGCTGCAGCGCGTCGAGATCGCCGCCGGCCGCATCGACGACCGGCCGCGCCAGTTCTCCGGCGGCATGCAGCAGCGCCTGCAGATCGCCCGCGTGCTGGTTTCCGAACCGAAGCTCGTCTTCATGGACGAGCCGACCGGCGGCCTCGACGTCTCCGTCCAGGCCCGCCTGCTCGACCTGCTGCGCGTGCTGGTGCGCGATCTCGGCCTCGCGGCGATCATTGTCACCCACGATCTTGCCGTGGCGCGGCTGCTTACCGACCGTTTGATGGTGATGAAGGATGGCCGCGTCGTCGAACAGGGGCTGACCGACCAGGTCCTCGACGATCCCCAGCACGCCTACACGCAGCTTCTGACATCCGCGGTGCTCACCGTATGAGCGCCGTCACAACCGCGTCACCCCGAACCCGCAAGGCATCTCGATCATGACCACGATGATTCACGTCGAGAACGTCGCCAAGGAATTCACCCTGCACAACCAGGGCGGCGTGCGCCTGCCGGTGTTCGACAACGTCAACTTTTCGGTCGCCGCCGGCGAGGCATTGGTGCTGGCCGGCGCCTCCGGCGCCGGCAAGTCGAGCCTGCTGCGCATCCTCTACGGCAATTACCGGCCGACCTCGGGCACGATCGCCATCACCCATGGCGGTCGGCCGATCGACATCGTCTCGGCCGTGCCGCGCACCGTGCTCGACATCCGCCGCCGCACGCTCGGCTTCGTCTCGCAGTTCCTGCGGGTCATCCCGCGCGTCTCGGCGCTCGACATCGTCCGCGACCCACTGCTCGCCCGCGGCACCTCGCCCGAGGAAGCCAGCGAGCGCGCCAAGGCGATGCTCGCCCGCCTCAACCTGCCTCAGCGCCTCTGGGACCTTGCGCCCGCGACCTTCTCCGGCGGCGAGCAGCAGCGGGTCAACATCGCCCGCTCCTTCGTCGATCCGTCGCCGATCATGCTGATCGACGAGCCGACCGCCTCGCTCGACGCCAATAACCGCAATGTCGTGGTCAGGCTGATCGCCGAGGCGCGCGAACAAGGTTCCGCCATCGTCGGTATCTTCCATGACGAGGCCGTGCGAGAGGCTGTCGCGACCCGCTATCTCGACATCACCGATTTCCGGAAGGCCGCCTGATGTCCACCATCCTGACCAATGCCCGCCTGATCCTCGAGGACGAGGTCGTCACCGGGACCATCGCGTTCGACGAGAGCGGCATCCGCTCGGTCGACCAGGGCAAATCCTCGCTGCCGGAGGCGATCGACGTGCAGGGCGACTATGTCGCGCCCGGTCTCGTCGAGATGCACACCGACAACATGGAAAAGCACTTCATGCCGCGCCCGAAGGTCTTCTGGCCGAACGGGCTCGCGGCGGCTTTGGTCCATGACGCGCAGATGGCGGCTGCCGGCGTCACCACCGTCTACGATGCGATCTGCGCGGGAACACCGTTCTCGGCCAAGGACTACCGCAAGGACATCTTCGCCGATGTGATGGATGCGCTCCGGCTCGGCAGCGCCGAGGGCGTCTTCCGCATCGACCACCGCATCCATATGCGCTGCGAACTGACCAGCCCCGACCTGCTCAAGGACATCGAGCCCTATCAGGACGATAGCCTTGTCCAGCTCGTCTCGCTGATGGACCACACCCCAGGCCAGCGCCAATGGCGCGATCTCGCCCATCTGCGCACCTATGCCCTCGGCAATGGCAAGACGCAGGCCGAGTTCGAGGAAGACGTCGTCGTCCGCCAGCGCGAAGGCGCCGACAATGTCGGGCGCAACTGGGGTGCCGTGGTCGAGATGTTCCAGGCCCGCGGCATCCCGATCGCGACCCATGACGACACCACGATCGAGCATGTCGAGGCCGGCATCGCCTCGGGCGCAGTGATCTCGGAGTTCCCGACTACGGTCGAGGCTGCTGAGGCGGCCAAGCAGCGCGGCCTCGCCACCATCGCTGGCGCGCCCAATGTCGTCCGCGGCGGCTCGCATTCCGGCGGCGTCTCGGTCGCGGAGCTCGCCGAGAAGGACCTGCTCGATGGTCTCTCCTCCGACTACGTTCCGGCGAGCCTGCTGCAGGCCGTGCTCAAGCTCAACGACAAGCACGGCATCGCCCTGCCGGCGGCGATGGCCAAGGTCACTTGGAAGGTCGCCGACATCCTCGGCCTCAGGGATCGCGGCCATCTCAAGCCCGGCCTGCGCGCCGATATCGTGCGCTTCAGGGCGCTGGGCGCGACGCCGGTGATCGCCACCGTCTGGTCGCAGGGACGCCGGGCCTTCTGAGCGCAGCATGACCCAACCTGCGCCGCGCTACGCGCTCTACTACGCTCCCGCCGCCGACAGCGCCCTTTGGCGCTTCGGCAGCGCGACGCTGGGCTATGACGCCGTCACCGGCGCGGACATCGATTTTGCGATCCCGCCGGGCTGCGATGGATATGACTGGTCGGAGATCACCGCCGAGCCACGCCGTTACGGCTTCCACGCCACGCTGAAGGCGCCGTTCGAGCTCGCCAATGGCCGCAATGAGGGCGCCCTGCGCGCCTTCGCCCGGAACTATGTCGCCGGCCGCCCGCCCGTTCGGCTCGCTGGGCTCAGCGTCAACGCGCTCGGCCGCTTCATCGCTCTGACGCCGTCCGAGCCGAGCGATGAGCTGCAGCGCTTCGCCTTCGACATCGTCCAGGCCTTCGAGCCGTTCCGCGCTCCGCTCTCGCAGGCCGACCTGGCGCGCCGCCTGCAGAGCCCGCTGACGCCGGCGCACCGGGCCTATCTCGAAGCCTATGGCTACCCTTATGTCGGCGACGCCTTCCGCTTCCATATGACCCTGACCGGCTCGCTGCCAGAGGAGCAAGTAGCACCGGTTAAGACCGCCTTGGCCCAGGCTTACGCGCAGGCCCTGTCGGCGGGTCCGGCGCTGATCGACCGCGTCGCCATCTTCAAGCAGGACAGTCGCAGCAGCCGCTTCGTGCTGCTCGACAACATCCCGCTCGGCTAGCTCATCCTCAGGGGAAGCCCGTCATGGCAGGCAAGAAGCTCGGGCTCGGACCCGTGATCGACCCGACCGCGAATGTCCGCGACGCCGTGCTCGGCCGCTATACCGAGATCGGCGCCCGCACTGCCTTCGTCGAGTCGACGCTGGGCGACTATTCCTACGTCGTGAACGATTCCAACATCATCTACACAACCATCGGCAAGTTCTGCTCGATCGCGGCGCATACGCGGGTCAATCCCGGCAACCATCCGATGCAGCGGGCGAGCCAGTCGCATTTCACCTACCGCGCCAGCGCCTATTTCGAGGATGCGCAGGACGATGCTGCCTTCTTCGACTGGCGCCGCTCGACCCCGGTTACGATCGGCCATGATGTCTGGATCGGCCATGGCGCCATCGTGCTCGCCGGCCGCAGCATAGGCACCGGCGCGGTCGTTGCCGGCGGCGCGGTCGTGACCAAGGACGTGCCCGACTACACCGTCGTCGCCGGCAATCCGGCCCGGATCATCCGCCGGCGTTTCCCGGAGGAGATCGCCGAGCGGCTGAAGGCGCTGGCCTGGTGGGATTGGGAGCACACGCAGCTACGTGTCGCGCTCGACGACTTCCGGGTGCTGCCGGTCGAGGCCTTCCTAGAGAAATACGCGGGCTGATGCGCCGAGCCCTTAGAACTGCACTCGTAGGCCGACCTGCGCGACATTCGCGGTGTAGTCCGAGCCGGGATTGGTCGAGTTCAGGCGCTCATGGGTGAAGCTGGCGCGGACCGAGAAGGTCCGGGTCAGCTTGTATTCGATCCTGGCGCCGATGGTCGACAGATCCTCGCGCAAATCCTGGCCCTCATAATCGGTGCGGCCATAGCTGGCAAAGCCCGTGACGATGAGGTTGCGGCGCAGCGCGTGCGCGACTTCGAGATTGACGCGCCGTGCCGTCGTGCCGCTCGAACCGGCGATGGTAGTATCGCCGAGCTCGGCGGTGCCGCGCAGCGTCACCGTGGTCAGCGGCGTCGGCGTCCACAGGATCGCGGCGTCGCCGACGAAACCGCGGAGATTCCGCAGGCGTGCGTCCTCGTATTTGCGATCCTGATAGCCGCCCGAGACCTCGCCGGTGAGCATGCGGCTGATCTCGAAGCTCGAGCCGAGGCGGGCGGTATAGCCGTCGGAGGAGCGCATATAGCCACTGGAATCCACCTTTTGGTCGAACTGGCGGGTGTCGATCTCGGCCTGGACGAAAGGCTTGAAGCCCGGCGTCACCTCATAGGCCGCGCGCAGGCGCAGCCCGTATTGCGTCTGGTTGCGGTCGGCCTGGCTGAGCTTGCGGCCATTGCTGAGATCGGCGTCCTCATAGTCCTGCCGGTCGACCGAGCCTCGCAGGGTGAACTGCAGGCGGTTGATGTCGTGGGTGACGCCGGCCGAGGCGCCATAGGCCCAGGTGATCGGCCGTCCCTGCACCGCGGCGGAGAGATCGGGCGAGCCCGGGCGCTGGGTATCGAGCTTCAGCCGCGATTCCAGCAGGATGCGGGTGTCGCGCGTCGCATCGAGGCGCAGCGACATATTGCCTTCCGCATCCGGGCGCGAGGCGCTGTCGTTGCGGTAGTAGCGGCTATAGCCGCCGCGGAGCATGCCGGTGAGCTCATGCACGTTCCAATCGGACTGGACGCCGAGCTCGCCCTCGCTGCGGGTGAATAGCGAGCCCTTGCTCGGTCCGGAGACGCGCTCGGGGTTGCTGTCATAGCCGACGGAGCCGGTGATCGCCGGACGCAGGATGACGTTGCCGAGGCGCAGGCCGAGGGGAGCGTAGGGGTCTTCCTCCGGCCGCTTGCGCTTGCGCGGCTCGGGAGCCGGCGGCAGCGGTGGCGGCAGGGCGGTGATCGTCGGTTGCGGAGCGCGGACGTCGCGCTGGGTGATGCCGCGCAGGCGCGAAGATTGGATCGGCTGGCTGGCGCGCGAAGGCTGCGCACGCGAGATCGCGCTGGAGCGGGCAGGCGGCGGGGCGACAGGCTCGACCGCGCCATCCGGCAGGGCCGAGCTGTCGCTTGAAGTAGTGTTCTGTCTTTGAGCGACATCGGGCGTGCCGGTTCGCAGGGCCGGGGGGCGCGGACGTGTCGACGTGACGGCCGGCTGCGTCTGTGCCGATGGCTGCTCCGGCCAGGCCGTCAGCCCGGCGACGCCGCAACTTGCGACGCCGGCCAGCCAGCAGATCTGGGCGAAACGGGACACGGGCGCGACGGTGCTCCGGCAAGGCAAAGGCTTCGCGCGCCGGAAAGGCGCGCATGGTTAACGGAGTTAGAACGAAGACGGTTAATGCCGCGTCAACGCAGTGCTGCCGATGGTCAGGAGGGCTTGTGCCGTGCTAGAGGCGCGCTCCATGACCGCGACCATCAGCGCCTCCGCCCTCCGCACCATCGCCACTGAACGCGCCGGCCTCGACGCCTTGCACGCGGCGATCGGCAACGGCCTCGCCGAGCCCTTTGCCGCCGCCGTCGAGATGATCCGCAACTCCGCCGGCCGGGTGATCGTCACCGGCATGGGCAAGTCCGGTCATGTCGGCCGCAAGATCGCGGCGACGCTGGCCTCGACCGGCACGCCCTCGCATTTCGTCCACCCGGCCGAGGCCAGCCATGGCGACCTCGGTATGGTCCAGCCCGAGGACGTCGTCGTCGCCCTGTCCTGGTCGGGCGAGGCGGTCGAGCTCTCGGCGATCGTCGGCTATACCCGCCGCTTCCGTGTCGGGCTGATCGCGATCACCGCCAACCGCGACAGCGCGCTTGGCCGCGAGGCCGATGTCGCGCTCGTCCTGCCCAAGGCCGAGGAGGCCTGCCCGAACGGGCTCGCGCCGACGACCTCGACGACGATGCAGATGGCGCTCGGCGATGCGCTCGCCGTCGCGCTGCTCGAAGCGCGCGGCTTCTCGCGCCAGGACTTCTACGTCTATCACCCCGGCGGCAAGCTCGGCGCACAGCTCAAGACGGTCGCGACCATCATGCATTCTGGCGAGCACCTGCCGGTCGTCGGCGAGACCGCGGCAATGGCCGATGTCGTCGGGATGATCACCGCCAAGGGCTTCGGCTGCGCCATCGTCATCGACGCCGACGGCAAGCTCACCGGCGTCGTGACCGACGGTGACCTGCGCCGCAAGCTCGGCACCGGCTGGGGCGGCCGCTTGGCACGCGATGTGATGACGAGGGACCCACGCAAGATCGCGCCGGACGCGCTCACCGCCGAGGCGCTGGAGATGGTCAACCGGTTGCGCGTCACCGCGCTGATCGTTGCCGACTCAGATGACAGGCCGGTCGGCCTCGTCCACGTCCACGACCTCCTGGCGCTGGGCGTCGCCTGATCCATAGCATCTGGCGAGGAGGCTCATGGCGGCGCTCGAATGGGATGATCTGCGCTATGTCCTCGCGGTCGCAGATGCCGGCTCGCTCGCCGGCGCGGCGCGCGAACTGCGCGTCAACCATTCGACCGTGCTGCGCCGCATCGCCGCCTTCGAGCAGCAGCTGGCCTTGCGCCTCTTCGAGCGCCTGCCGACCGGCTATGTGCTGACGGCCGGCGGCGAGGAGCTGGTCGCGGCGGCACGCAGCATCTCCGGCACCGTCACCGAGCTCGAACGCCGGATCGCCGGGCAGGACCTGCGCCTTTCCGGCACGCTGCGGATCACCGCGACCGACACGCTGATGGGCTCGATCCTGCCGGAGATCCTCGCCGAGTTCGGCAAGGCGCATCCCGGCATCGCCCTGGAGGTCGCCGTCTCCAACCTGATGTTCAACCTGACCAAGCGCGATGCCGATATCGCCTTGCGCACCGCCGACAATCCGCCGGCGACCTTGGTTGGGCGCCGGGTCGGCAAGATCGCCTTCGCGATCTATGCAGCACCCGCCTATCTCGCGCGGCATGACCATGCCGATCTCGCCGAGCACCACTGGGTCGGGCCGGACGACACGCTCGCCAGCACCTCGGTGGCCCGCTGGATGCAGGCGAAGCTGCCCAAGAGCGAGATCGTGCTACGGGCCGACTCGCTGCTGGCGATGCAGCAGGCGGCGGTGGCTGGTCTCGGTCTGGTCGCGCTGCCCTGCTATCTCGGCGACAGCGTCCCGGCCCTGACTTGCGTGCGGCGGCCGATCCCGGAGATGGAGACGGCACTCTGGATACTGACCCATGAGGATTTGCGGGCCGCTGCGCGGGTCCGCGCCTTCACCGAGTTCGCCTATGCCGCCTTCCGGAAGCGCCGCGCCTTGCTGGAGGGCGAGGGCACGCCCTCCGCTTGAGGGCTACGCTTCGACCAGCTTGAGGCCGATCACGCCGACCAGGATCAGCGCGAGCAGGCCGAGGCGGGCGGGTGAGGCACTCTCGCCGAGGGCGAAGATGCCGACGATGGCGACGCCGAGCGCACCGATGCCGACCCAGACCGCATAGGCGGTTCCGACCGGCAATTGCTTCAGTGCCAGCGACAGCATGATGAAGCTGACGATCGCCGAGACGATGCCGATCAGGCTCGGCCAGAACCGGGTGAAGCCGCCGGCCTGCTTCAACGCGATCGCCCAGACGATCTCGAGCAGGCCCGCTCCGGTGAGCAGCAACCAGGACATGGGACGTCTCCGTGACAAGGAAGGACGGCGCCGGATTGGCGCCGTCAGATAGTTGCGGGTCAGAAGACCTTGATCGCGGCGACGCCGAGCAGCAGGACGACGACGCCGGCGAAGCGCAGGGTCGAGATCTCGCGCTGGGGCAGGCGGAACCAGCCATGGCGATCGACGAAGAGCGAGACGATCTGCTGGCCGGCGACGGTCAGGCCGACGGTGGCGGCGGTGCCGATGGCGGGGATCGCGACGAAGACGGTGGTGACATAGGTCGCGCCGCAGATCGCGCCGATCCAGCCCCACCAGGGCATGGCCTTCAGGCCGCCGAGCTGGGGCCTGGTGCCGCCCATTAGCAGCGTCACCAATAGCACCACGATCATCGACAGGGTCGCGACCGCGAAGCTGATCGTGCCGACGACGAAGGGCGCGCCGAGATCCTGCCGCAGCAACCCGTTGATCGCGCCCTGTACCGGCAGCACGGCGCCGGCGACGAGGGCGAGCAACATCCAGCCGAGCTTGGAGCCGGAGAGTTCCTTGGTCGCGCCCTTCTGGCCGAAGACGATCGCGACCACGCCGACGAGCACGGCAGCCGTGCCGATCAAGGTCGCGAGCCTTGGCGCCTGCTGGGGCACGCCGAGCAGGCCGACGCTGTCGAGGCCTAGCGAGGCCAGCATCTGGCCGGCGATGAACAGGCCGACCGCGACGACGGCGCCGAGCCGTGGGAAGACCAGGATGGTCGAGGCGACATAGAGCGCCGTCGCGACGCCACCGATCGCATGCCACCAGGGCACGGTGGCGAGGCCGCCAAAAGCGGCGACCGTGCCGGTCGCGATCGCGACGATCAGCAGAAGGAGAGCGGCGAGGACGACCTGGATCGTCGTCGCGGCGAAGGGGCTGCCGGTCGCCTTCGACAATTGCGCATTGGCGCCGGCCTGCACCGCCAGCAGGCCGCCGGCAGCGAGGGAGAGCGGGATGAAGAGGCTATCCATGACGCGAAATCCTGTCGGAAGCGACGCGCTCAGGCGTCGGCGCGCGCGAGCGCCGGTACGGCAAGGCCGCGCTGCACGGCGGGGCGAGCCGCGATCGTCTCGTGCCAGCGCTTGAGATGAGGGGTGTCGGCGAGGCCTATGCCGAGCTGGGGCAGAGCGTTGATCCAGGGCCAGACCATGATGTCGGCGATGCCGTAGCTGGCCTCGACCAGATAGGGCCGCAGCGCCAGCTCGCCGTCGAGGACACGCAGGATCCGGGCGGTCTCGCGCTCATAGCGCTCGATCGCATAGGGCAGCTTTTCCGTGGCGAAGGCCTTGAAATGCCAGAGCTGGCCGATCATCGGCCCGACATGGGCGGCCTGGAAGAAGCTCCACTGCAGCGTCTTGCCCAGCGCCCTCGGGTTGCTCGGCTGGAGCACGCCTGAGCGCTCAGCGAGATAGAGCAGGATCGCGCCGGATTCGAAGACCGTGCGGTCATGGTCGTGGTCGACGATGACCGGGACCTTGTTGTTCGGGTTGAGCGCCAGGAAGCTCGGCCGGTGCTGCTCGCCCGCCTCGATGTCGATGACGGTCACGGCATAGGGCAGCCCGGTTTCCTCGAGCATGATCGAGGCCTTGTGGCCGTTCGGGGTCTGGTAGGTGTAGAGATCGATCGGGGTCATCGGCTTGCTCCGAAGTGCGGGTGCCGATGAGATAGATTGTGCGTTGTCGCATCGCGATGTGCGATGTGGCCTTCATATTATGCGAAATCGCATAGACTTTCGTGGGAACCGAGCATCATGCGCGGGATCCCCTCTCCTGGAAGGAGAGGGGTGGGGGTGAGGTGTTCGGACTGCAAACGTTGGCTTCAGCCTCACCGCGCGGTCGGCGCTCATGGAACTGGTCAGGCCGCCCACACCTCACCCTGCCCTCTCCTTCCAGGAGAGGGTTCCCCGCGCTTCGATCGTCCCAGATCGGCTGAGCCTGGCGGGTGGTTATGTCGCGAGGGCTTCAGATCGCCCGCTTGCCGATGATGGCGAAGCGCAGCTTGTTCGAGAGGAAGTCGATCGCCGTCACCGCCGCCAGAATCAGCAGGATCAGGAAGGAGACCTGCTGCCATTCGAGCGTGCGGATCGTCTCGGCGAGGTAGAGGCCGATGCCGCCGGCCCCGACGATGCCGATGATGGTCGAGGAGCGGGTATTCGATTCGATGTAATAGAGCACCTGGCTGGCGATCACCGGCAGTACCTGCGGGATCAGGCCGAAACGGATCTCATGTGCCTTGCCGCCGCCGACGGAGGCGACGCCTTCGACCGGCTTCTTGTCGGCCGCCTCGATCGCCTCGGAGAACAGCTTGCCGAAGGCGCCGAGATCGCTGGTCATGATCGCGAGCATGCCGGCGAAGGGGCCGAGGCCCACGACATTGACCCAGATCAGCGCCCAGATCAGCGCGTCGACGCCGCGCACCGTGTCCATCGAGCGTCGCGCCAGGAAGTGCACGACCCGGTTGGCCACGACGTTCTTGGCGGCGAGGAAACCGAGCGGGAAGGCGAGGATCGCCGCCAGGATCGTGCCGAGGAAGGCGATGGCGATGGTCTCGAACAGCGCCCTCACGAAGATGATGGCGCGGGCGAACGAGCCAGGATCGGGCGGCAGCATCAGCACGACGAAGGTGCCGAGATTGGCGAAGCCGGCGATGATCTTCCAGAGCGAGGTTTCGAGCGTCGTCAGCCCGTAAAGGAAGAGCCCGACGAGGCCGCCGACAACGGCGATGGTCATGAGCTTGGTCTTCAGCGAGCCGTCGATCGCGGCCTTGTGGCGGGCGATCAGCGCGGTGCGGTCGGTGGCGGACAAAGCGAGCGTCATTTGCCGTGCTCCAGGCTGAGCAGCGCATGGCGCAGGCGCTCGGTGCCATAGTCGATCAGCATCACGGTGACGATGATCAGCAGGAGGATGGCGCTGACATCGGTGAAGTAGAATTTGCGGATCGCCTCGATCAGGTCCTGGCCGATGCCGCCGGCGCCGACGAAGCCCATGATCGAAGCGCCGCGGACATTGATCTCGAAGCGCAGCAGCGCGTAGCTGGCGAAGTTCGACAGCACCTGCGGCACCACCGCGAAACGGATGGTCTGCCACCAGCTGGCGCCGGTCGCGGTCAGGCCGTCGACCGGCTTCATGTCGATGTTCTCGACGACTTCCGAGAAGAGCTTGCCCATCGCGCCCATGGTGTGGATGGCGATGGCGAGCACGCCGGGCAGCGGTCCCAGCCCGAAGGCGATGACGAAGATCAGCGCGAAGACGATCTCGGGGACGGTGCGGCAGAATTCGAGGAAGCGGCGCGTGCCCCAGCGCAGCCAGGGCGAGCGGCCGAGATTGCTGGCGGCGGTAAAGCAGAGCAGGAAGCCGCCGACGACGCCGAGCACGGTGCCGACATAGGCGATCAACAGGGTCTGCCAGAGCAGCTTCAGCCAGCCATTGAGACCCCAATACCATTCCTTGAGATCGGCGCCGAACGTCGCCAAGCGCAGCGTCGGCATGGTCTCGAGAATGTATTTCGGGAAACGCCAGGCGTTGGCGGCGAATTTCGCAAGGTCGACCTCGGAGCCGATCGCAGCGAGGATGACGCAAGCGATGAAGATCGCGGCGCCGAGCAGGGTCTGCAACCGCTTCGCCGCCATTTCACGCCGATAGAGCTCGGCATGGGCGGCGATGGCCGGGTCGTTGCGATCGATCGCGAGTGTCATGGGAAATGCCCTGGCCGTATGAGGCGCGGGGAACCCCTCTCCCGGATGGGAGAGGGGTAGGGGTGAGGGCCTGCGGGCAAACGCCAAGGCGCAGCGCGGCTACCTCAATGCTGAGAATCATGTGGTGAGGGCGGTCCCTCACCCCCGGGCCCCTCTCCCATCCGAGAGAGGGGAGGGAGCGCCTGATTACGACGACTTCTTCTTGCGGAGAGCGTCGACGAACTTGTTCAGCTCGATGATCGGGTCGTAGGCCTTGTTGTCGACGGCGACGAGCGGGCCCTGCTTGCCTTCATAGATCTTGTCGAAGGCGGCCTTGTCCTTGGTGGCGAGGTTGAGGACGGCGTCGCGGATCGAAGCCTTGAGCGGCTCCGGCAGGTCGGAGAGATAGGCCATCGGCGAGTTCACGATCTGCTCGGACTTGTAGATGATGCGGAAATCGTCCGCCTTGACCATCTTCTTGCGGTCCATGCGCAGCAAGTTCGATTCCTGCTCGTCGTTCCACCAGTTCGCGGCGACGTCGACGGTGCCCTGCTGCAGGGCGATGACCGCGTTCTCATGGCTGCCGGTGTAGACGACCTTGCCGAAGAAGGTCTCGGGCTCGATCTTCATGCCGTCGAGCGCAAAGCGCGGCACGTTGTTGCCCGAGGTGGAGTTCGGGTCGACCAGGCCGAGATTCTTGCCCTTGAGGTCCTCGACCTTCTGGTAGGGCGAGTCCTTCTTCACATAGAACACCGAGTGATAGCCCTTGGTGCCGTCGAGATTGGTCTCGATCGCGAAAGCATCGACCTTGGCGCCGGTCATGCGGGCGCGGGCGAAGGAGGCGGGGCCGTACATGCCGATATGGATGTTGCCGGCGCGCTGGCCCTCGATGATCGCGGCGTAGTCATTGGCGATGCGCAGGGTCACCTTGGTGCCGAGCTCCTTCGCGAGATAGTTCACGAACGGGGTATAGCGCTCGACGACGCCCGAGGCGTTCTCGGACGGGATGATGGCGAAGACGAGCTCGGGATACTTCGCCTTCCAGTCCTGCGCGAAGGCCGGGGCGGCGAGCGTCGCGGCAAGGCCGGCCGCGGCGAGCGTGAGGGTATGACGACGGGTCAGCATGGTGGTGCTCCTTTGGAAAACTCGGTGATGACGGGGCAGGCTTAAGGGCAGGCTCGGGCGTGCGCCGGCTGTCTCAGGCGGCGGTCTGCTTGGCGCGCTTGGCTTCCTGGCTGGCGATGGCCTCGAGCGCATCGAGCGCCTCGGCGCCAGCGTCCTTGGCCTCGATGCCGTAGAGCTCGGCGGCAAGCTCGCTGGTCAGCGCATGCGGCGGGCCGTCGAACACGACCTTGCCGCCGGCCATGCCGATCAGCCGGTCGCAATACTTCGCGGCGATGTCGAGATGGTGCAGATTGCAGACGACGGTGATGCCGTCCTCGCGATTGATCCGGAACAGCGCATCCATGACGACCTGCGTGTTGCGCGGGTCGAGCGAGGCGATCGGCTCGTCGGCGAGGATGATCTTTGGCTCCTGCACCAGAGCGCGGGCGATGGCGACGCGCTGCTGCTGGCCGCCGGACAGTGTCTCGGCCCGCTGAGCGAGGAGATGGCCCATATCGAGCCGCTCGAGCGCGGCGATGGCCCGGATCTTGTCGTCCTGGGAGAAACTCTTGACCAGCGTCAGCGCCGCGGAGCGATGGTTGAGGCGGCCGAGCAGGACATTGGTCAGCACGTCCAGGCGACCGACCAGGTTGAACTGCTGGAAGATCATCGCCGTGTCGCGCCGCCAGGCCCGCAGCGCCGCGCCACGCAAGGCGGTGACGTCACGCTCCTCGCTGAGGATGCGGCCCTCGCTCGCATCGGCGAGGCGGTTGAGCATGCGCAGCAGCGTCGACTTGCCGGCGCCCGAGCGGCCGATCACACCGACCATCTCGCCGCGCGGAATCGACAGGGTGACGTTGTCGACGGCGGCCTTGCCGCCGAAACGCTTGGTCAGACCCTCGATACGCAGCATCAACACTCTCCCGCGATTGCGGGACGATGCGGTATCGGCGGCAGATGACAGCGCCGTGACAGGAGGTGCGCTTCGGTACGGTCAGGTGTGGGAAACGGTCATCGACCGTCAACCATGCCAGCCCGAGCCGCTGGCTGGCCGGCGCCTCAGGCGGCCCGTAGGAGCAGGTCGACGCAGGCGGCGACGTAAGTCTTGCGCTCGGCCTCGGCGACGGGAGCGATGCCGAGCAGGCCGCGCACCTGATGGAAGCCGCGAAGCATGCCGATGAACTGCTCGGCCAGCGTCGCAGCCTCGCCGGGAGTGAGCTCGCGCGACAGCCCATCACCGGATCGTGACCGCTGCTCCAGCAAGGTGGAAAGTTCCGTGATCATCCGCCCCGCTCCGGCCTCGTACGCCGCCTGTCCCAATTCGGGAAAGCGGGCAGATGCGCCGACGATCAGGCGATGTAGATCGAGCGAAGCCGGATGCAGCATCATCGCCAGCGCGTCCTCGCCGAGGCGCGTCAGGATGGTCCGCAGATCGCCGGTCGTGCTCGGTGGCTGGCGCAGCGGAATCGTCAGTTTTTCAGTGAGTTCGTTGCATATCGCCAGGAACAGCGCCTGCTTGTCGGCGAAGTGGCTGTAGATGGTCTGCTTCGAGACGCCGGCGCGCTGGGCGATCTGGTCGAGGCTGGCGCGGTCGAAGCCTTCGGCCAGGAACATTTCCGAAGCGGCTCGGGTGATCGCGTCATGTTTATCCGGCCGCGATTTTTCGGCCGGCATCTGTCTTGCTTCTGCAGCAGCGGAGCCGTTACGTCCGTGCATCCATCATTCCGTCATGCTTGTGCCCCTAAAGGGCTCTTATCAAACTAGACCGTCCAGTCTAAATTAAGCGCGTGATACCGGAGCGTCCAGCCTGATGAAGCGTTTTCTCTTCCTTCTTGTGATCGCCGGGCTGGCGGGTGGCGGCTATTACGGCTACCGCTACCATTACAAGGCGCCCAATCAGCAGGCGCAGGCGAAAGGCGTTGCCGGCGCGCAGAACCCCGCGATTCCGGTCGAGGTCGGCACGATCGAACTCGCCACGGTCGCCGAAGAGGTCGAGGCGCTCGGCACGCTGGCGGCCGACGAATCCATCATCATCGCCTCCGAGATTGCCGGCCGGGTCGTGGCGCTCGGCTTCCGGGAGGGCGAGCGCGTCAGCAAGGACCAGGACCTGGTCAAGCTCGACACCGCGATCCTCGACGCCGAGCTCAAGCAGGCCCAGGCTGATCTCTCCCTGGCGCGCGACACTTACGACCGCAACCGCTCGCTGGTGCAGCGCGGCGCCGGCACCCAGGTCGCGCTGGAACAGGCGACGGCCCAGCTCGCCTCGCAGGAGGCTCGTGTCCAGCTGGTCCAGTCGAAGCTCGCTCAGGCGACGATCAAGGCGCCTTTCACCGGCGTGGTCGGGCTGCGCTCGGTCGGCGTCGGCGACTATATCTCGGTCGGCAAGCCGCTGGTCGCCCTCACCAATATCGACCCGATCAAGGTCGACTTCCGGGTGCCGGAGATTTTCCTGACCCGGCTCAAGGTCGGTCAGCCGGTCCAGCTCAAGGTCGATGCCGTACCGGACCGGCCCTTCACCGGCGAGATCTTCGCGATCGATCCGGTGGTCGATGTCAACGGCCGCGCGGTGCGCTTGCGGGCCAAGGTGCCGAATGCCGATCTCGTGCTGAAGCCCGGCCTGTTCGCGCGCATCACCATCATGGTCGACAAGCGCGACGACGCCCTGGTCGTCCCCGAGACGGCGGTGGTGCCTGACGGTCTCGGCAAGACGGTCTTCATCATCGAGAACGGCAAGGCCAAGCGCGTGCCGGTCGAGCTCGGCAAGCGCCTGACCGGCAAGGTCGAGGTGGTCAAGGGCCTGAAACCCGGCATGCAGATCGTCACCGCCGGGCAGATGCGCCTGCGCGAGGGCGCGACCGTCGCGATCAAGGAGAAGGCTGCGGTCCAGACCAGCTCGCTGCCGGGCGCCGTGCAGCGATGAGCTTGTTCGAGCTCTTCGTCCGCCGGCCGGTCCTCTCGACCGTCCTCAGCCTGCTCGTCGTCCTGATCGGCTTCGTCTCCTATACGCGCCTGACGGTGCGCGAATATCCGAACATCGACGAGCCGATCGTCTCGGTGCAGACGACCTATCGCGGCGCCAGCGCCGAGATCATCGAGACGCAGGTCACGCAGATCCTCGAGAATTCGATTGCCGGCATCGAAGGCATCGAGATCATCAACTCGACCAGCCGCCAGGAGCGCAGCCAGATCTCGGTGCGCTTCCGGCCGGATGTCGACCCGGACGTCGCCGCCTCCGACGTGCGCGACCGCGTCAGCCGCGTGCGCGGCCGCATGCCCGACGAGATCGACGAGCCGATCATCGCCAAGGTCGAGGCCGACGCCCAGCCGGTGATGTACCTGTCGCTGACCAGCTCGCGGCACTCGCCGCTGGAGCTGACCGACTTCGCCGACCGCTTCATCGCCGACCGCGTCCAGAATATCACCGGCGTCGCCGAGGTCCGCATCCTCGGCCAGCGCCAATACGCCATGCGTATCTGGCTCGATCGCGCCCGTCTCGCCGCCTACAACATCACCGTCCAGGAGATCGAGGCGGCGCTGCGGGCGCAGAACGTCGAGATTCCCTCCGGCCGGATCGAGAGCGACAGCCGCGAATTCACGGTGCTCTCGCAGACCAGCCTGAACACGCCCGAGCAGTTCCGCGAGATCACGGTCAAGGACGCCAACGGCTTCCCCGTGAAGCTGCGCGACATCGCCAAGGTCGAGCTCGGGGCGCGCGAGGAGCGCAATGCCGCCTGGTTCCGCGGCAATCCGTCGGTGACGATCGGCATCGTCAAGCAGGCGACGGCGAACCCGCTCGACGTTTCCTCCGGCGTCGTCGCCGCGCTGCCGAGCATCCGCGAGGACCTGCCCGACGGCATGTCGATCGCGACCTCCTACGACACCTCGATCTTCATCGATCGCTCGATCAAGGCGGTCTACACGACGATCGGCGAGGCGGTCGTCCTCGTCGTCCTGATCATCTTCCTGTTCCTGCGCTCGTTCAGGGCGACGCTGATTCCGCTGGTCACGATCCCGGTCTCGCTGATCGGCGCCTTCGCGCTGATGTATATGCTCGGCTTCACCGTCAACACGCTGACTCTGCTCTCGATGGTGCTCGCCATCGGTCTCGTCGTCGACGACGCGATCGTCGTGCTTGAGAACATCCACCGTCACATCGAGGACGGGATGGAGCCGAACAAGGCCGCGATCAAGGGCATCAACGAGATCGCCTTCGCGGTCGTCGCGATGACGCTGACGCTGGTCGCAGTCTATGCGCCGATGGCCTTCTCGACCGGGCGCACCGGCAAGCTCTTCGTCGAGTTCGCGCTGACGCTGGCCGGCGCCGTGCTGGTCTCGGGCTTCGTCGCGTTGACGCTGACGCCGATGATGTGCGCCAAGCTGCTGAGACACCACGGCAAGCACAACTGGCTCTACAATATCCTGGAGCGCTTCTTCAAGGCGCTATCCAGCGGCTATCGCAGCTCGCTGCGCTTCGCGCTTTCGATCCGGCCGGTGATCGTGCTGCTCGCGCTCGGCGTCGCCGGCGGCAGCTGGTGGTTCTTCACCAATCTGCGCTCGGAGCTCGCCCCGGTCGAGGATCGCGGCACGATCACCGCGATCGGCGTGGCGCCGGAAGGCGCGACCATGGCCTTCACCGCCGATTATGCCCGGCGGGTCGAGGACTATTTCAGCAAGATCCAGGAGGTCGAGACCTATCTCGTCATCGTCGGTTTCCCGGATGTGACGCGGGCGATCGCCTTCGCGCGCCTGAAACCCTGGGAAGAGCGTCATCGCAAGCAGCAGGACCTCGTCGCCGAGATCAACAAGGGGCTGTCCCAGATCCCGGGCATCCGCCTGTTTGCGACCAACCCGCCTTCGCTCGGCCAGGGCGGCGCCAACAGCAAGCCGGTCGAGTTCGTGCTGCGCTCCTCCGATCCGTACGTCACGATCAAGGAGAACGTCGACAAGCTGATCGCCGAGGTTCAGGGCAATCCGGCGCTGACCAATATCGAAACCAACCTCATCCTCGACAAGCCGCAGATCAAGGTCTCGATCGACCGCCAGCGCGCCGCTGACCTCGGTGTCGGCGTCGACGTGATCGGGCGCACCATGGAGACGCTGCTCGGCGGGCGCCAGGTCACGCGCTTCAACATGAACGGCGAGCAATACGACGTCATGCTGCAGGTCGCCGGCGCCGAGCGCAGCACGCCGCAGGCGCTGCAATCGATCTATCTGATGGGTCGCGGCGGCCAGGCGGTGCAGCTCTCAAGCCTCGTCCAGATCGAGGAGAACGTCGCGCCGAAGGAGCTGATCCGCTTCAACCAGCTGCGCTCGGCGACGATCACCGCCGTGCCGGGGCCGGGCTATTCGCTCGGCGATGCCTTGAACGTGCTCGAGCAGGGCGCGGCCAAGGTGCTGCCGGCCTCGTTCCAGACCGACTATTCCGGCCAGAGCCGCGAGTTCAAGCAGTCGGGCTCGTCGATCCTGCTCGTCTTCCTGCTGGCGCTCGGCTTCATCTATCTGGTGCTGGCGGCGCAGTTCGAGAGCTTCGTCGATCCCGTTGTGATCATGGTCTCGGTGCCGCTCTCGATCACCGGCGCGCTCGCCGCGCTCTACTTCTCCGGCGGCACGCTCAACGTCTACAGCCAGATCGGCCTGATCACCCTGGTCGGCCTGATCACCAAGCACGGTATCCTGATCCTCGAATTCACCAACCAGCTGCGCGAGGAAGGGCACGAGATGATCGACGCCCTGGTCGATGCGGCGGAACTGCGCCTGCGACCGATCCTGATGACGACGGGCGCGATGGTGCTGGGCGCCGTGCCGCTGGCGTTGGCGGAGGGCGCCGGTGCCGAGAGCCGCTCGCAGATCGGCTGGGTCATCGTCGGCGGCATGACTTTCGGCACGCTGCTCACACTCTATGTCGTGCCGGTCGCCTACAGCTACATGGCGCGGACCAAGCACGGCTCGCGCCACGCGCCGGCCGAGGCGCATCCGCAACCTGCGGAATGATCAGCGATCCGGGTAGAGGATATCCGGATAGCCCTTAGCGGAAACCTCTATTCGCTTTCACCGCCGCCCGACGCTAACCCGTCCGGCGGCGGCGCTCAATGAGCGAGAACTCAGGCAGCCGCCCGTAACTTGAACGGGAGGAATGGCATGAGGATCGGTTTCTGGCTCAAGACTGCGGCGTTCGCTGCCTGCATGACGAGCGCGATCGCACAGGCGCAGACCTTCCCGAGCAAGCCGGTCACCATGCTGATTCCGTTCGCGGCGGGCGGGCCGACCGATGTCGTCGGCCGCCTCGTCGGCGAGCATATGAGCCGCACGCTCGGCCAGCCGGTGATCATCGAGAACGCGGTCGGCGCCGCCGGCACGCTCGCCGGGCAGCGCCTGATGGCCTCGCCCGCCGATGGCCACGTCATCCTGATCGGCCATACCGGCACGCATGCCGCTGCCGTCTCGCTCAATCCAAACCTGAAATACCGGCCGGTCGAGGATTTCGCCCCAGTCGGGTTGGTCAACACCAACCCGATCTTTCTGACCGTGCGCAAGACCCATCCGAGCGCGACGCTCGCCGAGTTCGTCACCTGGGTGAAGGCGAACGAGAAGGCGGCGAGCAACGCTCATGCCGGCGTCGGCTCGGTCAGCCACACCACCTGCCTGCTGTTCAACACCGTCGTCGGGGTCAAGCCGAACGGCGTGCCCTATCGCGGCACCGGCCCGGCGATGAACGACCTCGTCGCCGGCCAGGTCGACTATCTCTGCGACCAGGCCGTCAATGTCGCCCCGCAGCACCGCGCCGGCACGATCAAGACGCTCGCCGTCGCTTCGACGGCGCGGGCGACGGCCCTGCCGGACGTGCCGACCAGCACGGAGGCCGGCGTTCCCGGCTTCAAGGTCGAGGTCTGGAACGCGATGTTCGCGCCGAAGGATACGCCCGCGCCCGTCGTTACCAAGCTGAACGGAGCGCTGAAAGCAGCCCTTGCCGATGCGACGGTGAAGGCCAAGCTCAACGAGCTCGGCGCCGAAATCCCTTCGGCCGAATTGCAGGAGCCGGCCGGTCTGCGTAGCTTCGTCGGGGCCGAGATCGAGCGCTGGGCGCCGATCATCAAGGCGAGCGGCGTCAAGATCGAGTGAGGTCAAGCTTTTGTCTCATCGCATTTTCTTCACGCGAACCGGTATCCACTTCGCTTGAAAATGCTCAGGCTATTGCAGCCTGACCGAGACGCTCTCGCTGGCGCCGGCAGCATCGATCACCGAGATGCGGACGAAGCCCTTGCCGGGTGGCTGCCAGGCGGCTTCCCGGCGCTTCACCGCGGCCATCACCGGCGCGCCGTCGACCAGCCAGGTGAAGGGTGCGATACCGCCGGAGACCTTGAGGTTGAGCTGCGGCGTGCCATCGAGAGCCGAGGCGGCGAGGTCGATCTTCGCGCCCTCGGGCGGGAAGGCGAGCTTCAGACCGGGCGTCGCGAGCGCAGCGACTGTCTTGGGCACGTCCTGGCGCAGGTGCCGGAGCGGCGGCGGCAGGGTCGCGCTGCTGGCGGCGATCGTTCCAGGCGGCTGCGCGAAGGGGCGTGGATCGAGACCGATGCGGGCGAAGGCGTCGAACAGGATCGGCGCCGCGACCACGCGCCCGACGAGGCCGGGAACCGCGCCATTGTCGGGCCGGCCGACCCAGACGCCGATCGTGTGCTTGCGGTCGAAGCCGACGGCCCAGGCGTCGCGATAGCCATAGGAGGTGCCCGTCTTGTAGGCGATCCGGCCGGGCGGAGCGTTGAGCGGCGGCGGTGCCCCAAGCAGCGTATCGGCGACATACCAGGCGGCGACCGGCTCGACGAGGCGCAGAGGCGGCTCGGCCACGCCGCTCGCCGGCTTCACATGCAGCGGCACGACCTCGCCGCCACGGGCGAGGCCGACATAGAGCCGGGTCAGGTCGGCGAGCGTGATGCCGAGGCCGCCGAGGCCGATAGCGAGGCCTGGTGCGCCACCGTCCCGGGGCATTGCGATCGCGGCGCCGGCATCCTTCAAGCGCGACAGGAAGCGCTGCGGGCCGACAGCCGAGAGCAATTCGACTGCCGGCAGGTTGAGCGAGAGCTGCAGCGCCTTGCGGGCGCTGACCATGCCCTGGAAGCCGAGATCGAAATTCTCGGGGACGTAGAGGCCGTAGCGGGTCGGCCGGTCCTCCAGCATGGTCTCGGGATGGGCGAGGCCGTTGTCGAAGGCGAGCGCGTAGATGAAGGGCTTCAGCGCCGAGCCGGGCGAGCGCAGCGCCTGCGTCAGGTCGAGTGAGCCGGCGCGCCCGGCGTCGAAATAGTCAACGCCGCCGACCGAGGCGCGGATCTCGCCGGTCTCGTTGTCGGCGACGAGGATGGCGATCGAGAGCTGTGGACCCTGGCCAATGGCGCGTTCGCGGGCGAGCTGCTCCAGACTGGCCTGCCAGCGCGCATCGATGGTCAGGCGCTGGCTGCGCTGCTCTGGCGCCTCGGCGACGACCTGTTCGGCGGTGTGCGGGGCGAGATTGGGGAAGGGCTTTCGCGCGGTCGGGACCGGCTCCTCGCGAGCGGCGGCGACCTCGTCCGGCGTCGCAAGTCCCGCGGCTTCGACCCGGGCGAGCACGCGCTCGCGGGCCTTGCGCGCAGCCTCCGGGAAGCGGTCGGGACGGCGCGTCTCCGGCGATTGCGGCAGAGCGACCAGCAGCGCCGCCTCGGCGGTCGAGAGCCGTTTCGGCTCCTTGCCGAAATAGGCGAAGCTCGCGGCTCGCACCCCTTCGAGATTGCCGCCGAACGGGGCGAGGGTGAGATAGAGGTCGAGAATCTCGGTCTTGTTGAAGTGCCGCTCCAGCTCGATCGCGCGGACCGCTTGCCTGAGCTTGGCGGAGAGCGAGCGCTCCTGGCGCGGTTCGAGCAGGCGCGCGACCTGCATGGTCAGGGTCGAGCCGCCGGAGACGATGCGGCCGTTCGCCAGCATCTGCCCCGCGGCGCGCAAGGCACCGAGCGGGTCGATGCCGGCATGATCGTCGAAGCGCTTATCCTCGAAGGTCTTGAGCATGGCGAGGTAGCGCGGATCGACGTCATCGGCGCCGACCGGCAGCTTCCAGCGCCCGTCGCTGGTGACGAAGGGGCGTAGCAGCTTGCCCTCGCGGTCAAGCACCACGGTCGAGCGATCGCGCGCGGCGGCGAAGTCGATCGGGGGCAGGGTGGAGGCGTACCAGACGAGGGAGGCGGCGGTGACGGCCAGGGCAAGGGTACCCATGCCCGCATAGGCGAGCCGACGATGCCAGGCGCGCCTTCCTTCTCCCTTCGGGGGAGAAGGTGTCTGCGAAGCAGACGGATGAGGGCCGCGCGACTGGGTGAGGCAGTTGTCGGCTTGCGCCTCACTTCCCTCATCCGTCAGCGCTTCGCGCTGCCACCTTCTCCCCCAAGGGGAGAAGGAAGAGGTGTCCCGCTTGTCGGGTGGCGCCGTCACGAGGTCACCGCGCCGACGTGATCTCGACCGTGCCGAAGCCCGTCCGGCCGAAGCGATCCGGCCGATACATGTCCTCGATTACCGCCGCCGGCGCGACATAGCGGCCGGGCGAGACGGCCCGGGCGATGTAGGCGACCGTGTAGCCCAGCGGATCGTTCTTGCCGCCGCTGCGCTCGAAGGCCGCGACGAAGCGGTCATCGCGCGCTTCGGTATGCACCGGCGAGACCTCTTGCTTCAGCCAGTTGAGACCCTCGATCGAGGCGCCCTCGGTGAGCTTGGCGTTCTCGATCTCGAGGCCGGCCGGAACGGGGTCGACCAGCAGCAGACGGCCATAGCGCGAGGCCGGCTCGGTGACCTTGAGCGCGACGACATAGCGCTCGTTCTGGCGCAGGCGCGAAGGATCGACCCGTTCGCCCTTCATGGTGAAGAGCGTGCGCTCCAGCCCGAAGCCTTGGTTCAGCGCCGGCTCCGGCGTTGACGGGATGCCGGAGACGGTGATCACCGCATTGGCCGAGGCGGTGCCGGGATTGCCGATGACGAGGGGCTTGGCCTCTAGCGAGGCCTGCGGGATGGTGCGGTAGAAGGCGCCCTTGCGCTCGGAGCCATCGACGGTCAGCGACAGCCCCTCGGCGTCCTTGGCTATCGCGGCGGCGGCCATCGCCATCCACATGTTCTCCTGCGTCGAGGTATAGCGCGCATTCTGGCGCGCGTTCTGGACGACGTCGGCAGCGCGGGAGAGGTCGGCCCGCTCGCCATTGCTCTCGGCGATCAGGGTCAGGATGCCGGCGCCGTCGCGCAGCCGCGAGCCGTAATCGGCGCGGGATAGGCCGTCATCGCTGGCCTGCTGCAAGGTTCCCAGCGCACTGGTGAAGGCGGCGCGGCCGCGGGTGCGGTCGCCGAGCAGCGAGAGCGCAGCGCCGATCTGGGCGCGGGCGAGGGGCGAACCGAAATCACCGAGCTTATTGTCGGCGAGATAGCGCAGGTCGCCCATCACCGGCCGCCCGTTCCGGGCGAGCACATAGAGCGCATAGGCGATGCCGGCCGCCTCCTCCTTGTTGATCTCGCTGGTGTTGACGACCTGGTTGCGCAGCCGGTCGAGCGCCATGTTGAACGCCGTCTGCGGCACTGCGAACTGGCGCTCGCGGGCGCGGGTCAGGAAGTCGGTGACGAAGGCGTCGAGCCAGAGATCCTCGCCGCCGACGCCCCACAGGCCGAAGGAGCCGTTATTGCCCTGGCGAGCGAGCACCCGCTCGATCGCGGCGGTAACCCGCTCGTCGGCATTGCCGTCGAGCGCCAGCTGCTGCATCGAGGCGAGCCGGTTGACCACCAGCAATGGCAGCGCCCGGCTGATCGTCTGCTCGGTGCAGCCATAGGGATAGCGGTCGAGTGCTGCGAGCACGGCGGCGACGTCGAGCGCCGCGACCGGCGAGACCGAGACGGAGACCGCGCCGGAATCGGGCACGAGATCGGCCATCAGGTCCGATGAGACCGTGAGCGAGCCACCGCCCGGGATCGGTCTGACGATCCGGCGCGCGATCGTTTGGGTCGAGGGCTGCACTCTGACGGCAAGGTTCTGCACCGTGCCGACGCCGTTTGGACCGGTGACCTTGACGTCGAAAGAAGCGCGACCGATGCCAGCGGCGGTCACTGGGATCGTCAGCGAGCTCTTGGCGCCGGCGGCCATGGTCATGCTGCGGCGGGTCGCGTCGGCGGCGACGACGACCGGGCCCTTGACGTCGAGATCGACGAGATAGGAGCCAGCCGGCCCCTCGACATTGTCGATCTGCAGATGGAAGCGCGACTGGTCGCCGAGCGCCAGGAAGCGCGGCAGCGTCGCCTGCGCCACGATCTGGTCGCGCACGAAGACGTCGGCGCTGGCCTGGCCGGTGCGGCCGGCGCTCCAGGCCACCGCCATGACGCGGACCGAGCCGTTAAAGGCCGGCATCTCGAAATCGATCTTGGCGGTACCGTCCGGCCCGAGCTTGACCACGCCGGAATAGCGCGCCAGCGGCTCCTGCGTCGGCGCCTCGCCATTGAGCTGCGGGGCGGCGTCGCCGCCGGAGCGGATCGCGCCGCGCACCCCCTGCATGCCATCGATCAGATAGCCGTAGAGATCGCGCAGCTCATGGCCGAGCTGGCGCTGGCCGAAGAAGTACTTGCTCGGATCGGGGCTCTCGAAACGGGTCAGGTTGAGGATGCCGATATCGACCGCCGCGACGGTGATGAAGGCGTCCTCGCCGGCCTTGGCGCCCGCTACCTTGACGGGGAGCGACAGCGTCGAGAGCGGGCGCACGAGATTGGGCGCACCGAGATCGATGGCGAGGTTGCGTTCCTCCTTGCCGACGCTGAACCAGGCGAGGCCGATGGCGCGGCCGGGCATACGTTGCGCCGCTGTGTCCATCGGGCGATGGGCGAGCACGACGAGATAGGCGCTGGCGCCCCAGTCGGACTTGGCGGGGATGGTCACGGTCGTGCCGTTTGCGGGCACGTCGACAGTGCGGATCTCGGCGACGCGGTCGCTCATCACCGCCAGCGTCGCCTTGCCGGCGAAGCGCGGGGTGAGACGCACTTGCATGCTCTCGCCATTGGCGTAGGACGGCTTGTCCAAGGCGACGTCGAGCACATCGGGCTGGTCGGCGGTCTTGTCGGTCTCATAGCCGACATTAAAGGAGACGCTGGTCTCGGTCGCCTCGCCGCCATCGGCGCTGACGTCGAGCCGGTAGTTGCCCCATTGCACGGGGGCGGCGATGCGGGCCGGCGCGTTTTCGGCAACCGCGATTTCGCCATCGGCGACGCGGCGGGTCGTCTTCACGCCTTCATAGTTCCAGCGGCCGTCCTGGTAGAACCACTGATAATTGCGGGTGACCTTGGACAGCGTCCATTTCAGGCCCTGGCGGGCGATCCGGCGCCCGTCGCCCTGGGCCATGATCACGTCGAAGGTCGCGGTCTGGCCGTTGCCGAGTTCGCCCTCCTTGAAGGCCTTGCGCACGCCGATGGCGGCGCCTTTGGGCACGATCGGCATGGTGACGGAGCGGGCGATGGCACGTCCGCCGGGCTCGCCGACGCGCACGGTCAGCTCGACTTCGAGCGGGCGGTTGGTCTCTGGCTGAGCGACCGGGTTGGCGATGGTGACCTTGCCGTCGGCGCCGGTCTTGGCGGCATCCTCGAACTCGCTCTGCTGCGGCTCGAAGGCCTCGTCGGTCAGGCCGACCTCATAGCCGGAGAAGCCGGGGATCGCGGTCTGCGCCGCCGAACGCACGGTCATCGAGCCGGTGACGTCGAGATCGGAGCCGGGCGCACCGTAGAGATAGCGGGCGTTGACGTCGATCTCGGCCGGCTCGCCGGCCTGCAACACCTGCTTCTTGGGAGCGAGCGTCAGCTCCAGCCGCTCGGGGACATAGTCCTCGACCAGGAAGGAGATCTCGCCGATCGCGGCACCCTTCGGATCGGAATAGGCCTGGACGCGCCAGGTCCCGGTCTGGGCGCCGGAGATCAGCGGGATCGAATGGGCGCGCCCACCGGCGCCCTGGTCCTCGACCTGGCGGCGGCGATACTCGACGCCGTCGGGCCGCCTGACGACGAGGGTCAGCGGCAGGCCGGAGACGGCAGCGCCCTTGGCGTCGCGCAGCAGCGTCGTCAGGTAGACGGTCTCGCCCGAGCGATAGACGCCGCGCTCGGTATAGAGGAAGGCGTCGAGCCCGGCGGGGGCGACACGGCCCTTCACGCCGCGATCCGACAGGTCGAACGCGGTCTGCTTCAGGTCGAGGAAGCCGTAATCCTCGGCGAGCGCCGCGGTGACGAGGCCGGGCGCATTGCCGCCCTGGCCCTTGGCGAGAGCGGCGTCGAAGCGGGCATAGCCGTTGCCGTCGGAGCGGATGGTCGCCAGCACCTCATTGTTGCGGGCGATCAGGCGCAGTTCCGCATTGGCGACCGGGGAGGCGTCGGCGAGCGAGCGCACCAGAACATGCACGCCGTCCGGCCCGGAGAAGGAGGTCAGGCCGAGATCGGAGACGACGAACCATTGCGTCGCACGCGTTGTGCCATCGTAGTCATAATCGCTGTCACTGTCGGACGAGCTCGCGGTCTTGCTGGTGCCGGTCGGCTTGGCGAACATCACATAGACGCCGGGCTGGAGCCGGCCAATGGCTTCCAGCACCGGGAAGGCGGTGGTGACGTCCTTGTTGAGCTCGGACTTCACCGCCATCGTGCCCTTCCAGACGCTCGAACCCTTGTCGGAGGCGATCTGGCCGGCGTTGTAGCTGCCGAGCTGGCTGAGGAAGTCGTCGGAATGGACCGAGCCGATCAGGTTGCGGTCGCCGATGCGCATCACTTCGAGGTCGAGGCTGTCGGCATTGACCGAGACGACCGGCACGCCCTGCTGGCCGGTGCGCGGCAGCACATAGTTCTTGCCGGTGAAGCGCACGGATGGGGCGCGGTCGCGGACATAGACCTCGTAATCGGCCGATTTCAGCAGCTTCTCGTCGGGGATGGCCGAGGGCACGCCCTGGCGGATGACGAAGCCGTAGCGCTCGCCATGGCGCAGGCCATCGACGCAAAGCTGGCGTTCCTCGCCGCTGACGGCGAAATCGCCCTTGCCGGTGATGGCGACATAAGGCGCGAAGTCGACGCGGCCGCGCGACAGCGGCTCGGAGAATTCGAAGCAGGCGCGCGGGCTCGCCGCGTCGGAATCGACCTTGTTGGCGATGAGGCGGAAGCCGCGCTGGGCCCGCAGCGCCTCGTAATCGGCGCGCAGAGAGGCATTGTCGGAAAGGTCGAGGCTGAGACGATAGGTGGTCAGCGCCGGGCGCCAGAGCTCGTGCTTCTCGAAGACGCGGGCGAGCACGCCGAGCGAGGAGGCCTCGTCGGGGCGCGAGGTCGAGCGCTGATAGGCGAGATAGGCGGAGCTGATCGCGCGCTCGCGCAATTCGTAGCGCTCGCGATAATCGCGCGGTTCGATACCGCTCGCGGCCTGCGCCATCAGGCGCCAGCCGCCAGGATTGGCGGGATCGGCCACGGCCGCGGCATTGGCGAGCGGGAGCGCCGCGCGGGCATCGCCGCGATTGAGGGCGGCGGTACCGTCGCGCAGCAAGGTGGCGAAGGGGCGCTGGCCGACCGAGACCTCGCGCTTCAGCCGTTCCTCCAGGCGCTGGCCGTCGCTGGCGAGATCGGGCCGGACATAGGCCTTCTGGGCGAAAGCGGGTCCGGCGGCGACAGTCAGGCCGAGCAGGAGGGCGAGACGGACGAGATGGCGCATGGCTCGGTCTCCGAAAAGGCAGGCGGCCGATAGTTGCCGCGGCAGGCGTCGACGCGATGACGGATCATCACGTTGCGCTGCGCGAAGCTAGCACCGGGCGCGTCGGGCGCAACTCGGCTTGCGGCCAAGTGAGACCTTCTCGCCTCTTGCCTCTGCGGCAAGGCTGACGCTGAATGGCGCCGCGTCGCGGCGCGACCTTTAGAAGGACGGAGATGCTCGTGTTCAAGGTTCCCGCGCTGATCGGCATGACCGCTATCTTGGCCTGTCTCAGCGTCGCGCAAGCGCAGCAACCGGCCGATCCGCGGCTGGGCGCGGCGACGCAGGCCTATGCCGCCCTGCCGGAGGCCGAGCGCAAGGCGATCCAGTCCGACCTGATCTGGACCGGGCATCTCAACAGCGCCGCCACTGGCAATTTTGGGGCGCTGACTTTCCGAGCCGTGAACGGCTTCAAGGCCGGGCGCGGCCAGCCCGACGGGCAATTGACTTCGGCCGAGCGGCAGGAGCTGGCGCGGCTCGCCAAGACGGCCCGCGATGCCGCGGGCTTTACCGTGATCACCGACCAGCCCACCGGTGTCCGCATCGGCATCCCGCAAAAGCTGCTGCCGAAGCGCGAGGCGACGGCGGCCGGCGGCAGCCGCTGGCAAAGCGCCGACGGCAAGATCACCCTCGACGTCAGCGCCGGCCCGGCGACCGAGCCGCTGCAGGCGATCTTCGACCGGGCGATTGCGGTCAATCCGAACATCCAGCGCAAGGTCACCTACAAGCTGCTGCAGCCGAATTTCTTCGTCGTCGCCGGCGAGACGCCGACCGGGAAATTCTTCCGGCGCCAGGCGCTCGGCCCCTCCGGCCTGCGCGGTTTCTCGGTCGGCTACGACAAGGGCGTGTCCGCGACCTTCGACAAGGTGGTGACCGCGATCGCCGACAGCTTCGAGCCGTTCCCGAGCGGCGCAGCGCCTACTCCCGGACCGACGCCTGCTTCACCCGGTGCGCCTGCGGTGGCGGCCGCCCCGGTACAGTCGACGACCGAGCGCTTCGGCGTCGGCCTCGTCGTCGGCAAGGAGCTGGTGCTGACGGCGCGGGCGGCGGTCGATCCATGCAAGGGGCTGAAGGTTGGCGCGCGCCCGGCCAAGCTGCGAGCGCAGGATCAGGCGAGCGGGCTCGCGCTCCTCGATGTGCCGGGGCTGGCATCAGGCGCGGCGCCAGGGCTACGCGAGGCAGCGCCTGCCACGAAGGAGGCGGTGGTCGTGCTCGCCTATGACGGAACCGCCGCCGCGCGGACCGCGGTCGCTTTGCCTGGCGAGGTGATGAGTGATGCCGTGCTCGCGCCCTTGCAGCCCGGCGGCGCCGGCAGCCCGCTCTTCGACCGGCAGGGCCGGCTTGCAGGGCTGGTCACCGCCAACCCCTCCGACAAGGGCCTGATCGCCGGGGTCGCACCGCAGCGCAATCATGCGATCGCCGGCGTCGCGCAGCTCAAGGCGATGCTGGAGAAAGCCGACGCCAGGCCTGCCGCTGCAGCGACGAATGGCGAGTTGAGCACCGGGGCGATCGCCGAAGCCGCCGGCAAGAGTGTCGTGCCGATCGCCTGCGGGCTCTAAGGCTCCTTCAGCGTGATCGTGCATACAGCATACAAAGACTGTTGCCTCGCCAGCGGCAATCGGTTCTGATAGCGAGAAATCAAGAAAGCCACGCCGCGAGGCGAAGAAGCTTTCAAATTTTAAATCGATTGAACGGGAGGAGACTATTATGAGCAAAATCAGCAGACGTTCGGTCCTCAAAGGCGCGGCGGCAGCCGGCGCGGCAGGGCTGATCACGGGCCCGGCGCTTGGCCAAGCGCAGTATCCGAGCCGGCCGGTGACCCTGATCTGCCCCTGGGGCGCGGGTGGCGGCACCGATGCGACGGCGCGCATCGTCGCGCAATTGCTGGAGAAGGATCTCGGCCAGCCCTTCAACGTGGTGAACCGCACTGGCGGCTCGGGCGTCGTCGGCCATCAGGCGATCGCATCGGCCCCGGCCGATGGCTACACGATCGGCATGCTGACGGTCGAGATCGCGATGATGCGCCATCAGGGCCTCACCGAGCTGAAATCGGGCGATTACGCCGCGCTCGGCCTGATGAACGAGGACCCGCCGGGCGTGCAGGTCTCGGCCTCGAGCCCCTACAAGGACATCAAGGAATTGGCTGCGGCGATCAAGGCTGCACCGCACGGCAAGCTCAAGGCGTCGGGCACCGGCCAGGGCGGCATCTGGCATCTCGCGCTGGTCGGCTGGCTCGTCGCGATGGGCCTGAAGCCCGATCATGTCGCCTGGGTGCCGTCGAACGGCGCTGCGCCTGGTATGCAGGACCTGGCGGCCGGCGGCATCGACATCGTCACCTGCTCGGTGCCGGAAGCGCGGGCGATGATCGACGCCGGCAAGGCGAAGTCGCTGGCGATCATGGCGAGCGCGCGCAACCCGCAGTTCAAGGACGTGCCGACCCTGAACGAGTCGCTGGGCATCAACTACTCGGTCGGCGCCTGGCGCGGCATCGGCGCGCCCAAGGCGGTGCCGGCCGACATCCAGGCCAAGCTGACCGCGTCGCTGAAGAAGGCCTTCGATTCGAAGGAATACCAGGACTTCATGAACTCGCGCGGCTTCGGCATGAAGTTCGCCGACGGGGCGGGCTTCGCCAAGTTCATGGCCGATAGCGACACCTCGATGGCCTCGGCGATGAAGGCCGCAGGCCTGGCCAAGGCCTGATTGCTCGCAAGCAGGGCGGATGGGCGAGTGACGCCCGTCCGCTTCTTCGCTCCAGTCGGCGCCGGCAGGGCGCAATCACAGTTCGACGAGACTTCGCAGCATGTTGTTGTCAGACCGCGTGACCGGGGGCGCGATCGCGACGCTCGGCGCCGCCGCCTTCTTCTATGGCTCGAAGCTGCCGCCGGTGCCGGGCCAGCAGGTCGGCCCCTCGGCTTTCCCGATGGTCGTCGGCGCCGGTTTGGTCATTTGCGGTGTCATGATCGTGCTCGGGATCGGCCGACGTTTCGAGGAGGTCGCCGAGGCCGATGTCGTGAGCCACAGCGCTCCGGAGTTGCTCGAGCCGCTGCCGGCCTGGCGCAATTGGCTGGCGCTGCTGCCGCCGGCGCTGCTGCTGTTCTACGCGCTTGCCTCGGAGGCGCTCGGCTTCCTGCCGACCGCAGCGATCATGGTGCTGATTTCGAGCCTCGCCTTCGGCGCAAGGCCCAAGCTCGCCGTGCCGCTCGCATTGATCGCGCCTTTCGTCATCAACCTGATCTTCCTCAAGCTGCTGCGCGTGCCGTTGCCCGGCGGCCTGCTGCCCTTCCCCTGGTGAGGCCGCGATGAACACTGTCATCCAGGCCTTCGGCCTCGTCTTCCAATGGGATGTGATGATCGCGATCATCGCCTCCGCCTTCTATGGCCTCACCGTCGGCGCGTTGCCCGGCCTCTCGGCGACGATGGCGACGGCGCTGCTCGTGCCGGTCACCTTCTATCTCTCGCCGATCGCGGCGGTTGCCACCATCATCACGGCCTCGGCGATGGCGATCTTCTCCGGCGACATCCCGGGCTGTCTCTTGCGCATTCCCGGCACGCCGGCCTCGGCCGCCTATACCGACGAAGCCTATGCGATGACGCGCAAGGGCGAGGCGGAGACGGCGCTCGGCATCTGCCTGTGGTTCTCGGCGCTCGGCGGCATCGCGGGCACGCTCTCGCTGATGCTGATCGCGCCGCTGCTGGCTGAGATGGCGCTGTCCTTCTCGACCTATGAGAATTTCTGGCTCGCCATGCTCGGGCTGATGTGCTCGACGCTGGTGGCGCGCTCCTCGCCGATCAAGGCGATCGCGGCGATGCTGCTCGGCCTGCTGATCACCTGCATCGGCATCGACAATCCCGGCGGCGTGCCGCGCTTCACCTTCGGCTCGACCGATCTGCTGGGTGGCATCGAGCCTATCCCGGCGCTGGTCGGCGTCTTCGCACTCGCCGAGGTGATGCGCTCATTGACCGAGCGCGATCCGCCGAAGCTGGAGAACCGCCGCCTCGGCTCGATCCTGAAGGGCCAGTGGGCGCTCACCAAGAAATACCCGAAGCAGCAGGCGCGCGGGAACCTGATCGGCATCATCATCGGCGTGCTTCCGGGCGCCGGCGCCGACATGGCGGCCTGGGTCAGCTACGCAATGGCCAAGCGCTTCTCGAAGACGCCGGAGAAGTTCGGCACCGGCCATCCCGAGGGGCTGATCGAGGCCGGCGCCTCCAACAACGCCTCGCTCGCCTCGGGCTGGGTGCCGGCGCTGCTCTTCGGCATCCCCGGCGATACGATCACCGCGATCGCGATCGGCGTGCTCTACATGAAGGGGCTCAACCCCGGCCCGACGCTGTTCACATCGCAGGCGTCGAGCATGTACGCGCTCTACATCATCTTCATCATCGGCAACATCATCATGATCCCGCTCGGCATCATCATGATCCGGCTAGCGAGCAAGGTGGTCGGCGCGCCGCGCTCGGCTGTGATGCCGGTGATCATGATCTTCTGCGCGGTCGGCGCCTTCGCCACGGCAGGCAACAACCTGTTCGCGGTCTATTGCGTCGCCATCTTCGGCCTGATCGGCTTCGTGATGGAGAAGAACGGCTATCCGGTCGCGGCGATGGTGCTCGGCATCGTCATGGGCACGATGGTCGAGCAGAGCTTCGTGACCTCGCTGATCAAGTCGGACGGCTCGATCCTGCCCTTCTTCAGCCGGCCGGTCTCCTCGGTGCTGGCGGCCCTGACCTTCGGCGCGCTGCTCTGGCCGGTCTTTGTCTGGGCGACGCGCAAGCTGATGACACAGCGCCCGGCGGCCGCCTGAGGGTTGCTGCCGCCCGTCGCGCCGAATCAGTGCTAGAGACGGGCGCATGGACGATGCGCTCGACGAAGGGCAGGGCGGTGGCGGCACGGTCGAGGTGCTGATCCCGCTTGGCCTCGACCAGGCCTATAGCTATGCCGTGCCGCCGGGGCTGACGCTCGTCCCGGGCGATGTCGTGCAGGTGCCGCTCGGTCCGCGCGAGACGGTCGGCGTCGTCTGGGAGGCCGGCTCCGGCCGCGGCGGCAACCTCAAGAAGGTCGCGGGCAAGCTCGACATGCCGCCGCTCGACCCGGCCCTGCGCAAGCTGGTCGACTGGGTCGCCTGGTACACGCTTGCCGCCAAGGGCTCGGTGCTGGCGCTCGCCCTGCGCCGCCCGCCCGACGACACCCCTGAACGGCCCAAGCTCGGCGTCAGGCTGGTCGGCGTACCGCCGGCGCGGATGACGCCGGCCCGGGCGAGGGCCATCGCCGCCGCCGAGGGCGGTTTGCTGATCGGCAAGTCGGCTTTGGCCGAGGCGGCTTCGGTCAGCACGGCGGTGATCGATTCGCTCGTCGATGCCGGCACCTTCAGCGTCGAGGCACTGCCGCAGGAGGCGATCGCGGCACGGCCTGACCCTGACTATGCCCAGCCACAGCTCTCGGACGACCAGCGCGCGGTCGGCGATGCCCTCGCCGGGCTCGTGCGCAAACAGTCCTGGCAGGTCGCGCTGCTCGAAGGCGTAACCGGCTCCGGCAAGACCGAGGTCTATTTCGAGGCCGTCGCCGAGGCGATCCGGCTCGGGCGCCAGAGCGTCATCCTGATGCCGGAGATCGCGCTCACCGCGCAGTTCATCGACCGGTTCGAGGCGCGCTTCGGCGTCAGGCCGGGGCTGTGGCATTCGGCGGTGAGCGGGCGCCGGCGAGAGCGCCTGCAGGCGGCGATCGCCAGGGGCGAGGCGCTGGTGGTGGCGGGCGCGCGCTCGGCCCTGTTCCTGCCCTATCGGGATCTCGGCCTCATCGTCATCGATGAAGAGCACGAGGCCGCCTACAAGCAGGAGGACGGCGTCGCCTATCATGCCCGCGACATGGCGGTGGTGCGCGGCAAGATCGAGAATGCGCCAGTGGTGCTGGCGTCGGCGACGCCTTCGCTCGAAACCCGCGTCAACGCCGAGCGCGGCCGCTATCTCCACTTGAAGCTCCCGGAGCGTTTTGGCGGGCGCGAACTGCCGACGCTCGGCCTGGTCGACCTGCGCAAGGACAAGCCGGAGCGCGGGCGCTGGCTCTCGACGGAGCTGATCAAGGCGGTCGAGACCAATCTCGAGGCGAAGGAGCAGTCGCTGCTCTTCCTCAACCGGCGCGGCTATGCGCCGTTGACGCTCTGCCGCGATTGCGGCCACCGCTTCCAGTGCAAAAACTGCTCGGCCTGGCTGGTCGACCATCGCTTCCGGCGGGCTCTGGTCTGCCATCATTGCGGCCATGTCGAGCGCCGTCCGCATGAATGCCCGGCCTGCCACCAGCCCGAAAGCCTCGTCGCCTGCGGCCCGGGCGTCGAGCGCCTGGCCGAGGAGGTTGCGACCTTGTTCCCGCAGGCGCGCTCGATTGTGCTGTCGAGCGATTTTCCGGGTGGGACCGAGCGCCTGAAGCAGGAATTGATGGCGGTGGCCGAGGGCGAGTTCGACATCGTCATCGGTACGCAGCTCGTCGCCAAGGGCCATAATTTCCCGGGCATGACGCTGGTCGGGGTGATCGATGCCGATCTCGGCCTGACCTCGGGTGATCCGCGCGCCGCCGAGCGCACCTTCCAAGTGCTCAGGCAGGTCACCGGCCGGGCCGGGCGCGGCGAGAAGCCGGGGCGGGCGCTGCTGCAGACGCATGACCCCAATCACCCCGTGCTGAAGGCGCTGATCTCCGGCGATCCCGAGCGCTTCTACGCTGCCGAGACGGCAGCGCGCGAGGCTGCCGGCCTGCCGCCCTTCGGCCGGCTCGCGGGGCTGATCGTCTCGGCGAATTCGCAAGGAGAGGCCGAGACCCATGCGCGGGCGCTGGCGCGCTGCGCCGAAGCGCCGGCCGGCGTCGCCGTGCTCGGCCCGGCGGAAGCCCCGCTCGCTATCCTGCGCGGGCGCCATCGCATGCGGTTGATCGTGCGCACCGCGCGCGAGATCAACCTGCAGGACTATCTGCGCGCCTGGCTCAAACGGGCGCCCCGGCCGAAGGGGTCGGTCAGGGTCGCGGTCGATGTCGATCCGCAGAGCTTCCTTTAGCCGGATTCGCATTCCGCAGCCGCGCCGGTCGCCGCGCCCTGCGCCGGCTGCTTCTTTCGACCGCATCCAAAGCATGTGGGGCGGGTATTTCGTCGGTTGCGCCCCCCGAAACCCCATGCTATCGCACCGCCGCAATCCAAGCGCCGCAAGCCCTGGAACGGGCTTGCCGTGTGCTTGATCATCGCAGCGTCGGGGCCGTGCACTCCACCTTCGTCAGAAGGTCGCCGGAGCGGTCCCCTGGAAGAGAGAGCGAGAGCGTGGCCGAGGGCGGATCGCAGGAACAGTCCCCAGTCTCGGGTGTGGCCGAGCGCTATGCGACGGCTCTGTTCGAACTGGCCAGCGAGGCCAAGAGTGTCGACGCCGTCGCCAAGGAGCTCGATGGCTTCGCCGCGATGATCGCCGAGAGCGACGATCTCAAGCGCCTGATCGAGAGCCCGGCTTTCTCGGCGCAGGACCAGGTCTCCGCCATCACTGCGCTCACCGCCAAGGCCGGCATCACCGGACTTGCCGCCAATTTCATCGGTTTCGTCGCCAGCAAGCGCCGCCTGTTCGCGCTGCCGGGCATGATCCGCGCCTTCCGCGCCAAGGTCGCCGAGGCCAAGGGCGTGGTCAGCGCCGAGGTCACGCTCGCCGAGCAGCCTTCGGCCGCTCAGCTCAAGGACATCACTGCCGCCCTCAAGGAGGTCGCTGGCAAGGATGTCGACGTTTCGGTCAAGGTCGACCCGGCCATCATCGGCGGTCTCGTCGTCAAGATGGGCTCGCGCATGGTCGATGCGTCCCTGAAAACCAAACTCAACTCAATTCGTCTCGCTATGAAAGAGGTCGGCTGATGGACATCCGCGCCGCTGAAATCTCCGCTATCCTGAAGTCGCAGATCTCGAACTTCGGCTCGGAAGCCTCGGTCACCGAGGTCGGTCAGGTTCTCTCCGTCGGTGACGGCATCGCCCGCGTCTACGGCCTCGACAAGGTCCAGGCCGGTGAGATGGTCGAATTCGAGTCGGGCGTGCGCGGCATGGCCCTCAACCTCGAGAGCGACAATGTCGGCGTCGTCATCTTCGGCTCCGACCGCGAGATCAAGGAAGGCCAGACCGTCAAGCGCACCGGCGCCATCGTGGACGTTCCGGTCGGCAAGGAGCTGCTCGGCCGCGTCGTCGACGCGCTCGGCAACCCGATCGACGGCAAGGGCCCGATCAAGGCCAAGACCCGCGCCCGCGTCGACGTCAAGGCGCCCGGCATCATCCCGCGCAAGTCGGTGCACGAGCCGATGGCGACCGGCCTCAAGGCGATCGACGCCCTGATCCCGATCGGCCGCGGCCAGCGCGAGCTGATCATCGGCGACCGCCAGACCGGCAAGACCGCCGTGGCGCTCGACACGATCCTGAACCAGAAGGGGATCAACGAGGGCGGCGACGAGAGCCAGAAGCTCTATTGCGTCTATGTCGCGATCGGCCAGAAGCGCTCCACCGTCGCCCAGTTCGTCAAGGTGCTGGAAGAGCGCGGCGCGCTGGAATATTCGATCATCATCGCCGCGACCGCGTCCGACGCCGCCCCGATGCAGTTCCTGGCGCCCTTCGCCGGCTGCGCCATGGGCGAGTATTTCCGCGACAACGGCATGCATGCCGTCATCATCTATGACGACCTCTCCAAGCAGGCCGTCGCCTATCGCCAGATGTCGCTGCTGCTGCGCCGCCCGCCGGGCCGCGAGGCTTATCCCGGCGACGTGTTCTATCTCCACTCCCGCCTGCTCGAGCGCGCCGCCAAGATGGGCGACGATGCCGGCAACGGCTCGCTGACGGCATTGCCGGTCATCGAGACGCAGGCGAACGACGTCTCGGCCTATATCCCGACCAACGTGATCTCGATCACCGACGGCCAGATCTTCCTCGAGACCGACCTGTTCTACCAGGGCATCCGTCCGGCGGTGAACGTCGGCCTCTCGGTCTCGCGCGTCGGCTCGGCCGCGCAGACCAAGGCGACCAAGAAGGTCGCCGGCAAGATCAAGGGCGAACTTGCGCAGTATCGCGAGATGGCCGCCTTTGCCCAGTTCGGCTCCGACCTCGACGCGGTCACCCAGCGCCTGCTCAACCGCGGCGCGCGCCTGACCGAGCTCCTGAAGCAGGCGCAGTTCTCGCCGCTGAAGATGGAAGAGCAGACAGTCGTGATCTATGCCGGCGTCAACGGCTATCTCGATCCGCTCCCGGTCAACAAGGTCCGCGCCTTCGAGGACGGCCTGCTGGCGCTGGTGCGCGGCAAGCATGCCGACATGCTGGCCGAGATCGCCAAGACCAAGGATCTTTCGGACGCGAACGCCGCGAAGCTGAAGGACCTGGTCACGGAGTATTCCAAGTCGTTCTCGTAAGGGCGACACACCCCGTCATGGTCGGCCTTGTGCCGACCATCCACGTCTTGCGACCGATCGGGCAAGGCAGGCGGGGTTGAAGACGTGGATGCCCGGGACAAGCCCGAGCATGACGGAACGAGACGTCAATGGTCGGTTCGGCCATATGGGGTGAGAGCGCTACATGCCTTCATTGAAGGACCTCAGGAACCGCATCGCCTCCGTGAAGGCGACGCAGAAGATCACCAAGGCCATGCAGATGGTCGCGGCCGCGAAGCTGCGCCGGGCGCAGGCGGCGGCCGAGGCCGCGCGTCCCTATGCCGAGCGCATGGAGACGGTGCTGGCCAACCTCGCTTCGGGCGTCTCGGGATCGAGCGCGCCGCGGCTGATCGCCGGGACCGGCTCCGACAAGGTTCATCTGCTGGTCGTCTGCACCGCCGAGCGCGGCCTGTGCGGCGCGTTCAACTCCTCGATCGCGCGTCTGGCGCGCGACAAGGCGAACGCGCTCAAGGCCGAAGGCAAGACGGTCAAGATCATCTGCGTCGGCAAGAAGGGCTACGACCTTCTCAAGCGGCAGTTCGAGAAGGACATCATCGAGCTGATCGATCTGCGCGCCTTCAAGCAGGTCGGCTTCGCCAATGCCGAGACGATCGCGCAGAACATCCTCGCGCGCTTTGCAGCGGGCGAGTTCGACGTCGCCACGCTGTTCTTCTCGAAGTTCAAGTCGGTGATCTCGCAGATTCCGACGGCGCAGCGGATCATTCCCGCCGAAATCCCGACGGACGCGCCCAAGACCGACGCCGTCTACGATTACGAGCCCGACGAGGGCGAAATCCTCGACACGCTGCTGCCGCGCAATCTCACGGTGCAGGTGCTGCGGGCGCTGCTGGAAAACGCCGCCTCCGAGCAGGGCGCGCGCATGTCGGCGATGGATTCCGCCACGCGCAACGCCGGCGAAATGATCAAGAAGCAGACGCAACTCTACAACCGCTCGCGCCAGGCGATGATCACCAAGGAACTGATCGAGATCATCTCCGGCGCGGAAGCGCTTTAACGACTTGAACCAAGCCGGCCCGTCCGGCTGCCAGACACGCTGACCCGAGGTTCGTAAAACCATGGCCAAAGCCGCAACCAAGACCAAGCCCGCCGCCGAGAAGCCCGCCAACACCGGCACGGGCAAGATCGCCCAGGTCATCGGCGCCGTCGTCGACGTGCAGTTCGACGGCGTGCTGCCGGAGATCCTGAACGCGCTCGAGACGACCAATCTCGGCAACCGCCTCGTGCTCGAGGTCGCCCAGCATCTCGGCGAGAACACGGTCCGCACCATCGCGATGGACTCCACCGAGGGCCTCGTGCGCGGCCAGTCGGTCACCGACACCGGCTCCCCGATCATGGTTCCGGTCGGCGACGAGTGCCTCGGGCGCATCATGAACGTCATCGGCGAGCCGATCGACGAGGCCGGCCCGATCATGACGACCGCGACGCGCGGCATCCACCAGCCCGCACCGTCCTATGCCGAGCAGGCGACGGATGCTCAGATCCTGGTCACCGGCATCAAGGTCGTCGATCTGCTCGCGCCTTACGCCCGCGGCGGCAAGATCGGCCTGTTCGGCGGCGCCGGCGTCGGCAAGACCGTGCTGATCATGGAGCTGATCAACAACGTCGCGAAGGCCCATGGCGGCTATTCGGTGTTCGCCGGCGTCGGCGAGCGCACGCGCGAGGGCAACGACCTCTATCACGAGATGATCGAGTCCGGCGTGAACAAGAAGGGCGGCGGCGACGGCTCCAAATGCGCCCTCGTCTACGGCCAGATGAACGAGCCTCCGGGCGCGCGCATGCGCGTTGCGCTGTCGGGCCTCACCGTCGCGGAAGACTTCCGCGACAAGGGCCAGGACGTGCTGTTCTTCGTCGACAACATCTTCCGCTTCACGCAGGCCGGCTCGGAAGTGTCGGCGCTGCTCGGCCGCATTCCCTCGGCGGTCGGCTACCAGCCGACACTCGCGACCGACATGGGCAATCTGCAGGAGCGCATCACCACCACCAACAAGGGCTCGATCACCTCGGTGCAGGCGATCTACGTGCCCGCCGACGACTTGACCGACCCGGCGCCCGCGACCTCCTTCGCCCACCTCGACGCCACGACCGTGCTGTCGCGCTCGATCGCGGAAAAGGGCATCTATCCGGCGGTCGATCCGCTCGATTCGACCTCGCGCATGCTCTCGGCCGACATCGTCGGCGCTGAGCACTACGGCGTCGCGCGCCAGGTGCAGCAGATTCTCCAGCGCTACAAGGCGCTGCAGGACATCATCGCGATCCTGGGCATGGACGAGCTCTCGGAAGAGGACAAGCTGACGGTGGCGCGCGCCCGCAAGATCGAGCGCTTCCTGTCGCAGCCCTTCTTCGTCGCGGAAATCTTCACCGGCTCGCCCGGCAAGCTCGTCTCGCTCGAGGACACGATCAAGGGCTTCAAGGGCCTGGTCGAGGGTAAGTACGACCACCTGCCGGAGGCGGCCTTCTACATGGTCGGCTCGATCGACGAAGCCATCGAGAAGGCGCAGCGCCTGGCGGCGGAAGCGGCGTAAGTCACAAAACACGCCGTCATCCCGGACAAGCGGCGCAGCCGCGCCGATCCGGGATCCATCACAAGGCGCGACCGGCGCTCTATGATGGATCCCGGGTCAAGCCCGGGATGACGGTGGAGGGAGATATCGACGATGGCCACCTTCAAATTCGAACTCGTCTCGCCCGAGCGCATCCTGTTCTCGGGCGAGGTCATCAGCGTCATCATCCCCTCGGTCGAGGGCGAGATGACGGTGCTGGCCGGCCATGCGCCGCTGGTGGCCACGCTGAAGGCGGGCATCGTCTTCGCCCAGACCGATAGCAGCAACGGCAAGGAATTCTTCGTCAATGGCGGGCTGGTCGAAATCAACCAGGCCTCGACGACGATCCTGGCCGAGCAGGGCCGCTTCATCGAGGACGTCGACAACGCCGTGCTCGATGCCGAAATCCTGACCGCCGAGACCAGGCTCGCCGGAACGTCGGACGAGGCCGAGCAGAAGCGCCTGCACGACGTGCTGGTGCAGCTGCGCGAGTTCAAGGGCGTGTTCGCGGACCGCAAGGCGGCGTGAGTTTTCCCTTCTCCCCTCCGGGGGAGAAGGTGGATCGGCGAAGCCGAGACGGATGAGGGATGGGTCGCGCAAGCGGCCCTTTTCTTTTTAGTTCAGGCACTTCCCTCATCCGTCATGGCTTCGCCATGCCACCTTCTCCCCCGGAGGGGAGAAGGGTTACGCGTAGCTGATGAACTCCATCAGCGAGCCGTCGGGGTCGCGGAAATAGACGCTGGTGCCCTCGCCGCCGACGCCAAAGCGCTGCACCGGGCCGAGTTCGATCGCGACTCCGACTTGTCCCAGATGCGCGATCGCCCCGTCGATCGGGCCTTGCCAGGTGAAGCAGAGGTCGCTGCCGCCGGGCGGGACTGGGATGCGGGCTTTCGGATCGGGCTGCAGGTTTGGGCCGTGGCAGTTCAACTGTGCCGCGCCGATGCGATAGACGAATCCCGCGCCGTTCGCGATCACCTGCGCGCCGATAACATCGCGATAGAAGGCGTTGGAGCGCTCCCAGTCCGAGACATGGATGACGCAATGGTCGAAGGTGACGAGGCTCATGCCGGGCTCCGTGACTGAGCCCGCAGTCTCGCCTCACTCCCCCATGGCGATCAAGCTGGCGTTGCCGCCCGCCGCCGCCGTGTTGACCGTCACCGTCTGTTCGGTCGCGAAGCGCATCAGGTAATGCGGGCCGCCGGCCTTGGGACCGGTGCCGGAGAGGCCTTGGCCGCCGAAGGGCTGCACGCCGACGACGGCGCCGATGATGTTGCGGTTGACGTAGATGTTGCCGGTCGAGAGGCGACTGGTCACCTTGTCGATCGTGGTCTCGATGCGCGAATGCACGCCCAGCGTCAGCCCGTAGCCGGTGGCTTCGATGGCTTCGATCACCTTGTCGAGCTGGCCCGCTTTCCAGCGCACGACATGCAGGATCGGGCCGAAATGCTCCTGGGTGAGCTCGCTAATGCTCTTCAGCGAAACGATCTGTGGGGCGACATAGGTTCCGCCGGACGCCGGGGCCTCGCCCGCCCAGGCCACCCGCCCGAGCTTGCGCATCGCAGCGATATGGCCATCGAGGCGCTCCTTCGCGGCGGCGTCGATCACCGGGCCTATGTGGGTCTCGATGTCGCGCGGGTCGCCGATGGTCAGTTCCCGCGCCGCGCCCTCGATCATCTCGACCATCCTGTCGGCGACATCCTCCTGCACCACCAGCAGCCGCAACGCCGAGCAGCGCTGGCCGGCCGAGCGGAAGGCCGACATCACGACGTCGTCGGCGACCTGCTCGGGCAAAGCGGTGGCATCGACGATCATGGCGTTGAGGCCGCCGGTCTCGGCGATCAGCGGCACGATCGGGCCGTCCTTGGCGGCGAGGGCGCGGTTGATGGCGCGCGCGGTCGCGGTCGAGCCGGTGAAGGCGACGCCGGCCACGGCCGGATGGGCGACAAGCGCCGCGCCCAGCGCCCCGTCGCCGGGGACGAGGTGCAGCGCGGAGACCGGCACCCCGGCTTCGTGCAGCAGGCGGACAGCGACAGCAGCGATCAGCGGCGTCTGCGGGGCGGGCTTGGCGACGACACTGTTGCCGGTCACCAGCGCGGCCGCGATCTGGCCGGCGAAAATGGCGAGCGGAAAATTCCACGGCGCGATGCACAGGAACGGCCCGCGCCCGCGCAGGATCAGGTGGTTGTCCTCGCCGGTCGGGCCGGGCAGGGCGGTCGGGGCGGCGAATTTGGCTTCGGCCTCGGCGGCATAGTAGCGGCAGAAATCGACCGCCTCGCGCAGTTCGGCGATAGCGTCGTCCAGCGTCTTGCCCGCTTCGGCCTGCAGCAGCGCAAGGAGCAGGCCGCGCCTCGCCTTCATCAGGTCGGCGGCCTTGCGCAGCGCTGCGGCGCGGCTGCGGGCGGGCGTCGCGTTCCAGGCGGGGAAGCCCGCGCGGGCGGCTTTCATGGCGCGGTCGGCTAGCGCGGCGTCGGCCTCGGAGACCGTGCCGATTTGCCTGCCGTCGATCGGGGACAGAACCGGCCGCTTCGCGCCACCGGCGGGCTTGCCGTCGATGATCGCGCTGGCCTCGGGGAAGGGCTTTGCGGCTGAACCCGAAACCTCCGCCAGCAGCGCCTGCAGGCTCTCGGCATGGCCGAATTCGACGCCGGCCGAGTTTTTCCGCGACGGGCCGAAGAGATCGGCCGGCAGCGGGATGCGGCGATGCCGGGCCGCGCCGGCATGGCCGATCGAGTCGGACGGCGGAACCAGCAGTTCGGCCACGGGCACATCGGGATCGCCCGAGACGCTGACGAAGGACGAGTTCGCGCCGTTCTCCAGCAGGCGGCGCACGAGATAGGCTAGCAGGTCCTGATGCCCGCCGACGGGCGCATAGGTGCGGCAGGCATAGCCTGCCTTGTCGGCGAGCAGCCGCTCGTAGAGTGCCTCGCCCATGCCATGCAGGCGCTGGAACTCGTAGTTAGCGGCATCGCCCGCCATTTCGGCGACGGTCGCGACCGTCAGCGCGTTATGCGTGGCGAATTGCGGGATGATGCGGGGTCGCAAGCGCAGCAGCTGCGCGGCGCAGGCCTCGTAATTGAGGTCGGTCATCGCCTTGCGGGTGAAGACGGGATAATCTGGCAGCCCACGCTCCTGGGCGCGCTTCAATTCGGTGTCCCAATAGGCGCCCTTGACGAGCCGCACCATCAGCCGGCGGTCATGGAGCTCGGCCAGCGCCGCGATCTGGTCGATCACCGCCGCGGCGCGCTTCTGATAGGCCTGGATGGCGAGGCCGAAGCCGTGCCAGCCGGCTAGGCTTTCGTCGGCCATCACGGCGGCGATGACGTCGAGCGAGAGTTCGAGCCGGTCGGCCTCCTCGGCGTCGACGGTGAAGTTGAGGTCGTAGCGCTTCGCCTGTTGCGCCAGCGCGACCACCTTCGGCGTCAACTCGGCCAGCACGCGCTCGCGATTGGTCGCCTCGTAGCGCGGATGCAGCGCCGAAAGCTTTACGGAAATGCCCGGCCGGTTCGGCAGGGGTTCGTTGCCGGCGGATGCGCCGATGGCGTCGATCGCGGCCGAATAGGAGGCGAGGTAGCGGTCGGCGTCCGCTTGGGTGCGCGCGCCCTCGCCGAGCATGTCGAACGAGTAGCGGTAGAGCTTGCCGCTCTTCGAGCCGGCGCGCTTCAGCGCCTCTTCTATCGTCTGGCCCAGCACGAAATGGCTGCCCATGACACGCATCGCCTGCCTTGTCGCGGTGCGTACGGTCGGGACGCCGAGGCGCTTGGCGAGACTGCTGAGGATGCCGGTCGGGGTCTCGCCCGGCTGGATGACGCGGGCGGTGATGCCCAGCGCCCAGGCCGAGGCCGAGACGAGGAAGGCGTCGGACTTCGCTTCGTGATGGGCGAAATCGCCTTGGCCGAGCTTGTCCTCGATCAGGCGATCGGCAGTGGCGGCGTCCGGCACGCGCAGCAGCGCCTCGGCCAGCACCATCAGCGCCAGCCCCTCTCTGGTCGAGAGCGAATACTCGCGCAGCAACTCCTCGATGCCGCCAAGGCCGACCTTGCGGGTGCGGATCGCCTCGATCAGCGCGGTGGCGCGCGCGTCGATGCGCGCCTTGGCGGCGGGCTCGCGCTTGCCGCCTGCGAGCAGGCGGGCCGCGATCGCGCCGTCGTCTTCCGCATAGGGCGCGCGGAAGGGCGGAACCGGCGTGGTTTCGACGAGGCGCGGGGCAGGGGCGGCCATGATATGGCTCCGGACGATGGGCGGCAGGATGATCTGAAGCATCAGGCTTCTGTGGCCGGATATCAACTCGCTATTCAATTATTTTGGCTTCATAAAATCTGGTATAGGCTCGCTCTGACGACGATTAATCAAGAGCGTCGTTGCGAGCGCAGCGAAGCAATCCAGAGGTTTCGCGCAAACGCTGGATTGCTTCGCTGCGCTCGCAATGACGGGGAACGACCAATGCTCGACCGCACCGACCGCCGCATCCTTGCGCTCCTGCAATCCGACGGCCGCATCGCCGGCGTAGAACTCGCGGAGAAGGTCGGCCTCTCGCCGACCGCCGTCGGCGAGCGGCTGAAGCGGCTGACCCGCGAGGGCTTCGTCACCGGCTATCGCGCCACGCTCGATCCGCTCAAGCTCGGCCTCAACCTGCTGGTCTTCGTCGAGGTCTATCTCGACAAGACGACGCCCGACGCCTTCGAGCGCTTCGCGGCGGCCGTGAAGCGCGCGCCGGAGGTGCTGGAGTGCCATATGGTGGCCGGCGGCTTCGACTATCTGGTCAAGACCCGCGTCGCCGACATGAACGCCTATCGCCGCTTTCTGGGCGAGGTTCTGCTGGCGCTGCCGGCCGTGCGCGAGACGCGGACCTATGCGGTGATGGAAGAGGTCAAGACCGACGGGGCGCTGCCGGTGTGAGCGCCGGGCTGCCGCTGCCTGTTTGTGGTGCAGGATGCCTGCGGATATGACGCTTTGCGCTTGACCTGTCTGCGGTATCCGCCAGTTTGAAACGGTTCTCGTCCGGCATGCCGTTTGCTGGACGAACCTCAGATCACACCTTCGATCCCGTTCGCCCGGAGTTCACGATGTTCAAGTTTCCGCACGTCGCCGCCGGATCGCTGTCGCGGCGGCGTTTCGTTCGCATGGCGGCCGCCGCCGCGCTCGCCATCTCCGCCTCGCTTGCGGGTCTGCAGGGCGCCAGCGCCCAGACCGCCGTGCGCTTCACGCTGGACTGGCGTTTCGAGGGCCCGGCCGCGCTGTTCCTGATGGCGCAGGAGAAGGGCTATTTCAAAGCCGAGGGGCTCGACGTCACCATCGACACCGGCAACGGCTCGCGCGAGGCGATCCCGCGCGTCGCGTCGGGCACATACGATGTCGGCTTCGGCGATGTGAACTCGCTGATCCGCTTCCGCGACGAGAACCCCTCGGTCGATCTCAAGGCCGTGATGATGGTCTACGACAAGCCGCCCTTCTCGATCGTGGGGCGCAAAAGCCGCGGCGTCACCGCCGATGTGAAATCGCTCGAGGGCAAGAAGTTCGGCGCGCCGGCGGCCGACGCTGCCTTCGCGCAATGGCCGATCTTCAAGACGGTCAACAAGCTCGACGACAGCAAGATGCGGCTGGAGAATGTCGGCTTCCCCGTGCGCGAGCCGATGCTGGCCTCGGGCGAGGTCGACGCGGTGTTCGGCTTCGCCAACTCCTCCTTCATCAACCTGAAATCGCGCGGCGTTCCGGTCGACGACATCGTCGTCATGCTGATGGCCGATTACGGCGTCGAGCTTTACGGCAACGTCATCATGGTCTCGCCGAAATTCATGGCCGAGAAGCCCGAGGCCGTGCGCGGCCTGCTGCGGGCGATCACCAGAAGCGTCAAGGAGACCGTCGCCAATCCGGAACTGGGCGCGCAACTCGTCATTAAGCGCAACGACGTCGCCAAGGTCGAGGTCGAGCTGGAGCGTCTCAAGATGACGCTGGAACAGAACGTGATGACGCCTTACGTCAAGGCGAACGGGTTCGGCGGCATCGACAAGGCGCGTTGGGAGCGCGCGCTCGAGCAGATCGGCCTGACCTTCACCTTTAAGGACAAGGCCAAGGCGGGCGACGCGTTCGTCGACACCTTCCTGCCGGCCTCGGCGGAGCGGGTGTTCTGACGCCACGGTTGCCGAACCCGGCTCCTCCCTTTCCCCTCGTGGGGAAGGGTACGGGGATGGGGGGCGACCGACCGGGCGAGCGGCTGCTTGTGGGGCGATCGTATCGGCGGCGCGGCTCAAACCAGCACGATCGTTTTGACGTTCCGCCCCCCACCCCTATCCCCTCCCCACCAAGGGGAGGGGAAGAGCCTCGTTTGCGCCGCCCGGAGCCGCCTTGACCGCCTTCGTCGAACTCCATGATGTCACCCATGTCTATGGCGGCGGCGCGGGCGCGCCCGCCGTCGAGGGCCTGTCGCTGAAGGTCAGGGAGGGCGAATTCGCGGCTATCGTCGGGCCGTCGGGCTGCGGCAAGTCGACGATGATGAAGCTCGCCACCGGTCTGCAGCGGCCGAAATCCGGTTCCGTGATCGTCGCCGGCAAGGAGGTGTCCGAGCCCATCAAGATCACCGGCATGGCCTTCCAGAACCCGGTGATGCTGCCCTGGCGCACGACGCTGGAGAACCTGCTGCTGCCGCTGGAGATCGTGCAGCCGCACCGCTCCCGCCTGCGCGCCAACAAAGCCGAATATGTCGCCCGCGCCGAGGGCCTGCTCGAGACGGTCGGCCTCAAGGGCATGGGCGACAAGTTCCCGTGGCAGCTCTCGGGCGGCATGCAGCAGCGCGCCTCTCTGTGCCGTTCGCTGATCCACGAGCCCAAGCTCCTGATGCTGGACGAGCCCTTCGGCGCGCTCGACGCCTTCACGCGCGAGGAGCTCTGGTGCGTCATCCGCGATCTGCATGCGCAGCGCGGCGTCACGGTGATCCTGGTGACGCATGATTTGCGCGAGGCAGTGTTCCTCGCCGACCGGGTGTTCTGCATGTCGGCGAGGCCGGGCCGGATCATCGCCGAGCGCGAGGTCTCGTTCGCGCGGCCGCGCGACCTGGAGGTCACCTACACGCCGGAATTCGCCGCGATCGTCCATGAATTGCGCGGCCATATCAGTGCGGCGAGGCAGGCGGCGTGATGGCCCAACCTCTCAAGATAGATCGCGGGGAACCCCTCTCCTGTAAGGAGAGGGGCAGGGGTGAGGTGAAGGACGTTAGCCCGGTTTCGCGACAATCCCGAAGCGAAGTGGCGGTGAGGTCGCGCTGTATGCAGATAACGTCCGTCCCCTCACCCCTGCCCCTCTTCCTTCGGGAGAGGGGTTCCTCGCGCGCTACTCGGCAATGTCGCGTTCGGCCCAGGGCAAGCAACCCATGACCCGTTCCACCTGGCTCAAGCTCGCGCCCTACCTTTTCACCATCGCCTTCTTCCTGCTGTGGGAGCTGTTTTGCCGGCTGTTCAAGGTTTCGGCGTTCATCCTGCCGCCCCCGAGTGCGATCTGGGCAGCGCTGGTGCAGTACCAGCGCCCGCTCTACACCAACGCCTTCCACACGCTCTGGATGACATCCTTCGGCTTCGGGCTGTCGATCGTGTTCGGGCTGGCGCTGGGGCTGCTGGTCGGCTCGTCGAAGCTGATCTATGCCGGCTTGAACCCGCTGCTGGTCGGCTTCAACTCGATCCCGAAGGTCGCGGTCGTGCCGATCCTGGTGATCTGGTTCGGCGTGGGCTGGCTGCCGCCGGTGCTGACGGCCTTCGTGATCTCGTTCTTCCCGATCGTCGTCAACGTCGCCACGGGTCTCGCCACCATCGAGCCCGAGACCGAGGACGTGATGAAGGCGCTCGGCGCGAGCCGGATGGACATCATGCTGAAGGTCGGCATTCCGCGCTCGCTGCCCTATCTGTTCGGAGCGCTGAAGGTTTCGATCACGCTGGCCTATGTCGGCTCGGTGATCGGCGAGCAGAACGCCTCCAATCTGGGCTTGGGCAACCTGATCACCCGCGCCTCGGCCGATTTCAACGTGCCGCTGATCTTCGCGGCGCTGATCGTGCTCGCCATCCTCGGCGTGTTTCTGGTGGCGATCGTCGATATCGTCGAGAGCCGGATGACGGGCTGGGCCAAGCGCTCGCAGATGGGGAATGCGTGAGAGGCGAATGGCGAATAGCGAATGGTGCGTAGAAGGGAGTAGACCAGCGTCTCCGTTCATCTGCTTCTCGCCACTCACCATTCGCCATGCTCCTGCCCGACCTCCGCGACTACGAGCGCCTGCGCGCGCAATTCCGCTGGGCCCTCCCCGAGCGCTACAACATCGCCGTCGACATCTGCGACCGCTGGGCCGCTGCGGAGCCGGAGCGCGCCGCGATCATCGAGGTCAGCCAGGACTGGCGCGTCAGCCCCGTCTCCTTCGGCCATCTGCGCGAGGCGTCGAACCGGCTGGCGAATGCGCTGAGGTCCCGCGGCGTTGCGCGCGGCGACCGGATCGCGATCCTGCTGCCGCAGGGCAAAGCGGTGCTGACCGCCCATCTCGCCGCCTACAAGCTCGGCGCGATCGCCGTCCCGCTGGCGGCCTTGTTTGGCGTCGATGCGCTGGCGTATCGGCTTGGCGACGCCGGCGCGAAGGCGCTGGTCACGGATGCGGCGGGCCTCGTCAAGGTCGGCCAGATCGCCGAGCCCCTGCCGGACCTGGCGCTGACGATCTCGACCGATGGCGCGGACGGGTCCACGCTCGGTTGGGACAGCCTGCTCGCTGCCGCGAACCCGGATTTCACGCCCGTCGATACCGCTCCCGACGACCCGGCGCTGATGATCTACACCTCGGGCACGACCGGGAACCCGAAAGGCGCGCTTCACGGCCACCGCGTCCTGCCGGGCCATCTGCCGGGCGCGCAGATGCCGCATGAATTCTTCCCGCAACCCGGCGATCTCGCCTGGACGCCGGCGGACTGGGCCTGGGCGGGCGGGCTGCTCAACATGCTGCTGCCGGCGCTGCATTTCGGCGTGCCGGTGGTGGCGCGGCCGGTGACGCGCTTCGAGCCGGAGGAGGCGTTTCGGCTGATGGCGGATTTACATATCCGCAACGCCTTCGTGCCGCCGACCGCATTGCGGATGCTGCGCAGCGTCGAGAACCCGCGCGAGCGCTTCGCCTTCGACCTGCGTACGGTCGCGGCGGCCGGCGAGGCGCTCGGCGCGGAGACGCTGCACTGGGGCCGTGAGGCGCTGGGGCTGACGATCAACGAGGCCTATGGCCAGACCGAATGCAATCTCGTGCTCGCCTCCTGCGCGGCGATCGGCGTCAGCCGGCCGGGCTTTATCGGCAAGGCGGTGCCGGGCCACGAGGTGGCGATCATCAGGCCCGACGGCACGGTCTGTGATGTCGACGAGGAAGGCCAGATCGCGGTGCGCCGGCCCGATCCGGTGATGTTCCTCGGCTACTGGAACAACCCGAAGGCGACGGCGGACAAATTCGTCGGAGACTGGATGACGACGGGCGATCAGGGCGTGCAGGACGAGGGCGGCTATGTCCGCTTCATCGGCCGCGACGACGACGTCATCACCTCCTCGGGCTACCGCATCGGACCCGGCGAGATCGAGGATTGCCTGCTCAGGCACGAGGCGGTGGCGCTGGCCGCCGTGGTCGGCAAGCCCGACGCCTTGAGGACGGAGATCGTCAAGGCCTTCGTGGTGCTGAAGGCCGGGCGCGCGCCGTCGGATGCGTTGGCCGCCGAGCTTCAGGCCTTCGTCCGCCGGCGGCTCTCGGCCCATGAATATCCGCGCGAGATCGCCTTTCGCGACGAGCTGCCGCTGACCACGACCGGCAAGATCATCAGGCGGCTCCTGCGCGCGAAAGCCTGAAGAGGGAGCGGCGCAGGACATCGCGGGCGCGGGCCGCGAGATCGCGCGGCTTCATGGCGTCGCGCGGCATCAGACGTATCTCGCCCTGTGTCGCCAGCGCGGCGCCGAAGGCCGCCTCGCCGTCAGGCAGCAGGATGCGGCGGCTGGGCGACGCCTCGCGCAGCATCGCCATCAGGACCAGTTCGGGTTCGAATGGCGCATGCAGGTCGTCCTGCGCCGAGGCGAAGAGCCAGCGCTTCTCGCCGCGCCCAAGCAGGATCGCGCCGGCGATCGGTCGTTCGTCGAGCTTCAGCAGCGCCACGCGGCATTGCCGGGCGCGCGCCAGGCCGCGCGTCATCGCGCGCACGAAACCCGCCTCGCGGGTGTTCTGGAGCATGGCCTGCCCGGCGCGGGCGCGCGGACCCGAAGCCTCCATCGCCAGCAGAAGCTCGACCGCATCGCGCAGCTTGATGCGCGCGCCGCTCTCCAGCAGGGTGACCTTGCCCTGGCGGGCGAGCGCCCCGGCGAAAGCCTCGGCCTTGTCGCGGCTGGCCATCGCCAGCCGCGGGCGGGCGGCCGGCCTCGCGGGTTGCAGCATCGCCGCGAGGCCGAGCCGCTCGGCGGCGCTCAAGAGGGCCGTGGCCAGTGGGCCTTCAAGCGCGATCCGCCGCAGAATCAGCCCGCGGCCTTCCAGCCGCCAGCCTGCCCGCAGGCTCAATACGGCCTCGATCACGGCCTGCGCCTGCAGGCGGTCGAGCAGCGGTGCGCCGTCCAAGACGCGCCTGTCGGAGAAGCCGATCAGCTCGTCGGGCACGAACAGCCGGTTGCGCGGAAAGCACGGAATCAGCCCGATCAGGCGGCGCTGCGGCTCATGCACCTCGCCCTGCCAGGCAAGGATCGCGACCGCGTCGCGAAAGGCTATGAGGTGCTGGGCGGCGGCCAGCGCGAAATCGGGCTCGAAGAACAGGTTGGGCTCGACGGCGCGGCCGGCGAGATCGGCCCAGGCGGCGCGGATGTCGGCGCAGGCCTGGAGCGGCCTGATCTCGATGGTGACCGGCGCGTCGGGCCGATGACGGGATGGCGGCGGCGCGGCGAAGGGGCTCGCTCCCGACGATGTGCCCCTGAAGGCGACGATTGCGTTCATCTGACCCTGCCTGTGGTCCTGCTGCGTCGCCATGGCGCGGGCTTGTGCCAGAACGGCAAGCCGGCGCGCCGGTCGCGACCGATGGTAGGGCAGGGTTCAAGATCAGGGCCGGGGCGACCGGGGTCAGGCTGGAGCCGTTGCCCGTTGGCTCTGGCCGAGGAAAGCGTCCCAGAGCCGTTCGACGACGGCCGGCTCGATATCCTTGACGATCAGCACGAGGCGCGAGCGCCGGTCGCCATCGGGCCAGCCGTCGAGCTGGACGGGCGCATGCAGGATCTGCTGCACGGCATGGACCAGAAGCGGCCTGTCGGGATGCTCCGTCAGGCAGACCAGCCCCTTGAAGCGGAGCAGTTTCGAGCCATGGGTAGAGCGCAGGAGCGTCCAGAACAGGTCGAAGGTCGCCTGGGCGATCGGCCGGTCGGCCGTGAGCGTGAAGGCCCGGATCGCCTCGTCATGGCGGTTCACGTCGTGGCGGTGGAGGTGATCGTGATGCTCGTGGTCGTGATGGTGATCGTGTCCGTGACGATGCGCGTGCGGCGCGGCGAAAGCCTCGTCGGCCAGCCAGCGCTTCAGATCGGCAGGCCGCGCGGCGAGGTCGTAGAGACCCGCGCCGACCAGATCGGCGGCCGGGGCGCTGGGCTGCAGCAGAGCGATGCCGGGGTTGAGCGCCGTCAGCCGCCGGCGCAGGGCGTCGAGCGCGCCTGCGTCGGCCGCGAGGTCCGTCTTGGTCAGGACGATGCGGTCGGCCGCGATCACCTGCTTGCGGGCCTCTTCGTGCGCGTCGAGCGTCGCCATGCCGTTGACGGCGTCGACCAGGGTCACGACGCCGTCGAGGCGGAAACGCAAAGCGAGATAGGGGTGGTTGATCAGCACGTTGAGGATCGGCGCGGGGTCGGCCAGTCCCGTCGTCTCGATGACGACGCGTTTGAACGGGGTGATCTTGCCATTGTCGTGCCGGCGCAGCAGGTCTTCCAGCGTCACGATCAGATCGTCGCGGATGGTGCAGCACAGGCAGCCCGAGGCGAGCAGGATCATGCTCTCCTCGACGCCCTCGATCAGCAGATGGTCGAGCCCGATCTCGCCGAACTCGTTGACGATGACGACCGTCTCGGAGAGCGCCGGATCCTTCAGCAGGCGGTTGAGCAGCGTCGTCTTGCCCGCGCCGAGAAAGCCGGTCAGCAGCGTCAGCGGGACGGGTTTGGGGCGTCTGGCGTCTGGTCTCGGGTCTTGCATCGCGGCGCGGTGTCCGGAGATGGTCAGGCCGCTGCCGGCCGGCGAAACTTTTGTTCCAGTATTACATTGGCCATGATCGCGGCGACGACAAGGCCGCCGCCGGCATATTGCAGCCCGCCGACCCGCTCTGAGAGCACGACCGCCGCCACCGCGACCGCGAAGACCGGCTCGGCGCAGAAGGCAAGCCCCGCGGCGCCGGGCGCGATGCGGGCCAGCGCCATCACCTGCAGCAGGAATCCGACCAGATAGCCGCCGATCGTCACCGCCACGGCTAACGGCGCGAGCGCGAGGCTGCCGGGCGGCAACAGGCCGCTGGTCGCCAGTACGATCGCCAGCGTCACCGGCAGGATCAGGAGATGCGACCAGAACAGCTTCGGCAGCAGGGGCGTCGTCGCGCAGGACGCCGCCGCGAAGAACTGGGTCGCGGCGAAGACGCTCGCCGCCATGGCCAGCGCCAGGCCGCGCGGATCCAGCCCATCGATGTCGGGGCCGACGACCATGGCGACGCCCATGAAGGCGACGAGCGCGACGGCGAGCCGGTCGAGGCTGAAACGCGCTTTCGTCACCACCGGCTCGGCCAGCACGATCAGCACCGGGAAGGTGTAGAACACCACGGCCGCGACCGTGACCGGCAGGAACGCGACGGAAGAGAGATAGGCGCAGCCGACCAGCGCGCTCATCAGGCCAAACAGCGCCAGCGCCCCGCGTTCGCGCGCCGGCACCCCGAGCGAGGCGCGCCAGATCAGCGTGGCCGCCAGCACGAGCGCCAGCATGATGAAGACGCGGTAGAACACCAGCAATGGGCCGGCGAGACCGGCCTGTCCGGCGATCTGCGCACTGACGATGTTGGTGCCGAAGCCGGCGGCCGAGCCGAGCGCCAGCAACAGGCCCTGCTGCGTTGCAGCCCGCTTGCGTCCGGCGATCACGCGATCATGCTCAGGCGTCGGGCTTTGTCTTGGGCTTCGTCTTTGCCTTGGCCTGGGGCGCCGAAGCCTTGGCGGGCTCGGCCTTGGCGGGGCCGGGTTTGGTCTTGGGCTTGGCCAGAAGCGGTCTGGCGGGCGCGGGCCTGGCCTTGATGCCGGCCGCGGCGCCGGGGCGCAGGCTGGTGGCCGTCGCCGCGCCGGGCTGGATCGCGCCCTGCAGGCGCAACGGACCCGACTGGGGCGCAGCCTCCTCGGTCGCAGGCGCGAAGGCGGAGGTCGCGCCGGGAATGCCGCCATTGCCCGAAGCGGTTCGCGCCGATGCAGCGCCGAGCAGGCTGGCCGCCGCCGGTGCGCCTGGCGTGATGGTCGGGACCGCGCCGCGCGCGATCAGGCTTTCGGGACGCCCGGTGACATTGGCTGCCAGCGGCGCCGTCGCCGAACCCGGCGTGCGGCCGAAGGAGACTTCGACCGGGATCGCCTGGGCGCGGGGGCCGAGCACGATGCGTCCGGACGGCGCGCGGGTCAGCACGGCGCTGGACGCGGCCGGCTGGGGCGAGAAGATCGGGAAGCGGTCGGAGGTGCCCTCGGCATTGCCGCCGAGGCCAGTCACCGGCTGCGCGCTGATCGGCCCGGCCATGTCGGCGTCGTCGGCGAGCGCGCCGCCACCCCGGCGGACATCGGCGCAGATGCTCTGGGCGCGGCCGCCATTGCCCGAGGGCAGGGTCGCGACGGTGTAGCCAAAACCGCCCCATTTGCCAAAACCGTCATCGAGCAGTTGCGCCGCCTTGACTGTGCGCTCCGAACCCGAAAGCGCGCCGAGCACGACGGCGATCAGGGTGCGACCGCCGCGCGTCGCGGTGGCCACGACATTGAAGCCCGAAGCGCAGACGAAGCCCGTCTTCATCCCGCCGATGCCGTGATAGCGGCCGACCAGGCCGTTGGTGTTGTTGAGCACCTGCCTGCCGAGCTGGACGGCGGCCGTGTTCCAGTAGTCGGCATAGTCCGGGAATTCGCGCATCAGCGCCATCGCGAGGATGGCGAGGTCGCGCGCGCTGGTCTGCTGATCGGGATGGTGCCAGCCATTGGGATTGACGAAGTTGGTGTCGCGCATGCCGAGCCGCTGGGCCTCGGCGTTCATCATCGCGACGAAGGTCGGGACGTCGCCGCCGACGCCCTCGGCGATGACATAGGAGATGTCGTTGGCCGATTTGACCATCATGATGCGCAACGCGTTGTCGAGCGTGACCTCCTGGCCGGCCTTGATATAGACCTTCACGCGCGGCTGGCCGGCGGCCAGTTTCGAGGCCGGAATCGCTGTCTCCAGCCCTATGCGGCGTTCGCGCACCGCCTTCAGCGCGAGATAGGCGGTCATCATCTTGGTGGTCGAGGCGGGGTGCCAAGCCTGGCTCGCGTTCTCGCTGGAAAGAACCTCGCCGCTGGACGCGTCGATCACGAGACTGGTGCCGGCGCTCGCCGGCATGGCGAAGACGAGACCGAGCGAGACGGCGGCGGCGAGACGGAAAGCGATCATCGGCGGGTCTTGAACCTGTCTGGACGTTGGTTGAGGCTGGTGGCTTCAACGCGACGCGTGCGGCATTTTCGAGACGGCTGACGCCGAAGCGCCGGCTCACCGACGCATACCTACCCGCAGCCGAGCGATTTGCCTAGCCGCCAAAGCCGGTTCACAAGGCGTCGTCAACCGGGACCTGCGCCCGGGTCCGAACTGCGCCAGAAGACAAGTCCGCCCGTGAGCCTCACACTTCTCTGGATTCCGGCGACGATCGCGGCCTCCCTGCTGCAGACCGCGCGCAACCTGACGCAGCGCTCGCTGACGGACGCGATCGGCGTCGTCGGCGCGACGCAGGTGCGCTTTCTCTACGGCCTGCCCTTCGCGCTCGTTTTCCTGGCGGGCGTCTGCCTCGCCAGCGGGCGGATGCCGCCGCTGGCGGATACGCGCTTCCTGCTGTCTGCGCTCTGGGGCTCGCTGACGCAGATCGCGGCGACTGGGCTGATGCTCGCGGCCATGCGCGAGCGCTCCTTCGCCGTCACCACCGCCTACACCAAGACCGAGCCGGTGCAGGTCGCGATCTTCGGCGCGCTGCTTCTGGGCGATGCGCTGACGATCTGGAAGTTCGGAGCGATCGTGCTCGCGACCGTCGGCGTCGTGACGATGTCTTGGAAGCCGGGCGAAAAACTGAGCGCGGCGGGCCTGCGGCCAGCGGTGCTGGGCATCGCGGCCGGGGCATGCTTCGCGCTCTCGGCCCTGGGTTTCCGAGCCGCGATCCTGGCGCTGCCGGACGGCAACTTCGTCCTCCGCGCCACCACGACGCTGGCCTGGGGGCTGGCCTTCAGCTCGCTGGTTCTGGTGGCCTACATGCTGATCGCCAACCGCGGCGCACTGTTTGCCTCGCTGCGGATCTGGCGGCGCTCGCTGACCGCCGGATTTCTCGGCGCTGCGGCCTCGCAGTTCTGGTTCATCGGCTTCTCGCTGACCAGCGCCGCCAATGTCCGCACGCTCGGCCTGCTCGAAGTCCCGCTGGCGCAGATCGCCTCGCGGCGGATTTTTGCGGAGGGGACGAGCGCGCGCGAACTCGCCGGCATGGCGCTGATCGTCGTCGGGGTGGGGCTGGTGTTGCTGCTTTCGTTGTAGGATTGGCCGTTCCGCATCGTGGTCCCTCTTTCCACGCACGCCGGAAATGCGCTTGTACCGGCTTGCGGGGAGGCGTCTGGCGGCGCAATTAAGCCTCAAAAGCTAATCATCAGGAGAGAAACGCCATGTGCGCTGCAATCGTCGGCTGGGCCCATACGCCGTTCGGCAAGCAGGACGCCGAGACCATCGAGAGCCTGATCGTGCGCGTCGCCACCGACGCGCTGGTCGATGCCGGGATCACCGCCGACCAGGTCGACGAGATCGTGCTCGGGCATTACAACGCGGGCTTCTCCGCCCAGGACTTCACCGCCTCGCTGGTGCTGCAGGCCGATCCGGCGCTGCGTTTCAAGCCGACGACCCGGGTCGAGAACGCCTGCGCCACCGGCTCGGCCGCCGTCCATCAGGGCACGCGCGCGATCAAGGCAGGGGCGGCCAAAATCGTGCTCGTTGTCGGCGTCGAGCAGATGACGAAAACCCCGTCCGCCGATATCGGCAAGTTCCTGCTGAAAGCCTCCTATCTCGCCGAGGATGGCGAGACCACAGGCGGCTTCGCCGGCGTGTTCGGCAACATCGCCGCCTCCTATTTCCAGCGTCATGGCGACCAGTCCGATGCGCTGGCCATGATCGCCGCCAAGAACCACAAGAACGGCGTCGAGAACCCTTACGCCCAGATGCGCAAGGATCTCGGTTTCGCCTTCTGCCGGGAGGAGAGCGAGAAGAACCCCTATGTCGCCGGGCCGCTGAAGCGGACCGACTGCTCGCTGGTCTCGGACGGGGCGGCGGCGCTGGTGCTCGCCGACGAAGAGACCGCGATGGGCATGCGCCGCGCCGTCGGCTTCCGCGGCATGGCTCATGTCCAGGACTTCCTGCCGATGTCGAAGCGCGACATCCTGAAGTTCGACGGCTGCGCGCTGGCCTGGAAGCAGGCGCTGGCGCAGGCCGGCGTCGCGCTCGACGATCTGTCCTTTGTCGAGACGCATGACTGCTTCACCATCGCCGAGCTGATCGAATACGAGGCGATGGGGCTGACGAAGGAAGGCGACGGCGCGCGCGCGATCAAGGAAGGCTGGACGCTCAAGGACGGCAAGCTGCCGGTGAACGTGTCCGGCGGCCTCAAGGCCAAGGGGCACCCCATCGGCGCCACCGGCGTCTCGATGCATGTGCTCAGCGCCATGCAACTCGCCGGCGAGGCTCCGGAGGGCATGCAGGTCCAGGATGCGCGGCTGGGCGGCATCTTCAACATGGGCGGTGCGGCGGTGGCCAACTACGTCTCGGTGCTCGAGCGTATCAAGTGATCGACCGGCCATTCGGGCGGGCAGCGTGACGTGATTATCTTTCTGGCGCTGCTGCCGGCCTATTTCCTGTCGATCTTCTACCGCTCCTTCCTGAGCGTGATCGCGCAGCCGGTGATGGCCGATCTTTCGATCGGCCCGCGCGAGTTCGGCTTTCTTGGCGCGGCCTGGTTCGTGACCTTCGCCATCGCGCAGTTCCCGGTCGGCTGGGCGCTCGACCGGCTCGGCCCGCGCCGCACCGTGGCGGCGACGATGGCGCTGGGCACGGCGGGCGCCTTTCTGTTCGCCTTATCGTCGAGCGCGCTTGCCGGCACGCTCGCCATGGCTCTCATCGGCGTCGGCTGCGCGCCGATCTTCATGGCGGCGCTGTTCCTGTTCGCGCGCACGACGGAAGCCGCGCGCTTCGCCTCGCTGACCTCAGTCTTCATCGGCATCGGCTCGCTCGGCAATCTCGTCGGGGCGGGGCCGCTGGCGGTCGCGGCCGAGCGGTTTGGCTGGCGGCCATCCATGCTTGCGATGGCCTGCGCCTTCGGCGTCGCCGCGCTCATGGCGGCGCTGCTGATCAAGGACCCGGCCCGCGCCGAGCAGGCATCCGGCAAGGCCGAGGGGCTGATCGAGGGGCTCGCCAGCATCCTGAAGATCAGGGCCTTGCGTTATCTCGCGCTGATCACGCTGACCGGCTACGCCATTCTGGCGACCGCGCGCGGCCTGTGGATCGCGCCCTTCATGCGCGACGTCCATGGTTTCGACGCGGTCGCCGCCGGCAACGCCGCGACCGCGATGGCGCTCGCCATGGTCGGCGGGGCGTTCCTCTACGGGGCGCTGGAGAAGCGTGTCGGCCGGGTCAAGCCGCTGGTGCTGTGGGGCACGGTCGCGACGGCCGGGCTGTTTGCGCTGCTGGCGCTGGTCGGCGGCGCGTCATGGCTCGCCGCCGTGGCGCTGTTCTCGGCCGTCGGGGCGATCGGCTTC